>Ga0256405_10007627_pt1 | contig 16086 bp, 14 predicted proteins | sample RumenRJG_02DNA_FD_189096 | JGI IMG/M metagenome (GOLD analysis project Ga0256405, IMG submission 189096) | Bovine rumen microbial communities from Lethbridge, Alberta, Canada - RJG_02 | ecosystem: Host-associated > Mammals > Digestive system > Stomach > Rumen | place: Canada: Alberta... | reverse complement strand
CAGCTTCTTTGTTTCAATCCACGCCCCTCTTGCGAGGGGCGACGGACCACTTTTGCCGTTTCTTCGAGGACACATCTGTTTCAATCCACGCCCCTCTTGCGAGGGGCGACCTCTTTCTTCCAAAATTTTTTTGTAGTCATCGACAGTTTCAATCCACGCCCCTCTTGCGAGGGGCGACCTGAGTGCTCGGTGTCAAGGGTGCCGATAGGCACGTTTCAATCCACGCCCCTCTTGCGAGGGGCGACGGATAAACCTTCCTTTCTGTACTATCTTAATCCTGTTTCAATCCACGCCCCTCTTGCGAGGGGCGACCCTCATCCGCTGACCATATCTTCTGATTAATCTGGTTTCAATCCACGCCCCTCTTGCGAGGGGCGACTGAGCAGCTTGCGATGTTACTGTTAAGCAACAAGTTTCAATCCACGCCCCTCTTGCGAGGGGCGACTAAGGTCTTCCGCTGTGGTGTAATCGCCAAATAGTTTCAATCCACGCCCCTCTTGCGAGGGGCGACGGATGACAAGTACATATCACTTGACCACCTGGATGTTTCAATCCACGCCCCTCTTGCGAGGGGCGACGACAGTGACGCTAACATTACAGCGACTATTTCTGTTTCAATCCACGCCCCTCTTGCGAGGGGCGACCAATCTGCAAGGCGGTATACTTCTTCAGTTCGAAGTTTCAATCCACGCCCCTCTTGCGAGGGGCGACGCGAAAATTATCCATTTATCTCACCTCTTATCGGTTTCAATCCACGCCCCTCTTGCGAGGGGCGACGATGTCTCGTGTACTACTTTGCGCACCTCACCATGTTTCAATCCACGCCCCTCTTGCGAGGGGCGACGACATTCAAGGTGTTCAGATACAGACTCGTGGTGTTTCAATCCACGCCCCTCTTGCGAGGGGCGACGATGTAAACTTGTCTCTCTCATCCAGTATGTCCTGTTTCAATCCACGCCCCTCTTGCGAGGGGCGACGGAATGAAATGATAGGTTGTGTGATAGGGCAAGTGTTTCAATCCACGCCCCTCTTGCGAGGGGCGACTATAGATGATGATGAAGAGAACAGGGTGTACCTTGTTTCAATCCACGCCCCTCTTGCGAGGGGCGACGGCAGACGCACGGTCCACCGCTAAAATTTTGGAGCATAAGTTGTAGAAATAACATAGAAGATAATTCAGAAAAATAGTTTCTTTAGAAATAATAACATATAACCAGCTTAATATCAATAATGTTTTATACAATCTGTCGGTGCTAACCACTTTAACGCGCAAGCAATCCAATAAAGCTTAATATCTGGCTTCCGGCCAAGATTTACATAATATTACAAATGTGAGCCTTACCTTAGCACTAAAAAATCAGCACATCGTCCTGTTTATAATCAGCCTGCTTACCAATATACTCTATCCTATTCTTATACTTGTCACCCAAATTATAAAAACGAAGGCTGTCTTTATCTTTATCAATAATATCATTTAACTGATCTTTCAGCAACACGTATTGAGCAGGATCAAGAAGACATTCAAATACAGAATTCTGTACTCTTTGTCCATAATTAACACACGCCTTAGCTACTCTTCTGAGCCGCTTGGCGCCTGCAGAATCCTCTGTATTAACATCATAAGTAACAAGCACCATCATAGGCTAATCTCCTATTTCCAAAGAAATGGCGGATATTCATCAAGTGTACCACGAATTGTTCTAGCAAGAAGCATCGCCTGTACATAAGGTACCAAGCCCCATTCCACTTGCTCTTTCAGAAAAGGATGAGATATCTTCTCATTCTTCTTTGTCTGCCAACTATTTAAAAACTTTTTTCTTCCATCATCTGTTAGCAGGACAGCATTATTTTGGGCAATTTCGAAATCATTTTTTGATATCGCATTTTCGTTTATCATAGAAATTACAACTCTGTCCGCTAATGGCGACCGCAATTCTTCCATTAAATCAAGCGCAAGACTTTTTCTGCCGGGTCTGTCCTTATGTAAATATCCAACATATGGATCGAGTCCGACACCAAATAAAGCAGACGCACAGTCATTGGCTAAAAGAGTGTACGCAAAGGACAATAAAGCGTTAATTCGGTCCAGCGGCGGTCTTCTGCTACGACCTTCAAATTCAAAATCGTCTTTCTGTCGCAATATCATTTCATCAAATACATTAAAATATATATCTGCGCATTTTCCTTCAAGCCCTCTTAGTGAGTCAACATCAGTATATTCCGAAAGACTTTTGATTGCCGTGCTAAGTTCATTAGACGCTTCCTTTAATTTATCAGTATCAAGTCTGGCGGAATGGTTTCTTATGGTCCTTTCAAGGACCCATTTTTCATTAAATACCTTTCCTAAAATAATATTTTTTACATATTGCAAGCATTTATCAGGATCATCAGAAATGCGATATTGTTCCTTCCGTAACAGGACATTACCATTCACGCTGCTGTTTACACTAGCTAGGTATTTTCCTGTCGGAGTATAAAAGGACATCTGAATTCCATATTCAGCGCAAGCGCCCATAAGAGCCGGGCTTGCGCCTTTATATGTGAACATACAAATGCATTCAAGGGTGTGCAATGGTATTCTTGCAAGAATATTCTCGCCATTTTTCACGACAACATTTTCTCCATCCTTGGATAAATATGTCGTTGGAGTCTGAACAAAAAGAGTATTCAATAGATGCTTCATTCTTTGTCCTTTAATTGAGCGGCAATATAGTCCTTTACGGACATATTTTCAACAAGCTTCGGCATACAAATATCATATAGAGAGCATTTCTTGCATCCGGACTTTGGTTTAACATTAGGCGTATAACCTCCGGTGAAATACTTCCACATTTCCTTTGCCATCCTTGTTGTCTCAGCCCGTAAATCATCAGAAATTTCAACGTACTCACGGTTCTTTGTGGTTTCGTAAAACAAGGCTCCTTTTCTAACGTCACATACAAGCATATCTTCAAGAGCCATTGCTTCAGCGCAGAGCTGAATTCTATCAACATCAGAAGCTTTGCTTACACCATGCTTATATTCTACCGGTAAAGGAGTCCATTTTCCTTCATATCCATGTAAAGGAACACCGGCTTCATCCTTATGAAATTCAACTACATCGCATGCGCCGGAAAGCTTTAATCTGCTTGAACTTACTCTCATACCACGGGTAATTATTAAGTCCCTTCTTTTTTCCACACTGTTCTCATCGTGAGCTTTTTTATGTTCCACTCTGCCCTCCGCAGTGAGCACGTTTTCAACCCATTGGTTTTCAATATGAATTAAAGCCCACTGCCTCCTGCAGAAAGCAAAGTGCTGTATTCCAGACATAGGGAGATAATCTTCGTCAGTTTCCATCTATTATTTCCGGTGTAAGTCCTTCGAGGGTATCAAGACTTATTTCATAATCATCTATTGAACGAGGTATATCAACACCATCTTTTACTTTTACATGCAGGCTATTGTGTACCTTCGCCGGTGAATACTGACCAGCCTTGCTGTTATGGTTCCACCAATAAACCTTATATACATACATTGTACCTGCCGGTCTTGCGCTTGACTCATCATTCTCAAACAATGTAGCCAAAGCTTTTTTAATACTTTCAGCATCGCCCTCTGAAAATCCCGTCTTCTCTGCAAGCTGAGGATTCATACTGCCGTAAGCAACATAAACTCCAAAATCAACACTGTGCTTGGTTCCCATTGTATCAGAGCCCTTTTTCTCACCTGGTTCAGAATTAACCGACTTGGTAATCTGCATACTATTTATCTCAATCGGGTCAACAGAAAACGCAGATTGTATCGTTACAGGACCTCTTATTCCTAGTGAAACCGAATCCTTGTCACTTCCTTTTTTAAACGCAAATAGCTGTCCAAAAGCTCTCACATCAATCCACTTTTCGCACGCTTCAGTTCTTAATTTTTCAGGGTCTTTTTCTTTTAATATACCTGCGGCATCAGCTCTCTCCTTCAGGCTCTTATACCCATCATCATTATTATCCGCAGACTGTACAAAAACGGATTCTCCCATGTCCATCAGACGGTTCCTAATCTTTCTTTTTAAGCAAACGTCCGAGATTTCTCCATGGCCGTCATAAGTCTCTCTTGGCCTGTTACCATCAAGCGGATCACCGTTAGGATTAGCATGACTTACGACAATTACTACAGCAAAATCTTTTTTGGTTTCAAGTGAACTCATTTTCAATTACCTCCATTTTCTTTTTCTGTTGATTTATAAGCCTTATTTTTTTCTTGGAAATCCATTTTCATTTTTGCGTATCCCAATAGGTATTTTTCGTTCAAAGGCTTGTTATTAAAGTCATCCTTGGGAATTTTCGCAATTAGCTCTAACATTTTTCCATATTGACTTCCCGAATTTTCCTTGGTTAGTCTTTTTTTGTATGGTTCAAGTTTCTCATTCAGTAGTTTCAAAGTACTCGCAGGATGCTGAACATATGCCGGAAGCATTCTTTCGGCATTAGTCTCACGAATTTCCTTTATGCCACTTTCTTCGCTCTGTTTTATTAGAGCTTTTTTCTCCACCTGCTCCGCGCATGCAAGAATCTGCCCGAAAATATAACTTCTGTCATAATTTTCATCCATGTCTGTATCTCCATCCTTTCTCTTGTAATATCCACTTACTAATGCGCATATTTCGCCTAAAACCTTTTTTCTGTACGAAAATGCTTCTTTCTGAGACATATCATGCCCTGCGTGAATATACTTAGTTGCTGCCGCATGCATGATATCATATGGAAGAGGCTTCCCACCGCTTACACAAGGTATTAATCTCGATATTGTTTTTTTTAAGCTTTTAGCCTTAGCATTTTTCCCATTTACCAATTTAGCTATTTCATATAATGACGGAGTTCCCCAATACGGGATAAATTTATTAGCTGCTTTACCCTTTTCTTCTGTACTAACATATTGATACAAAAGCCAAGAATAATCTGTATGCCATAGCTCTACATTTTTTAGAAACCTGGATGATTCGATTTCTCTGTAATATGCTATAGATAATCTGCCTGGTGTTGCAGAATCAAGCATCATTATGTATACTTCCGAATTATCACCTAACTTCGTATTATATCCCATTATTCTCTGCGATAGTGCGTTGGCATATTTCGCTTTAACATTAGAAACGGATATTTCTTCCTCATTCTTTATGTCATTTCCGAAAAAATCATCATCCTCAGCTATAATATTATAGGTATTCTCGCAAACATTGGGCAATTCACTGATTCCCCATGCAACAAATACCATATCATCTATAGCTGTTCCCTGTTTACTGATTAGCCACCTTAAGGCGTCATGAGCCTTCTGTGATTCTTCGTACCCAATTGAATATACCTCAGGCGCTTCCAGGAAACGCCCTCTGTAGGTATAATTTACAGCATCGTTAGATGAAATAAGCTTAGCTCCATCACCCTGATTCCTAATCTTAGCAGGATTAGAAGAAGTAAGTTTTACCTTATTCCCGCTAATATATGATATTCCTTCAGCATCGAGAGAATTAAGAGTAAAATTGATAAAACTATCCCATGTTTCTTTATCCGAAGAAAGGCTGACACCATCTACCACAAAGCGAACCGCGGTTTCAGACTGATCACCATTAGCTAATGTCGAAAAAACAAGAGGTAAATCTTTGTTGTCCTCTTTACATTTTGCTTCAACTGTTTTCTTATCGAGCAATTTTCCTTTCTCATCAGCAACTAATACTCGTTCGCCAATTAAATCGTCAATAAGAGTTCCTTTTTTCAGATAATCTCTGACAGCTTTTATTCTCTTCGTACCATATTCAGAATCTGCCCATGCTGAAAGACCCTCAATATAGCATTCGTATGTATTTCTTTTTTTCTTCTTATCAGAATCTGTAGGATCAACACATGTAGTTGTCTTAGAGCCGCCATGTTCAGTATAATCGGGAGCAATATACTGTAATTTATCAACCAATGGATGAGGAACTGCTCCTGAGGTTCTGATTGATGATGCTTCTGTCATAGGTATAATAGTCATAGCTTCATTCTTAGATAAAGCCTTTGCCCTTAAAAATCTGCCATCACCTGAAATATTTATTTCTACATTGACCTTTAGTGTTCCATGAGCAATGGGAAGCAATGGTGTAATCGTAGCACCATTCTCCATCGTCTCTATTATTCCTATTTGTCCCTTATTCTCATCATAAACACGTACTAGATCATTAATGAATCCCATTAATCTCACCTCCTTACTCTGATATAGTAAAGTTTATTCCCGGGGTGAACTTTTTATACTCATAATTTCTTACCGGTATCGTTATTTTACATTCATTTGGCGAAGGAAAATTAATAATACCATCTTTCATTTGTGGGTTCCATAGTCTCACTTCAAAAGACCTACCATCTTTTGATTCGTCAGGATATGTAAGGCCATGGACCATAGTGCCAAAGGTCATAGTTTTTCCGCTATAAGGCGATTCAACTTCATCGAAAACAGCCGGTTCCACATATCCCTGGCACTCTCTCGTACCGAGGAAAATATCTCGTCTGCCTCCTTTATCAATGCTTCTTAGCATAATCGAAAGATGCTTTTTATAATCTCTGTCCGCAGACAAATCCCGCCTGTTTTCGTTCCATATGAGATGTGTTTCTACTAAATAATCAGGGTTAATTAAATAAGAATAAATAGAGAGGTCACTTGTGCCGTCATTATATTTGAGATTTTTTATGTTCTTGCTCTCCATATCTATAGGGCTTAAAATCTTTACCCGGTCAATAATCCAGGTAAAGGTTGGCTTCCAGTAAACAGACTCGGCAATACCCTTAAGGGCCTGATAAGTTGGTACCGGGTATGAGCTTTTCTCGCCGCCTACCCTGGTAATTGGGTCCGAGAACAGCGCATACCTGCCGTAAACCCGGAAGCACACCTTATTTATTGCTTCCAATGCGTTCCTCCTTCCTGATAAGCTAATCCGCGCCTTCTTACGAAGGCGAATATTACTGCCTTACTATATTACTAATTTCAATCCAATAGCTAGCTGTTACTTTTACTATATTACTAGAAGTCAATTTTGTCAATACCTTTTTTAAAATATTTTAAGGTCGGCTGCTTTTGCTTCTTCTACCAAACCTGTTCCATCACAATCATAATGGTTCTCGTTGAGAATGTATACAGTCCCATCCAAAGCTGTATACATTGCATCCTTCAAATTTTCAAATTCATATTTAAAGAGCTGAATTGTGTATTTACCGGCTCTCTTTACAGCCTTATAAGCCTTGTCCTTGTCTTCGCCACACAGGTCAGCGACAATTTCTTTTCCTTCACCGTATGGAACGATAACCGAATAACCTTCCGCACCTATGGCCTCATACTTATTATCCGCCGTTCCAAAGGCTTGAGCGGGCTTTTGTTTCCATATTCCATTATCATCTTCATAATGACGGATTCCTAACTGATTAGATGATAATAGTTCTACCATGCTTGTGTTCTCGATAATTTCTTTGCCATCAGCCCTAATCTCATGTTCCATGGTTCTTCTTTTTACATCATTTTGCCTGTTCTCACTTGAATCCTCAAAGAAGTAATCATAATATCCTTTTATTGCTTCCGGCGACAACAAGTCCGGTACAGCTTTACCGCTGTCAATGTAATTTCTAAGTGCCTCTCTACCCAGCATAATATCCGAAAGATGTTCCATAGACTTGCCATATTCTTCTGCTGAATCTACGACATACACTTTCTTCATTGTGCCTTCCCCATTTCTGTTACACCTTCCCGCCGCCTGCGCTATGGATGTCAGACCTGACATAGTCCTGATTACACTGTCTACGGAAATATCTACACCTGCTTCTATCAGCTGCGTGCTGACACATATTGTCCTTTTACCATTTTTAATAGCATTTTTAAATCTCTCAAGTTCATCTTCGATATGCTGTCTGCACATATGAGTCGTTAGACAAAAAGTCTCAACTTCTCCGGAATATTTAGCTGATATTTCATTGTATATCTTTTCCGCTTCTTTTTTCAGGTTAACAATAATAAGAACAGAAGGTAAATTAAGACTCATTGCCATACCAGCTATTTCCGATGAATCTTTCTTACGCTTGATATCCATAATAACTTCGGTTCTTCGAAGGTCGGCAAACTTACTGTTAATATCACTTACCATATCCATTCGCTCAGAGTATCTTACAGGATAAGTTAATTCTTCTATCGGAGGTTCTGTCGCTGTGCACATTACTACCGTGCAATTAAGAAATTCATGAATAAAATTAACAGATAAATCAAACAAGTAGGTGTCCTGTAAAGGAACAGACTGTACTTCGTCAAACAAAATAACAGAGTTGGATAACGCTGCAAGTCTTCTGATATTCCTTCTCGGAGCGGCAAAACATGTATCAAAATATTGCACTAGAGATGTAGCTATTATAGGAGCAGACGTCCATCTTTCCATCTGTTCCTCAATTGTCTCGGCTTTCTCATCACTTTCTTCATCAATCAATACATCCGAATGATGAATCAGAACATTATCCGAGCCTATCATCTCCCGATACTTCTCAGCGTTCTGGTTTATTATTGTTTTATATGGCGCAAAGTAGAATATATGTTCAGTCTTTTCAAGCATCGCCTCCTTCAGGCAATATCTCATTCCCGAAAATGTCTTACCGCCTCCTGTAGGAACGTATAATCTGTATATTCCTTTGGAACCATTTGCAAACGACTTGCATTCATCCGAAATACTGCTTCTTATACCATCGATATTATTTTTCGGCTGAAGCTTTTTAAGAAACTCCTCGCAGTTATCACGCATACTCTCCCATTCCGGAAGAGATTCAAATTTAATCGGCTTATTATTTACGAAGGAGCTTGTCGCATACCAATCCGCATCTACAAGCGCAGCATATAGGAATCGTTCCATCATACCTTCATAGAACCACATTTCATCAGCCGCTCGTTTAGGTCTCACAGGTAAATCTTTCAAGTAATGCGCTACTTTATTATGAAACTGTTTATACTCGAACAAGGATTTATCAAGCAAATCATTCAGTTCAGCCAGAGGTACACACTCATCATAATATAGGGCTGTTAATTTGTCATACTTAGTGAAGTCGCAGTAAATATATTTTTTGTAAAACTTGTCATATCCGTTTGCTGACAACAGATCACGGCGGCCTGAATGATGACACTCTATTACAGACGAGAGATAAGTCAGAGAGACATTATTGGTTTTACTCCCATTTTGGTCATAATGATTCATTAACCATGCGGCTCCTAATGTAGAATGGTCATGAATCTCGTTGTTATCTTCCATCATGTGCCTTTGTACTTCAGGGTCGGTTTTACCCATATCATGAAGAAGCCCAAGAAGCCTTCCTGTCGATTCAAAGCCTATTTTACCACATGTATGTCCGCAAATATCAGCGACCTTATCTACGTGTTCCTTAAGACTCTCTTCGATAGTCTCTGAACCATTATCATATTTGTGTCCTAATAGCATATTCCCCTCCTTTTTTGTATGTATAAAAAATGTCGTCTCCTGCATCGTTTTAATAAAAACGCCACAAAAGACGACAAACAGGCTTGAAGCCCTTGAAAATACAGTGGAGATAAGGGGATTCGAACCCCTGACCTCATACATGCGAAGCATGCGCTCTCCCAACTGAGCTATACCCCCGAAACAACGATATCATTATACTACGGTGGGTTTGAAAAAGCAATAGTAAAAATAAATTTTTGCAGCCGGCTCCCTCAGAGAGGGAGCCTAAATAAGAAGCTTATACCATTCCCTGCATGAGCATGGCGTCTGCGACCTTCTCGAAGCCGGCGATATTGGCACCGGTTACGAAGTCGCCCTTATGGCCATACTTCTCAGCGGTAGTAGATACATTGCGGTAGATATTTATCATAATATCATGGAGCTTGTTATCTACTTCCTCGAAGGTCCATGACAGTCTCTCTGAATTCTGAGACATCTCAAGGGCTGAAACAGCTACACCGCCTGCGTTGGCTGCCTTAGCAGGCATAAAGAGGAAGCCGGAATCTACTCTCGCCTTCTCGTATGCGTCAATTGCGTCAGCGTCTGATGGCATGTTAGCGCCTTCAGCGACGCACCAGCAGCCATTTGCGATAAGCTTTGCGGCATCAGCACCGTTAATCTCATTCTGAGTAGCGCAAGGAAGCGCGATATCGCATTTCTCGCCCCAAGGCTTCTCTCCTTCATGATATACAGAACCGGGAACACGGTCGGCATAGACCTTGATTCTTGCCCTTTCAACCTGCTTTATCCGGCAGAGAACATCAAAATTGATGCCATTCGGATCGTAAATATATCCTGATGAGTCAGAAACAGTCACAACCTTAGCTCCAAGCTCCTCAGCCTTCTTGACAGCGTACTGGGCAACATTTCCGGAGCCTGAAACTACAACCGTGCTGCCCTTTAACTGCTTGCCTACGCCTCTTACCATCTCATCCGTGATATATACAAGGCCATAGCCTGTTGCCTCTGTACGGGCAAGTGAGCCACCGAAGGAAAGTCCCTTTCCCGTAAGAACACCTTCATAGAGACCTGAAAGTCTCTTATACTGACCATAGAGGTAGCCAACCTCACGTCCTCCTACGCCGATATCTCCGGCAGGAACATCAGTGTCCTTTCCGATGTACTTAAAGAGTTCTGACATGAAGCTCTGGCAGAAGCGCATAACCTCAGCGTCCGATTTTCCGTGAGGGTCGAAGTCGGAACCACCCTTGCCGCCGCCAATAGGAAGGCCTGTAAGCGAATTCTTAAGGATCTGCTCCATACCGAGAAACTTAAGGATAGACTGGTTTACCGAAGGATGGAAACGAAGTCCGCCCTTATATGGTCCGATTGCGGAGTTAAACTGCACCCTGTAGCCCAGGTTGATATGGTTTACCCCCTTATCGTCAATCCATGGAACACGGAAGCTGATGATTCTCTCCGGCTCGACAAAACGCTCAAGCAGGGCGTTCTTCCGATATAAGTCTTCATTCGCGCTTACAATCGGATCGAGCGAATCAAGGATTCTCTTTGCCGCCTCGAGAAATTCGGGCTCTGCCGGATGCTTCTTCTCGAGATTCTGATAAACTTCTTCTACGTATGACATACATTTACCCCTTTTGAAACAGCATAATTGAGTCACCATAACCGCAGGAAGGCCGAAATCCCCGCTGTTCCTTATTTTAAAGGATTCCGGTTTTTCTTTCTGTTTTATGCTTATGTTAACCACATAATGTAAATCATAACTGACTAATATACTTTAGTCAAGTAAAAGAGGTATTCATATATTATATATCTGATATGACTTAAGAAAAGAACAGGACCCGGCTTGCGCCGGGCCCTGTCCCATAGAGAGGAGAATTGAAATGAAGTGTATCGAAAAATAACTCATCAACTAATTAATAAGAAATTAATCAGTTCCCACTGTTATCGAAGAAGTTGCCAAAGTCGTTATTGTAGCTATTATCACTGCTTCTTCCGTTAGATGAGGAACTGTTAGAGCTGCTCGAAGAGGCATCCGCCTTGCTTCCAAGCGTAACCTTAACTTCCTTCTCGGTATAGGTACCATTACTGTACTTCTGGACCGTAAGCGTAACCGTGGCCCCAGCCTTCGTGGATGAGAGTCTCGACTGAAGGTCACTCATGGTCGTAACCTCATTGCCGTTAAAGGCAGTAATGATATCGCCCATCTTAAGACCCGCTTCCTCAGCAGGACTTCCGCTGCTTACCTTTGAAACGTAAACGCCAACAGGCATACCGTATATCTTATTATACTCCGTTGTAACGTCATTTGCAACTATTCCGAGATATGCTTGTTCTGACTCGCTAAGAGTCTCCCTATTCATTAATTCATTAATGATAGGAATAGCCGTTGAAATAGGAATCGCGTAACCAACACCCTCAACATCAGTATCGGAGTACTTGGCGGAATTGATACCTATAATCTCGCCCTTAGCATTTATAAGAGCGCCTCCTGAATTGCCCGGATTGATAGCTGCGTCTGTCTGGAGGAGCTTCATGGTGTAATCCTCTGTTGAAACCTCCCTGTTAACAGCGCTTACGTAGCCGACTGTAACCGACTGGCCATATCCCAAGGCATTCCCGATAGCTATAGCCATCTGGCCTACCTTGACGCTATCTGAATCGCCAAGAGTGGCAATCTTTATATAATTAAGAGTATCACTTGAGAGATCTGAAGTCTTAACCGCCACAACCGCAAGGTCTGAACCGGATTCGGTTCCCTTAATGGTCGCTTCGGCGCTCGTGCTGTCTCCAAATGTTACTGTTAATTTCTGGTTAGTAGCATTATCCTCTGTCGCCACAACGTGGTTATTTGTAACTATAAGAATCTGGCTGCTGTCCTGGCCGATAATTATACCGGAACCCGCTCCCTCGGACTGCTGGGTGTAGCTCTGTCCGAAGAAATTAGTAGTCACATCACTTGTATTAGATATAGCTACAATGCTTGGCATAACGTTCGCTACTACCTCTGACACATCGGAGGTCGTTGCAGTGCTGTCAGTCTCCGATACGTTCGTAGTCTTAACCGCAAGCTTGTCGCTTGTCGATGAATCAGCGCTCTCAGTCTCAGTGGAGGCTGTAGCCGATGAAGCTAAATAGTTCTTAGCCACATATGCGCCGCCTACGCCGGAGCCGGCTACAAGTATCGCTGCCGCAAGGACTATAGCGAAGACCTTCATGCCTCTGTTATGCTTCTTAGGCTTCCTGCCATCTGAGCCTGTATTCTCAGGCTGTGGCATATCAACGATGTTATTGTTGAAGTTATTATTGTAGTTATTATTGTAGTTGTTATTGTAATCCATAATTCTTCCTCCTTCAGGTAAGTCACACTTTGTTCAAAGTTTGGAGTTCATAGTTCATGCTTATTCTACTATCATGTCTGAGCTCTACACTTATTCTAAGTATTACCCCTGCAGGAGATAATGTTGTTTTCTTTCTTACAAGCCCTATTATAATACCTAATTGTGTTCTAATTGTGAAGAATAAGAACTTTTTTCTATTTTCTCAAAAATATGGCACAGAGGGCGAAAATGACGACAAAAATCCCATCGGGAATGAGGACTATCATCAGCACGTCTCGCTTCAGCCGCTTCTGAAGCTTGTCTACCTCGGGCGACACAGGTTCCTTCTTCTTACGAGCCACTTTCTATCCCTCCTTCGGTTGCGTTAGAGCCACCATTATCATTTCCCTCAGTAAGGTCAGGGGCCACAAATTTCTCCACATTTAACGGATTATCGAGTGAAAAATAGTATTCATTATCCGAATCAAACTCACGGAAAAATACACGGTTACCGACAATATGTATGCAGTTATAATTTCCGTACGCTATGATGGTCTTCGCCTGGGTCGAAAGGTTCATCAAGACGAGGCGGTTATCCTTGTTGTCATCCACCTGGTAAATCATATACTGCTCGTCATTTGAAACATTGTAGGAAGAACAGCGCTCATCATTTAAAATAGTCGGATTCCCGCCATCCTTGTCAATTCTCGCAAGAGCGTAGTCCTTCGTGAGTGACTGAAAATAAATGTGATCGCCAACAAGGGCCGGATAGGCGCAGTTTCCCTTATATATGGTGCTGCTCTTACCGGTAGTTGGATCAAGCATGTAAATGTAGTGCGTCTTGCCGGTTCCGGCGTAGATTATTCCTTTTCCGGTATTTGTCCCCGGCATTATAGCCTCGTCAAGGCACAGCTCATTTTTCTTCAGGTTAAGCGTCGCGTGATAGAGCTTCGCGTTAGTCCCCTTTTCGTAGCGTTGGTAGTATATATCATTTCCGAGAAGGCCCACAAGGCCTACCTGTAAAATGTACAGCGACTCGAGATTCTTCCTGTTCTTCTTGCTGAGTCGGTATAGGCCCGAATCGGAAAACTGGAAAAATACGTCATTTGAATCATTTCTGGTATAATTTAGTCTTGAATAAACTATGTAACCTGTGGTATTGTTAATATATCCGACTGTATCGTCGCACATATGCTTGAAGTCGGAGAGGCTCTCGTCCATGGAGTAGAGGGCGCCGCCATCCGAAAGGTTGCTGAAATATATAAGGCCATCGTTCCCTTCGCAGAAAAGGCCGCCATTATAGAGGTTAAGAGTGGTATTTCCGGCTACGCCTTCTGTATTACTGACGGTGCGGTTTATCTGGCTAATCAGGACTACGATACAGGCAAGCACCACAATACTTACTATAAGAACCGGGTGCTTAAAAATAAATGGTTTCTTGGTATCTGTTTCAGGCATCAGAATCTCCTTTTATTATGGAGTCCGTCCGCGGCAAATGCCGCAAACAGGGATGGCTGACAGGCTACTCCCCCTTAATGGCAAGAACTTGCCGTCACCTCGTCAGCCAAGGCCATTATAACAGATACAAAAAAAATTATCAAGGTTAGGAGAGAAAAATGACAGATTTATCAGAAAGCAGGGCGAAGATAGATGAAATTGACAGGCAGATAGTAAGCCTGTTCGAAGAGAGAATGAAAATATCCGATGATGTTGCCGCCTACAAGCGGGTCACCGGGAAACCTGTCTACGACCCTGAACGCGAAGAAAGCAAGCTCACAGTCTTAAGGGGGCTCGTCAAGGAGCCGTTCAACAAGAAGGCTGTAAATGAACTCTTTACCCAGATTATGTCAATCAGCCGCAAGTACCAGTATAACAAGCTCCCATCCCCTCTTCAGAGCGAAAATATAAGCTTCGTCGATTCATTTTCAAAGGATGGCAGGAAGCTCTCAGTAGCCTTCTTCGGGGCTCACGGCACCTATACGGAGCGGGCGATGATGGATTTCTTTGGAAATGATGTGGATTCAGTCAGCAAACCAACCTTTAACGACGTATGTGAGTCAGTCGCGAACGGAGAAACCGACTTCGGTGTGCTCCCCATAGAAAATTCGACGAGCGGCAGTCTGTCGGATATTTACGATTTATTTCTAAAATATGACAACAAAATTGTAGGAGAACAGGTAGAAAAGATAGATCACGCCCTTCTAGGCCTTCCGGGCGCTACGATTGACGATATAACCGATATTTATACCCATGCCCAGCCATTATTACAGTGCTCGGAGTTCTTAGCTAAATACCCTTCCTGGCAGAATCACGCCTACGGGAGCACCGCTGACAGCGCAAAGAAAATTCTTTCCGATGGGGACAGGAGTCACGCCGCCATAGCGAGTGAGCGGCTTGCGGAAGAACTGGGCCTCACGGTACTTGCGAGAGATATAGCGAATGACCCTACGAATCAGACCAGATTCATAGTACTCAGTAAAAAGCGGGAATTTCTCGCCGATTCCGACAAGATCAGTCTTGTCTTTGAAATACCAAATAAAAGCGGCTCGCTCTATGGGCTGCTCTCAAACTTCATGTATAACGATATAAACATGAGCGATATTGAGTCGCGTCCGATAAAGGGCGAACCGTTCCACTACAGATTCTTTGTGGACCTTGAAGGGAGCCTGTCAGATCCCGGCGTTATAAATGCCCTGACGGGTATAAAGGCCGAGAGTGACAGCATGACCCTGTTGGGGGTTTACAAGAAATTTGCCGGTTGAGTATCATTTATAAATTTTACTGCTTCTTCAAGGCCTTCTTCATCAAAGGAGAAGTCCTTGAAGATTTTTTTGCTCTCATCGGTGTGTTCAAAGGCAAAGGGTTCAGGCCAGACGCAGACAGATAGAACCTTCTTATCTTCGTCCCTCTCCTCCTTTATAATCCTGTACCTCTTGCCCTTGTCACTTCCGCTGAAGGCTTCACCATACGTGTAGTAGTTAAACGACAGTACATCTTCACGCTCTACCATTAAGCATTTCCTTTTCTTGCGATAGTAGCGATATCGACCATTTCAAGCTTCTCCTTACCTGACTCCTCAAGAGATCTGAGAAGGGCTCTCGCTGTATCAAGGGCGGTGAGGACGGTTACACCTGTCTCGATTGCGGTACGCCTGATTACGAAGCCGTCCTTGCTCTTAACCGCTCCCTTAGAAGGAGAGTCGATTACAAGGTCTATCTGGTGCTCAAGGATAAGATCCATGATATTAGGACTCGTCTGCTCCACCTTATTTACAGGTATGGCGTCTACGCCATTTACACTTAGAACCTC
>Ga0256405_10007626_pt1 | contig 16086 bp, 18 predicted proteins | sample RumenRJG_02DNA_FD_189096 | JGI IMG/M metagenome (GOLD analysis project Ga0256405, IMG submission 189096) | Bovine rumen microbial communities from Lethbridge, Alberta, Canada - RJG_02 | ecosystem: Host-associated > Mammals > Digestive system > Stomach > Rumen | place: Canada: Alberta... | reverse complement strand
AATCTTCCAGGTGACAAAAGAGCAGATGGACACCTTCATAGAAATGTTCATCAACCGTCTGCCCGGATATATGCAAAGGGCTCTGACCAGAGTCCCAATGGCTGCATAAAGATATCTGATCGCCTGTGTTTATTGAGTTTTCAAGGAACAGATCCCATTTGAGGTATGGGAAGTTTTAGTAAATCAATCATTTCTACAGGAGGAAAGTACAATGACTGAACGTGAAAAGCTGGCTCTGCTGGAGGACATGCTCGAACTGGATGAAGGAGACCTGACCGTGGATAAGGCTCTCGATGATATCGATGAGTACGACTCCATGGCGAAGCTGTCCCTGATCGTTCTGATGGAGGATGAATTCGGCGTAAAACTGACCGGCGATGTGATCAAGGGTTTCGAGACCGTTGGCGATATCGTAGCGATGATGAACAAGTAATGGATGTGGTACTTGATAGACATCTGCACACTATGCTTTGTATAACAAAATAAAATGCAGAGTTTTAGTGTGCAGATGTCGAATCGAGTCTAAAGGAGGAAATTACAATGACTGAACGTGAGAAGCTGGCGCTGCTTGAAGATATGTTGGAACTTGATGAAGGGGATCTCTCTGTAGACAAGGCCCTGGATGACATTGATGAGTATGATTCCATGGCGAAACTATCCCTGATTGTTCTCATGGAAGATGAGTTTGGCGTAAAGCTTACTGGTGATATGATTAAAGGATTTGAAACTGTTGGTGATATTGTCGCGCTGATGAACAAGTGAGGTACAGGCAATGACTAATTTAGAGAAATACAACAAAGTTTTTATGGATGTTCTTGGCGTGAAAGAGTCTGCTCTGAATGAAGAGTTTACTTTCAAGGCCGTTCCGCAGTGGGATTCAGTTGCGCATCTTAGCCTAATCTCGGAACTGGAGGATGCTTTTGACATTATGTTTGAGTCAGAAGATATTCTCCATTATGGATCGTATGAGAATGGAAAGAAAATCCTGGAGAAAATGGGGATAACTTTTTGAAAATGGTAAATAGCATGCTGCCATATTTGGTAGCTATGGTGAGGTGAAAATAAAAATGAGTGCTTCCTTTAAAATTAAAATTCCTCGTATGCAGACTACATTATCGGATGATTCGTTAGTAGCATTCATTTTTATTTCTTATTTTTGCAGTGAGGCGTTTCGCTCCCTTGTGGCGAGAAGTATTGGCAGCGGAATATTCGATATAGTATATAATGTGCTCTTTATAGGGGCTGTTTTCTTACTTGCCCTATCTACTAAAAGGAAGCGGCTTTTAAAACCCGCTTTATGTTATTTGATTGTTGCCCTATTATTTATTTTCACGATACTAATCCATCCAGAATATGAAAGCTGGTATTTTGAGGCTTCCTATGGAATACAGGTTCAGTTTTTCAGGGCAGTTGGAGGAATCTGGGCCTTTCTTGTTGTATACCTTGTAGCAGATAAAGAGAAGCTATACCGTTATCTGAAAATTAGCTGCTGGATTCTATTTGCATTTCTTTGCCTGAAATTCTTTTCTGCTCAAGCACGTGGATACTGGGTCAGCTATGGCGCGGACTATTCACGTCTGGAACGCGATTATAATTTGGGCTTCGGTTATAATATGCTGTTTCCTGTCATATTCTTTTCTGCTGAAGCCTATTTACATAGAAAGAAAAAGTACTATATCCCCTTTGCAATTGGATCTGTGCTGATTTTGCTTGGAGGATCACGAGGTGCAATTGTCTGGGTTGCAGTGGCATTTTTATTTATGCTTCCATACAGATGGAAGTCAATGAGCAAAACTGAAAAGGCACGCTCTGTTGCTCTGATCATTGTTATTGCACCCATTGTTTGGCTCATATACACCAATTATGATTTGTTATCACAAGGATTATTATTCCTACTTAATAGCAGAGGCATTACATCTCGAACATTAACGGCTTTGCTTACCGGGGAGTTTTCTGAAGCAAATGGTAGAGACCAGATCTATGAAATGACGATTGAGCGAATACGCCAGGGTGGACTTTTTGGCAATGGAGTCTTTGGAGAAAGAGTGATCGTCGGTCAACGGTTTAGATGGGGATATGCGCATAATCTGTTTTTGGAGTTGTACGCAGCCTTTGGCTATTTGGGTGGAACTATCGTGAGCTTGGGGCTTATCATCAGCGTTATCAAAACTGCAATAGGTTGTATAGAGTCCAAAGAGCAGATTATCTTTGTGACATTTCTTGGGGCATCTATGAAACTAATGTTATCTGATTCATTTTGGTTTAATAGTGCTTTCTGGGGACTATTAGCAATTATGGTAATGTGGAGAAAACAATTTTCTTCCAAACCTGATTCAGTAGAGGAAATGGCTTTCACAAGAAGTTCTAATATACTCTAAAATATCATCCTATGTGAGAAATATACATATAACGATGAAGCGATGAATTTTTTTATGAAATGCAGAAGGAGACTTGATTATATGGATCAAAATTGGCAGAACAGTATTGACCGCCTTAATCAAAGACGGGAAACTGTCGCTCAGGCTGGAGGCATGGACCGCATCGCAAAGCAGCATGCGTCCGGAAAGCTGACGGCTAGTGAGCGCATGGATGCTCTCTTTGATGATGGTACGTTCGTTGAAATAAACGACATGATTACATCCAGAGCGACTGATTTTGGAATGGATAAGAAAAAGAAGCCAGGCGATGGCGTGGTAACCGGTTATGGTTATATCCACGGTCGCATCGCCTTTGCTTCTTCACAGGATTTTACTGTCGGTGGCGGTTCTTTGGGTGAAGCTCAGGCCATGAAGATCTGCCATGCCATGGATAAAGCCATGGAAATGAAGGCTCCTTTTATCTCTATCAATGACAGTGGTGGAGCGAGGATTGAAGAAGGCATCGATGGCCTGTCCGGGTATGCAGATATCTTCTACCGCAATACCATTGCCTCTGGTGTAATCCCGCAGATCTCTGTTATTCTCGGACCTTGTGCTGGTGGTGCCTGCTATTCTCCCGCCATTACAGACTACATCTTCATGACAGAGAAGAACAGCCAGATGTATATCACTGGTCCGGCTGTTGTTAAATCCGTCACTGGTGAAGTGATCTCTTCTTCTGACCTTGGCGGCGCTGCCGTCCACAGTTCCACATCCGGTGTCGCGCACTTTGTCTATCCGGATGATCTGTCCTGCCTGAATGGCGTGCGTCAGCTGCTCGGCTATCTCCCACAGAATAATGAAGAGAAGCCGATGACGATTAAGGGCAGCACAAAGGACAACTGTGTTACGCTTCCGGAGATCGTTCCGGTGGATTCAAAGCGTCCGTATGATGTGCGCAATGTCATCAATGCCTTTGTGGATGAGAACAGCTTCTTTGAAGTCCAGGCTGACTTTGCTAGGAATATTGTTGTCGGATTTGCACGGCTCGATGGGGAGACTATCGGTATCGTAGCCAACCAGAGCGCTTTTATGGCAGGCTCTCTGGAAATCAATGCTTCCGACAAAGGAGCTCGCTTCATCCGTTTCTGCGATTGCTTTAATATTCCCTTGCTCACCCTTGTGGATGTCCCGGCCTTCCTGCCTGGCAGCCAGCAGGAGCATGGCGGTATCATTCGCCATGGTGCGAAACTACTGTTCGCCTATTCTGAGGCAACCGTACCGAAGGTTGGCCTGATTATGAGGAAAGCTTACGGTGGAGCTTATATTGCTATGAACAGCAAGGGAACTGGCGCTGACGTGGTTTACGCTTGGCCAATCGCTGAGATTGCGGTCATGGGCGCCGCAGGTGCTGTTTCGATTATTGGTAAGCGAGAGATCGAGAAGGCGGAGAATCCTACAGAGAAAAAGGAAGAACTTCTCAATGCCTACAACGATAAGTTCATGAATCCTTACATTGCTGCAGAGCACGGATATGTCGATGAGGTCATCCTTCCCGAGGAAACTCGTGAGAAGATTGCCAACGCTTTCAAAATGCTAAAGACCAAAGAACGCTCCCTGCCTAAGAAAAAGCACGGGAACATTCCGCTGTAAGACAGGAGGATTCAAATGGAGATAGAGAAAGTTCTGGCGATGGCGGTTGCCGCTGTTGCGGAAGAAAATGGCGTGGAACCTAAGCGAGTGACGGTTCTCTCGTTTAAGGAAGTCCAGAAGAGCAGTCTTGAAAAATTCATCGAAGATAACAAGATTACATACAAGAAATATCAGCTGGAGGGCATGAGAGCATGAGTAAATATCGTATTTCTCTGGAAGGCAAGACCTACGAGATGGAAATCGAACTGGTTGGGGAAAAGACCGCCCAGCAGCCTGTGGCAAAGCAGGAATATAAGGAATTTAAAAATGCACCCAAGGATGCCAATGTCAACGTGGTAGACCCATCCAAGCAGAAGCAGGTTGTAAACAATACAGGTGCGGTGACTGCCCCGATGCCTGGTACGGTAATCCGCATTGAAAAGAGGGCCGGTGACGCAGTAAAAGCCGGCGAACTCGTTTTGATTCTCGAAGCAATGAAAATGGAGAATGAGATTCTTGCTCCAGCTGACGGAACGATTACTGCTATGAACTGCACAGAGGGTGGCACGGTTTCCGGTGGGGATGTACTTTTTGAAGTAAAGTGAGGGGCTGTTTATGAGTGATCTGTTCAATACCCAAAAGCCCCTTCTGATTACCGACACCATACTCCGTGACGCACATCAGAGTCAGGCCGCTACGCGCATGAAGCTGGAAGATATGCTCCCTGCCTGCGAGGTGCTTGACAGCATTGGTTACTGGTCCATTGAGTGCTGGGGCGGGGCAACCTATGACTCTTGCATGCGGTTCCTGAACGAGGATCCCTGGGAGCGCTTAAGACAGCTTCGTAAGGCTCTGCCGAACACGAAACTGCAGATGCTGCTCCGTGGTCAGAACCTGCTGGGCTATCGTCATTATGCGGATGATATGGTGGATGCTTTCTGCAGGAAGTCCATTGAAAACGGCATCGATGTCGTTCGTATCTTCGACGCGCTGAATGACGTTCGGAACATGGAAGCGGCCATCAAAGCGGTAAAGAAGTACGGCGGCATGGTAGAGGCAGCCATGAGCTATACCACAAGCCCTGTCCACAGTGAAGAATATTTCGTGGAGAAGGCCGTTGTTCTGGAACAGATGGGCGCTGATACTATCTGCATTAAGGATATGGCCAACCTTTTGCTTCCGGCGGATGCATATAGCCTGGTGAAGAAGCTGAAGGAGAAGGTTTCCGTTCCGATTCATCTGCACACCCATAACACTACAGGCACCGGTTCCATGGTTTATTTGATGGCTGCTATGGCTGGCGTGGATATCGTGGACTGTGCCCTGTCACCGTTTGCCAATGGGACTTCTCAGCCGGCTACTGAATCCCTTGTGGCAACGCTGAAGGGAACAGAACGGGATACCGGGTTGGATCTGAAGAAGCTGAATGAAGCGGCAGTACATTTTAAAGGTGTGGCTGCAAAGATGGAGAAGGAAGGCACCGTCAGCTCCAAGGTACTTCGTGTCGATCCGAATACCCTTTTGTACCAGGTGCCGGGCGGCATGCTCTCAAACCTGCTTTCCCAGATGAAGCAGGCAAATGCGGAGGACAGGCTTGATGAGGTGCTGCAGGAAGTGCCGCGTGTCCGAAAGGATTTCGGTTATCCACCTCTTGTTACGCCTACCAGTCAGATCGTGGGAACACAGGCTGTACTGAACACTTTAATGGGACGTTATAAGAGCTTTACCAAGGAGTCGAAAGGGCTTCTTCGCGGCGAGTATGGTGAACTGCCGGGAGAAGTCAATGAGGAAATCCGAAAGATGGCTATCGGTAATGATGAGGTCATTACTTGCCGCCCCGCCGATCTGCTTGAACCGGAGCTTGACAAGATTAAAGCACAGTACAGCGATATCGCAAAAACTGAAGAAGATGTCCTGAGTTGCGCTATGTTCCCGCAAGTTGCCCCGGACTTCATCAGAAGACGCGACGATTTAGTTGTTCACGAAATTACTGTGGATTGGGTACATTGAGGCTTTATTATGGATTACGGACTACTGAAAGATAAAGTGATTATTGTAACCGGTGCTGGACGCGGAATCGGGCAGGCTATGGCAACAGTATTTGCCCAGAATGGTGCAGTTGTTTATGCGACCGATATTAGAGAAGGCTCTGTTGAAGAATGGTCTGGAACCGTTAATGATTCCGCAAGTGGTGAAGTGCGTTCTTTGTACTTCAATATTTCGAGCGAACAGGAAGCAAAAGCTGCGGTGATGCAAATCAAGAAAGCTTGCGGCCACATCGATGGTTTGGTCAACAATGCTGGTATAGAGTTTAATGAACTGATTGGTATGATCAACCATGACAATATGGAAAAGATGTTCTCTGTCAATGTCTATGGCACGATTAATATGCTTCAGATTGTAAGCCGCATCATGGGACGTCAGGAAAATGGCGGCAGCATTGTCAACATAGCTTCGATGACGGCACTTCGTGGAAGCCGTGGACAGTTGGTATACTCGGCTACTAAAGGTGCTGTTGTATCGTTGACAAAGTCTGCTGCCAAGGAATTAGCTGAGAAAAAAGTCAGAGTGAACGCAATTGCACCGGGTATTACGAATACCCCGATGATGCAACAGGCAGATCCTGAGAAAATTCAGTACAGGATCAATAATATCTGTATGGGTCGTCTTGCAGAACCGGAAGACATTGCTAAGGCTTGTATGTTCATGCTATCTGATCTGGCCGGATATGTTTCAGGACAGGTTTTGGCTGTTGATGGCTGTACAATTATGTAAACAGGAAGAGGTAAATCACGATGTTTTTAAATGTCGATAAGCACAATCCGAATAAAATGGCAATCAAGGATGACAGTGGCTATACGCTTACATATGGCGACGTCTGCCGGACGATTGAAGAGTTTGCTACGCTGAATCTTCCCCGCAGTGTCATCTTCTGTCTGTGTGAAAACTGCGCCGGTTCTCTGATCGGCTATATGGCATTTGAAAACAACAAACAGGTGCCGCTCCTTCTCAGTGCTGGACTGGATGAGGAACTGCGTGACCGCCTGGAATCCATGTATACACCGAGTTACTACTGGGTTCCGGAAAGAAAAGAGCAGGAGATTGGTGGGGAGAAGGTTTTCTCAGCTTACGGTTATGTCCTGCTGAAAACTGAAAACGAGCCCTATTCTCTCAATGATAAGCTCTCCATGCTACTTACCACTTCTGGCTCTACTGGCAGCCCCAAACTTGTGCGGCACAAATACGGCAACTTGGAAGCCAATGCTGAGAACGTGGCGAAGGTGTTCTCCTGGCGGCCGGATGAGGAAGTTGGTATTTGCGATCTGCCTATGAACTATACCATGGGGTTGAATGTTATCAATTCTCATCTTGTGGTAGGTGCGTCTGTCCTCATGGTGAAGGCCAACCTGATGGACCCGGATTTCTGGGAGTTTATTAAGGTGAATGGTGGAACAAGCTTCTGCGGTGTGCCATTCAGCTATGAGGTCATGCGTAGAGTGGGCTTTGACAAGATGGATTTACCCAAGCTGTATACGTTGGCAGAGGGTGGCGGTAAACTGACGGACAAGATGTTCAAGTGGATCGCTACCTACGCGAAGGAAAAAGGAAAGCGGTTCTGTGCAACCTTTGGTACAAGCGAGACCAGCGCACGCATGGCTTTCCTTGATCCTGATCTTGCTCTTGAGAAGATAGGCAGTATGGGAAAGGCTATCCCGAACGGTGAACTGTTCCTTCTGGATGAAATTGCGAATGATGACGGTACAGTAACAGGCGAGCTTGGATACCGTGGTCCGAATGTCACGATGGGATATGCACTTTGCCGTGACGATCTGATGAAGGACGATGAGTTCTGCGGTGAATACCACACCGGCGACATTGCCAAGCGGGATGCAGAGGGCTTCTATTTCATCATCGGTCGGAAGGGACGCTTCTTAAAGTTGTTTGGTTTGCGCGTAAGCCTGGATGAGACGGAACGAATCCTGAAGACCCAGTATCCGAATGCGGATTTCTGCTGTGCAGGCGATGATAAACGCATGAACATCTTTGTGACAGATGAGAGTTTGAAAGACGAGATTATCCCGTTCATCAGCGGTAAAACAAATCTGCATAACTCCGCTTTCCGGGTTTTCGTTATTGAAGAGATTCCGAGAAATGACTACGGTAAGGTAAAGTTTGCCGAGCTTGAAAAGATAGCAGGCGCGTGAGCAGGAAAATGCTGATTGTCGAATGGACACCAATTACTGAAACAGAAGAAATTCCACCGTTTGGGAAAGAGCTTACTGCGCATCTGGATAAGAAGAAGGGTGCAGTGAAATATGCTTCATGTTCAGCTTGGAACCTTCTTTTTCAAACCCTTAGTGAAAATGGTCTCCCGATTTCTACGGTCGCCTTCACAGATACAGGTAAGCCGTACCTCCCTGACTCCAGCATCCACATCAGTCTCTCTCACAGTCACGGTCTATGCGCTGTAGCAGTAGCGGATAAGCCTGTCGGTGTTGATGTTGAAGTGATAAAGAAGACCTACCCTCCACATTTGATAGAGCGGTCGCTAACAGATGCTGAGAAAGCTGTGTACGACGGTGACTTCACACATATCTGGTGCCGCAAGGAAGCTGTAGCAAAGATGACTGGAGAAGGTATTACTGGATATCCGGTCAATATCGATACAACAGAGTACAAATTTATTGAACAACAGATTGAGCACACCGGACAAAAATATTGGCTCGTTGCGGTCGCTGATTGAGCAGGAGCATCACAAGTGAAAACAATATGGTTTGTCTATCCCTATGGACTGATTCCAAGGGAGAACACTCAGGAAATACGGTATCTACGATTCAGCCGAGAACTTTCAAAAACCTATAACTGTATATGGTGGACAGCGCATTTTACAAAAGGATTTGGGAAAAGACCGGAAAGCGAGATAATAGTACAAGATAATCTGAAGATTATGTTGGTTCCTACAACCGCATACAAGAAGAACATTTCTTTCAGACGTGTTCTCTTCGAGTTGCACTTCTCGTGGAACCTAAGGAAACTCTGGAAAAACTCTGAAAAGCCGGATCTGATTATTACACCGGGAACTGGAATGATTACCGCTTTCAGACCGGTATGGCCGTATATCATAGAAAAAAAGTTAAAGCGGTATATGATTTAATGGATGTCCATCCTATCAATTCTTATATGAAAGAGCATCATCCGTTTCTCTATCCGGTGTTCAGTATCTTTGACTGGCTCAATAAGAAACGGGAAAAAGGGTTCAATAATAGCGTTGTGGGTGTCACAGCCCTTGGCCGTAAGCAGTTAGAGATTGCAAAACAGAGGACTGGAAATAGAAGCATTCCATCGCGTCTTATTTACAACAGTATCTATGTTGATAGGTTTCGGGCTGCGATGAAGAACAGGTGTTCAATTGAACTACCCAAGAAAAAAGATTGGATTTGGTGTATCTACGCTGGAAGTCTGAATCCATCATATGATATCCCAACTGTGATTGAGTGCGCAAGGAAGTGCGATGAAGAGAACAGGCGGGTTCTATTCATTATCGTGGGTGGTGGTGAATATGCCGACCTGTGTAAGAAGAACATCAACGACCATTTTCTGTACTTAGGATTTCAGGATAGTAAGGTTTTGCCGTCTTTGTATGCAAAATGTGACATTGGCCTTTGCACTTATGCGGATTTTTCTACAGTTGATATGCCGGATAAGTTTTATGACTATACTGCCGCTGGATTGGCCATTGTTAATTCTCTTAAAGGTGAGTCGAAAGACTATGTAGAGGGAAGAAGACTTGGCGCGCAGTATAAGGCTGGTGATCCTGATGATCTGTATGAGAAAGTATGTAAGTTTGAAGATGCAGATTACCTAGCAGAATGCAAAAAGAATTCATGGAACATCGGTGAAAAATTTGATTTTGGGAAGCAGGTTGCTAAGTTGAAGACGCTGATTGATGCGTTGATTTAGTGCGGCGGAGCCATTCCGGCTCTTCGCTTGTGTTAATTCACATGAATTATTTGACATTCCATTCTCTCTGTGGTAGTATGACGGCAATAACGGTCGGAGGTGATGCAGCTATCAACAATACCCGCAAGCGTACTGCTTTGCTCACAATCTTCATCATCTACCTCTTTACGGTTCTCTGGTATACGGTTTTTAAGAGGAACATCGCAATCCACAATGCACAGTTCGAGCTGTTTTGGTCGTATAAGAAGTGGTTCGCCGGGGATACAGACCTAGGGCAGGAGATCATAGCGAACATAGTCATGTTTCTTCCGTTTGGATTCCTTCTCTCAGCTGTGCTTCCGACAACACCATCCTTCAAAGGTGGTAAGAAGGCAGCTGTGGTTATCAGTGCAGCCATTATCTTCTCCCTTATCATCGAGGTGCTTCAGCTTGTCATGATGCGTGGGCTGTTTGAGTGGGATGATGTGTTCTCCAATACTCTCGGAGCTGCGCTCGGCCTTCTCCTCTACAACCTTCTCTCTCGGTTCAAGTACCTACCAGAGGCAGTTGGCATTAGTTTCGTTCTCGCCTGCCTTGCGGTGGTCATTACCGGCCGGAACGTTGGAGGCGTGGAAGCTGACAATACGTCCAGAGCATATTGTTTTCAGGTGGACAGCAGTTCCTGTGTCAACGGTGAAATAGAATTATCTGGCTTTGCGCTTCTATACGATCATCCTGTTCTGAAGTATGATGTGATATTGAGAGACACGGACACAGGGAAACGGATAAAGCTTGAGACGGAGCAGACGCAGCGTCCGGATGTAAACAACTATTTCCTCTGCGAACATGACTACACTGACAGCGGTTTTGAAGCGATCGGGAAGATCGATGCGAGTGAATACGAAATCCTTATCCGTTGGCCATGGTCAGTAGCTTTATCAACAGGCGTGTATGTCGGTGCTGATGGCATCCATTATAGCCCGAACACATCGTTTATTGCGCCGGATGTGAACAACGCTCCCGATTTGAAAGACAGTGTGGAAGAGGGTACACTGCGTGTTTACCGTCCGGATTATCACTGTTGGGTGTATCAAGTTGAGAACTCCCTATACTGGATCGTTGATCAGGAATTTAATTTCGAGGAGGATGGAACAACCTATATACAGTATCAGCTCTACACTACCCAAAAGGATAAGTTGCCGCAGAGGCGCATTGATAATGGATGGTTCTGGGACAATATCAGTGGATGCTTTGAGGATTATGAGGTGCGCGGCGACTTCGGTCCGTACCGCGTCATGAAGCGAGAGTTGCCGAAGGAGTACAGCATCACATCTATCGTCACAGGCTACTACAAGGACGGCGAGTGGATTTGGAAGAACTACTTCCGGCCGATCTACGACTTCTCATCATACTCACTGGAAGAAGGTGCGGACAGATGAGCGGTAATCCTTCACAAGAGTATATCAATTTCATTTGCTCCCTCTACAATTCCTCCTACGATGATCGTATCGAAAACACCGCGCCGCCGACAGCTGGGGGAGAAGATAGAACTCCGGGCGAAGACTGGGTACCAGGGGTGACAGCAAACCATAAGAGCCTCATTGCCTTCCAGAAGGAGCTGAAGGAGCAGGGCATCAGGCTTTCCACTTCCAAGATCAAGAAAATCCTGGTCACCGGAGGACTGTGGACAACACAACAGACCAGAACGATTCAGGAGATGTTCGGGCATTACACAGGCAGCTTGGAAGAAGGTGGTGAGGGGGAGGATCCTGCGGCAACGATAAAAAGCATAGCTGATGAGTTGGGGATTTCCACGGTTTCGGTGAGTGTTTCACTTCCTTATATGGATGTGGTCTACAACCTGCCGGAGCCTTCGGCAAATGCAAAGAGGTGCAGGAGGTGGAAGGAGCGAAAGACAACAATGCTACGCAACGAATCCACAGGAGTGGTGTGTCAGCCAGAAGAGGATTGGTTCCTTTGGCTGTGGAAAAAGGTAATAGAACACGAAAGCGAAACCTTTACAACCTCCGGACGCGGGCAAAGACCGGGCGTCTCCTTTTCTTACACAGTGAGTCGGAGCGGGGAAGCAGGAGGACGTCATTATGATGGGGCGGAAGTTGAAGGCTATGGTAACGAGCTGTGGGTGACCATAAACCCAAACTCTCCAGACACTCGGAAGCTGAAGAAGAGTATATCTCGCTCGACCGTAGAACTGGGATATAAAAGAGCGCGTGAGATGGGCGGAGTAGTTAAAGGACCGAAGGCACTCGGACTGCCGGGTGCGGGATCGTATGTGTTTATCTTGTTAAGGGAGTTTGGAGTGATAAAAGAACAGGGAGCGTGAGCACCGCCCCCATGCTTATCTTAATTGACATGTGTTAACTGAAGAATAGGAATGTATGGGAGCTAGACGACTGGTTCCCATATTTTTTGATCCGTTGGTTAGATGCAACTAACGAAAAAGATGTCGCAAAGCGTAGCGACAAAAAAGTGAGGAGAGTTTACACAGCCCCGGGGCTTTTCGGCTCTGGGACTTATTTTTTGCCCTCAATACTTTAACACGGCGTAGTGCGAAAGGGATAGGAGATGTTAATCAGTGTGGATATGGGAGAAGACTGATGGACGTGAGGAGACGATGTTCATGTTCAGTTGCCCCAGTGTGAGCTGCACACATTGTGATCGGCAGCTCTCAACTGCTATCTGCGGTTTATGATTGACTCGGGTGCCAAGTGAACCGCTTCTGCGGAGCCTGGCGGCTCCGATGGACACAGTTGGGGGGTGCCGAAGATAGCGTAGAAGTCCATTACATAACTTTTCCTATATACTTCTTCTATGGAAAAGTTATATATTGAAGTTCTACAAAGTATTCATATAAGAAGAATAGGACTTTAGAACTTAGCGGCCCTGGCCCGGCGCAGCACTGTGAGCTGACGGCTGGTGTGGGTGTGCCGCTGGCTTTGCAGACGGTAATCGGTCAGGTTTTATGGGGATGGCACGTGATTGCGTTTCATCCCAATTTTTTATGCCCATTTTGAAATTTGACTTTCTTTAACTATTATCCTGCCTTCTCAAAAACCATGTCGGTCACTGAAGCTTTCACCAGCACGGTCGGATCAGCATTCGGCTGTATCCAGGAATCGATCAGCTCTGCTGGTAATACAACGGGCATCCGATCATGGAGCCGAGAAAGTTCTTGGCTCGGCGTCCTTGTGAGAATCGTAAACACCGGGTATTTCAGATCCCGGAACTCCTCAAGTCTATACAGTCCAGCAAGGTAGCATACTTCAGCGCCTCTTGGCTGGATTATGTACTTGTCACCAGTTTTGGGTTTCCCGGACGCCGTGATCCAATGCTCCCACTCGAAGTAGTAGCTTGCGGGAACGATGCAGCGATGTGACTTCCAGGCTTCTTTCCATAGCGTTTTCTCAGTGGCGCTTTCCACCCGGCAGTTGACAATCGGCCTGTCAACACCTTTCGCTGTAAATCCCCAGAGCATTGGGAAGACTTTTCTTGTGCCAGATGGAGACGGCGCGATCACGGGAACTATATCTGTTGGACGGACTTCGCCTTCTGTGGTCAAGGGCTTGCCCAGTTTGTCCCTCATCTTGGCAGCGAGAGGTGCGTGGTTCATCTCTTCGACGATGAGGCGCAGCTCAGGGCTCATTTCCATGTAGTATCGGCAACACATATAATCTCCTCCATATCTGGAGTGTTCACGGGTCAGGGCTTTTCAGCTCTGGCTCTATTTTTTTTCACTTTTTTCCAATGGACACACCCGCAGGCGTGTGCATTACCACCCCTCGTCCGGCGCATCATCGAAGAGGGAGGGGTTCTGCGGATCAATATCCAGAATATCCTCGAAGTCGATCACGAGCTTCTCAGTTTCAGCTTGCAGTGTCAATGTCTCCCGGATTTCGTCTACGCTGAGAACCATGCCGGTAATCTTCTCATACAGGCCCTGTGACAGATCAAAAGCGTAATTGTTCTGATCGGTACAGGGGACGAAGTGTTTCACTGTTACGAAAACCCGATTCATCCTCGCCATCCTGCCGTTGTAGGTGTAACCGTGGAGGATAGAAAGCTTGTGGTTGAGGGTTCGCTGCTCATCCTCGTCAAGAAGTATTTTATCAATATACCTTACCTCTTTTGACCCGATGGCTTCATCAAAGCCCTTGAGGGCATCAAAGGGACTAAAAATCTTCGCCCAGCGGGATGCAGGCATTGGTGGATGTTTGATTGTGAAAGCATCCCAGCCATCATGCTGGGGCTTACCTCTCAGGAAGACATCCAGGTATTTGAAAGCAGACGGCATTGCCATAGCTCCAAGTTGCATGATCCACACCTCCAGTTGCTGCCCGATCTAATTCTGGAGCAGAACTGGAAAGATGAAATCAAGCTCGGTGACCGCCTATTTGTTGATTCCGTTCCAGTTGTGTTGCTCCTTCGAGCATGTTTTTTCCGGTAAATAGGGCGTTTGCCCCATATTTTGAGCGCACTTCACTAAGGGCTTCCTGAAGACGTTTTTCGCGCTCCAGAGCCTCATAGTCAATAAAGAAATTCAGTTGGAAGAATCCGCTGTCCTCGTGGACGCCATCGGCGCAGATACCGAGTCTGCGGTAGAGCAGCCGGTGATCCGTCTTCTTGTCGAAGGCTTCCAGGATGCGCGGAGCGACAGTTGATACGCTGTTCGTATCCATGGGCATCTTTACTGTTCCATTACTGTGTTTGGGATGGAGCCTTCCGTAGAAGTCGATAGCGACAGGACCATCATAGTTTGGGCAGGCTTCCATGCTTTTATAGTCATAGCTGACCCACCAGGTAAACTTCGGTGCGATCAGCGTCTTGGCAAACATATCGGCACACAGTCCGTCGATCATCTCAGATAGCACGATCCGGGCTTCTTGGTATTTATAAGGCCGGGGAAGGACCTGACCGTTAGACAGACTGTGTCCCTCGGACTTGTAGTTCTTGATGTCGGCTATCGTGACCGGATCATAGCCCCAGGCGTGAGCGATCAGGATCTCGCCATCAATCCCGAAGGTCTTATAGAACCATTCCTCATCCCACTGGGATTTCTGGGCGATATCGCCCATGGTGAAAAGATATGCTTTCTCCAGCCGATGTGCTTTGCCGGGTCCGACCATCCAGAATGATGTCAGCGGTTTGTGCTCCCAAAGCAGGTATTTGTAGCTGTCCTCGTTCAGCTCTGCGATACGGACGCCATCCTTATCCGGCGCGGCTTTCTTTGCAACGATATCCATAGCGACCTTAGCAAGGTAAAGGTTGGTGCCGATGCCGACCGTAGCTGTGATTCCGGTTGTCTTCAGGACGTCCCGGATGATGGTCATAGCCATTATGTGCGCCGGATGAACTCCGGCAGCCTTGGCTTCTGTTTCATAGAAGTGGAGATAGGGTGTAGCATCAATGAAAGATTCGTCGATGCTGTACACATGAACATCCATAGGCGCGGCATACCGGAGGATGATGGAGTAGATCAGGGAGCTGATCCGCTCATATTCTGCCATATGCGGGATGGCAGTGATGTACTGCACCTTTGTCCGGTGCTCCCGCTCATATTTCTGGATCGCCTGTTTTGCTTCGAACAGGCGGGGCCGGGAAGGAACGCCTATGGCTTTGAGGGAAGGAGAAACGGCCAGACAGATCGTCTGATCCGAGCGGCTTTCGTCTGCCACCAGGAGATTTGTGGTCAGCGGATCGTATCCTCGGGCAACACACTCCACAGAGGCATAGAAAGATTTCATGTCGATGGCTATATAACAATGCTCGGATTCCATGAGCGCCTTCCTCCCGCTCTCAAAGAGAAATTATAAGTTCAATGTTTCCAAAGCCTCCAGGTAGAAGGACTTGAAAGTCCCTCGAACCAACAGGCCGCTGTTCTCGTAAAGAAGGCAGCGGCCGACTCATTTTACGAGCTGCGGCCGGACCGCAGAGAAAGGAAATTGCAGTGGAAAAAGAAGACAGACTGAAGAAGGTTTTTATCTGTTCACCGTGCAGGCCGAGAGGAGAGACACCGAAGGCAAGAGAGCGTGACTGGATCGGGAACATAAACCGTGCTCGCCAGGCATGCCGGTATGCGATTGATCAGGGGAAGATCCCGTATGCGCCGCACCTGTATTTCACAACGATTCTTTCGGAA
>Ga0256405_10007625_pt1 | contig 16090 bp, 15 predicted proteins | sample RumenRJG_02DNA_FD_189096 | JGI IMG/M metagenome (GOLD analysis project Ga0256405, IMG submission 189096) | Bovine rumen microbial communities from Lethbridge, Alberta, Canada - RJG_02 | ecosystem: Host-associated > Mammals > Digestive system > Stomach > Rumen | place: Canada: Alberta... | reverse complement strand
CTTGTGACTCTATAACTATTGACTCAGTAAACGGTAGAAAGACATTTTGCCGAAAAACATTTTGTAATAAGAAAAGAGGCGCGCAATCACTGCGAGCCTCTTGCTTAATTACTTAAACAAGTAATTTACAACCATAAACCTTCTTGGTTAGCCAAGCGGCATAGCCGAGCGGAGGCGTGAAAGGAAACAATTTCCTCCCGCTGAAATGAAAGAGTAGCACCTAATCGGGGTTAGCAAATCAGTCCAGCGTTTTTTTTATTCAAGCCCCCATATTTCATGCAAAAATGTGCTGAAGTGTGGGGGATTTTTATTACCTTTGTACCCACTTAGAAAATTAATAGATTGATAACCATATGACTGACGATATACAAACAGAATCGTATCCTCTCTATGAAGAGGAAGAAGCTGGCCTGGGTTTGATGGTGGCTGAACCGCCTTATAGGGAATTATCCTCATTGCATACTCTATCACCCATGTATAATAGATTGTTTCGAAGAAAATATGAAAAATAAAAGCCACCCGAAGGTGACTTTTAAATGGAGCAGTATCGATAAAGCCTTGCTCCCCGCACTCAGCGGCGTAGTCAAAAGCGAACCTTTGACGGTGCAAAGATATGAAATCTTTCAATAAGTTCCAAATATTTTGGGACTTTTTTTGTTTTGAGGCTTTTTTCTTGCCCCAATCCAAACTTTTCTCCCTTTCCGCTTGTAACTCCAAAAACTTTTTGTATCTTTGCACGAAGTTAGGTAAACCTTGCAAATATGACACAAGAGAATAGGAATATATTATTGCGATTACTGCAGCAGCACAAAGAGCTGGGCATATCGGAGCAGATAGACTACCAGAAGTTCTATCTGTATTCCATCATTTCTCACTCTACCGCTATCGAAGGTTCAACAGTGACAGAGGTGGAGGCTCAACTTCTGTTTGATGAAGGCATCACCAGCAGTAAACGTACCATGATGGAACAGATGATGAACCTTGACCTAAAAGCGGCCTACGACTATGGCATACAATGGATTAAGCTGCATCATGATATCACTGTCGACTGGCTTGTTCTTTTGGCCTCTAAAGTGATGGCACGCACAGGCTCTGAGTATCATGCTGCAGGAGGTGATTTCTCTGCTGCCAAGGGTGAACTTCGCAAACTGAATGTCACTGCAGGTCTTGGTGGTAAGTCATATATGTCGTACCTGAAAGTTCCTGCACGGCTCGCTGCTTTCTGTGAAGAGCTTAATCGCAGGCGAAAGGCTATCGATGCCAACGATATTGCCGCCATTTACGAACTTAGCTTCTGGGCTCACTTCGAATTAGTTACCATACATCCTTGGGCAGATGGTAATGGGCGCACCTGCCGACTTCTTATGAACTTGCTACAGATGGAGTTCGATGTACTTCCGACAAAGGTTCTGAAAGAAGACAAGGCCGAGTACATCCAAGCGCTGATTGATACCCGCGAGCAGGAAGATATCAACATATTCCTTGATTGCATGACCCGCCTTCATTGCCAGCACCTGAAGGTTGATATCGACCATTATATTGATTCTACATCAGAGAAAATGGTCGATAAACAGGATTTGAAGCAGAAAATGGTCGATAAATGGTCGATAAAACCGTCTTTGGCCGAGAAAATGGTCGATATTTTGGAATTTGTGGCCGATAAGGGAGAATTTACCACAGAACAGATTGTCGCCCACTTCGGCTTTAATACCACCACCACTAAGCGCTATCTACGCCAACTTTCCGAGTATGGCTATCTGGAGCCGCATGGCGGTAACAAGAACAGAACATATAGCAGAACCCCCATCCAGCCCTGATACAATAATGTATTAGGGCTTTTTTATGCCCCAATCCAAACTTTTCTCTCTTTCCGCTTGTAATTCCAAAAACTTTTTGTACTTTTGCAATCAAGTATCGGCTAATCGTCGTGACACGACGCTGCTAAGGCAGAATAGTTGAGCCTCGGTGGAGGTGCCGATATGACTTTTGAGGAAATAATAATAGCGTTTGTGCTATATTCGGAGATGTCCAAGAACCTAGGAAATTCAATAGACATTTGTAAAACGAATAAGTGCCAGCGTCTACGCTTTTGGCGTGGACTGGACTTATCTTTGCAAATGGGTTTTCCTAGGACCTTTGGACATCGATAGGCGCCAATCCGCGCTTTTTCGTGTCCTTAGGTCCTAGTGTATAGAACCCATTATCATCCGACAGATAGTCCATTCGCTCCAAATAGTGTAGCATATGGCCTATATCTATGATAACATCGAATCCAAGTTCGTACAAGGACTGCAGGATTTGATAACCGATCCAGGAGTTAAACGTGTTGACTTCTGTGTGGGATACTTTAACCTTCGTGGTTGGGATTTGGTGGTAAACCAGATTGAAAATCTTGAAGGTGATTTTGTCGATGAAGGATACAATCGTGTTCATCGTTGTTGTAGACTTCTTATTGGAATGCACCAACCTGATGAAGAGTTGGTTCGTAGATTATATTCCAAAGACGAACCTGTTGATAGCAGTAAAGCACAGCAATACAAGCTCGAAATTGCTCGCGATTTTAAGAAGCAGTTGTTGCTGGGAAATCCCACAAAACGTGATGAACAAACGCTTCGCAGACTATCAGCACAACTTAAAGCCAATAAAGTATGCGTTAAGTTGTTCACAAAATACCCTTTGCATGCTAAACTGTATTTGGCATACAAGCCTGATTCGCGTAATAACATTGCTGCAATTTTGGGTAGTAGCAATCTAACATACTCTGGCTTGAGTAAACAGGGCGAGTTGGATTCTGATATTGAGAATAACAGAGACCTCGAGGCTCTTGCTGATTGGTTTGATGATCGCTGGACTGACAATTTCTGTATAGATATAACCCAAGAACTTATTGATGTCATAGATAATAGCTGGGCTGGAGAAACAGTAATACCACCGTATTATATCTATCTAAAAACGGCTTATCATCTTAGTGCCGATGCTCGTTCAGGAGTAAAAGAGTTCACACTACCATTGGAATTTAAACGCGAAATGTTTGAATTCCAACAGATAGCAGTAAAGATTGCTGCACGCCATCTGAATAGTGAGAAACGTGGTGGCGCAATGATAGGTGATGTAGTAGGATTGGGAAAAACCATTACAGCTTGTGCCATTGCAAAAATCTACGAAATGACCTATGCCAGCAGTACTCTTATCATCTGTCCTGCTAATCTGCAAGATATGTGGGAGAAGTACCGAAAACGCTATGATTTGAAAGCCGACATAATGTCGATGGCAAAACCAATTGACGTGGATAATGCCCGCTATTATAGATTGATAATAGTCGACGAAAGTCATAACTTGCGTAATGAGCAAGGCAAACGCTATCAAAATATCAAAGCTCTGATTGAACGCCAGGACTCTAAGGTTTTGTTACTCACAGCTACGCCATATAACAAGGACTTCTCCGACCTGAGTAGCCAGCTAAAATTGTTCCTTAGTGAAGACGATGATCTTGGTATCCGTCCAGAAGAATACATTCGCGAGTTAGGTGGCGATCGTGCATTCCTTCAGAAGCATAGCGAAGTATTTATTCGTAGTATAAAGGCATTCGAAAAGAGTGATAGTCTTGATGATTGGCAAGAGCTAATGAAACTGTTCCTTGTTCGACGTACTCGAACATTCATCAAGGATAACTACGCAAAGACTGATGAAAAGACTGGACGTAAATATCTTGAATTCAGTGATGGAACAAAAAGTCCGTTCCCTAACAGAATTCCAAAAGCCATTAAGTTTAAGACCGTATCTGGCGACCAATATAGCCGTCTGTATTCAGAGGATATGATATCTATGATGGGTGAGTTGCGTCTTCCTCGTTATGGCTTGTCGCAATATGAAGATACAGGTAAAACAGCCAGTGCTTCTAAACTCGAGAAACAACTGTTGGAGAATCTTTCTCGTGCAGGTCAGCGCATGATGGGATTCTGCAAGAGTACATTCTTTAAGCGTATAGATAGTAGTGGGTTCTCATTCCTGCTTACGCTCTATCGCCATATTCTGCGTAACGCAGTGTTTATCTATGCTATTGAGAATAAATTGCCTTTGCCTATTGGCGATGAAAACGCGCTACCAGAGGAATATTTGGAAGACGAGGATATAAACGATATATTTAGCCGTGGTAGCGAAGATGGCGATGCTCATGCTGGTGACGATTTGATTGAGGTGCCAACAGACATGGCTATTTATATGAAGCGTGCAGCTGAATATTACAGTGTTTTGTCACAGAAGAACAATGTGGCATGGATAGAATCGACATACTTCAAGCGTACGCTTAAAATGCACCTAAAGCAGGATTGCGAACAGATTATTAAGATGATACAGCTTTGCGACAAATGGAATCCAAAGACTGACCAGAAACTTAATAAACTTGAAGAGCTGCTTAACAAAACTCATAAAGGCGAAAAGGTGCTTGTGTTTACGCAATACTCTGATACTGCCCATTATATCTATCGCCAATTGCGCAAGCGTGGATTTAAGCATATAGAGAAGGTTACTGGCGGCTGTCAGAATCCAACAGCAATAGTAGAACGTTTCTCTCCTTTAAGCAATAGGGCCGATAATGTTACGCCAGATAATGAAGTTAGGGTTCTTATAGCAACTGACGTTCTTTCAGAAGGACAAAACTTGCAAGATGCTCATGTTATAGTGAACTACGATTTGCCTTGGGCCATTATTCGTCTAATTCAGCGTGCTGGTCGTGTTGACCGTATTGGACAGGAGGCAGAGGAGATATTCTGCTATTCATTCTTTCCTGCTGATGGTGTAGAAAAAATCATTCGCCTGCGTAAGCGTCTTAACGACCGCATTAATGCAAATGCAAATATAGTTGGTAGTGATGAGATATTCTTCGAAGGTAACGAGAAGAACCTTACTGATATCTTCAATGAGAAGAGTGGTAGTCTGGACGATGACGATGAAGATGCTGATGTAGACTTGGCTTCTCAGGCATTCCAGATATGGAAGAATGCTACTGATGCAAATCCAAACCTTAAGCATATAATCCCCAGTCTTAGCAATGTAATCTATTCTACAAAGAAAGCTTCCGATGATGCTGAAAGTGGTGTGATAACGTACGCTAAGACGTATAACGATTTTGACGTGCTTTCATGGTATAACTCAAAGGGTGAGATGATTTCTCAGTCGCAGAAAAAGATTCTGCAAGCAATGGCATGTAGTGCAGATACACCTGCACTCGAACCGCTTGAAAATCACTTCGACTTGGTTAAGGATGCTGTTGATAATATGCAAGCAGAGACTACAAGCGTAAGTGGTATACTTGGAAATCGCTTTAGTACTCGCTATCGTGTTATTGAGTTGTTGGAGCATTACTACCAGCAACCACCCAATCTGTTCTTTGATGTCGACAAGAAGCAACTACTAAAGTTAGCTATTGACGACATATACAACTACCAGCTACTTGAAGGAACAAAGTTCATACTTGGTCGCATGTTGCGAAATAGCAGCCAGGATGATATCGTAGAAACCATACTCGAGATGTATAAGAACAACTCGTTATGCAGAATCGATGAAGACCGCAACAAGTGCAAGGATCCACAGATAATCTGCTCGATGGGACTTAGAAGTGAATAACTGACATAATAACAGAAGCCATATGATGAACAAGAACGTATTCAGACAGTATATAACCAATTCAGACTTCCGTAACCTTTTTACACAAGAAATGGGTTGGAACAATCCACGCGGACAAGTTGATTTTGAATTTACCATCGACGATGAGGTTTATGAGTTTACGCAGATAGCCGATCGTAATGGATTCCAGGCTATTACGTGTGCGGTTAATACTATACCGACATCGTCTGTATGCAAGAAGATAGATACAAAACTGCGTCGTGTGGCTAACGATTATGTCTGTGTTTACTATATCCCAAATACAGAGCATCACTTGTGGGTTGTGCCTGTAAAAAAGGTAGAGAAGCGTGACCTGGTGTTGGTAGAATATGACTCTGTATCAAAGGCAGATTTCTTGTTCGAAAAGGTTGAAAAGATAAGTTTCGGTATCGATGAATATCCTACCATCATGGATGTTAAGGATAGAGTTAATGAGGCATTTATTGTTAACTCTGAGAAGATTACAAAAGACTTCTATGCAGGTTTCCGCAAGGAGCATACTAATTTTGCTAAGTATATTTCGGGAATAGATGATGAGATTACCGATCTAAAGAAGAATCGTAATAAGCAGTGGTATACTTCTGTTATGCTAAATCGCCTTATGTTCTGTTACTTTATTCAGAAGAAAGGTTTTTTGGATTTGAATAAGGATTACTTGCGCGACAAACTGGCATGGGTAAAAAACGAAAAAGGCGAGAACCGCTTTTATGATTCATTTTATCGCGGATTCCTGGTTAGTCTTTTCCACGATGGTTTGAATTCACCTCGCCATCAGGAAGATTTCGTTCAGAAGTATGGACGCATACCATATCTTAATGGCGGTATGTTTGGTATACATGAGCTGGAGGAGAATTATCCAGAACTTGATGTAGCCGACGAAGCATTCGAGAGTTTGTTTGCTTTCTTTGATCAGTGGCATTGGCATTTGGACGACCGTCTTACTGCTTCGGGTAAGGACATTAACCCTGATGTTCTGGGTTATATTTTCGAGCAGTATATCAACGACCGTGCACAAATGGGTGCTTACTATACCAAGGAGGATATTACAGAATACATTGGTCGCAACACCATTTTGCCATACTTGATGGATGCTACAAAGAAGGTTGACGAAAAACCATTCAAGACCAATGGCGAAGTATGGCAATACCTGCGCGAAAGTGGCGATAAATACATATTCGATGCAGTTAAGAAAGGTTGTAATGAACAGATCCCTGAGGAGATAGCTGTGGGCATTGATACCACAACGCCCAACCTGCTTGAACGTCGCAGTCATTGGAACGAACGCACACCTGAGGCATTTGCATTGCCTACTGAAATATGGCGTGAAACTATAGAGCGCTTGCAACGTTATAAGAATATAAAGGATAAGATTGAGAATGGTGAGATAACAGAGATAAATGATTTTATAACTTACAATCTCGACATCCGTCAATTTGTGCAAGACTTGCTAGCACAGACTGACGACCACTTGCTGGTAAAGCATTTCTATGCTCAATTGCAAAAGATTACTATTCTCGACCCAACCTGTGGCTCTGGTGCATTCCTGTTTGCTGCTCTAAACATTCTCGAACCATTATACGAGGTTTGTATAGAGCGAATGCAGAGTTGGAATGATGAGAATCCAAACCTCTTCAAAGAGGAACTAGAAGAGCTAAATGGTCGTTATAATTCTAACATCCGCTATTTTATCTACAAGAGCATCATTCTGCGTAATCTCTATGGCGTAGATATTATGGTTGAGGCAACAGAAATAGCCAAGTTACGCCTGTTCTTGAAAATGGTGGCTGTAGTAGATGTAAATCGTAGAGATAAGAATCTTGGACTTGACCCATTACCTGATATCGACTTCAATATACGTTGTGGTAATACCTTGGTTGGTTATGCAACAGAGTCGGATATGCTGGAAGATTTGGACTATGGAGATGTCTTTGCAAAACAAGAGTTTAAAGATAAAGTAGCAATAGAGATGGACGTCGTTGCAAAAGCATATTCCTTATTTAAGAAAGTCCAATTAGAACAAGAAACCGATCTTGAGGTTTTCCGTAAAGCCAAGATGGAACTGAAATCAAGATTGAAAAAACTGAATGATGTATTAAATCATAAGCAGTACAGTTCTGTGTGTTCTTCTCATTACTTAAAATATAATGAATGGCTTAAATCTCATCAACCCTTTAATTGGCTGGCTGAGTATTATGATATAGTTAACGGAAATAGGGGATTTGATATTATTATAGGGAATCCTCCTTACGTGGAGTACTCAAAAGTTAAGGATGTTTATAAAGTAAATAACTATAGAACGGAGTCTTGTGGAAATTTATACGCATTTGTTATAGAGAAAGCACTAAGGATAACTAGAGATGATAGTTATGTAAGTATGATTGTTCCATTAAGTTTGTTGAGTACTCCACGTATGAAAAATGTAAAAGAACTAATAAAGGAATATGGCTTTTATGGTAGTTTTTATGCAGGAGACTCTAATCCGAGTACCCTCTTTTCTGGAGTAAAAAGCCAGCTGAGTATAATTGTCCTGAGCAAAACCATTAAAAAGTCTTTTTCTACTAATTATGTACGTTGGTTTGAATATTACAGAAATGTATTATTTAAGAATATAACCTATACGGAATCATTTGAGGGTCAAGAGTATTATAAAATAGGTCATGATGTGGAAGCTAGTATCTTACATAAGCTACAGTCGGATAAAAAGAGTTTGCAGTGCTATTTTGTTACTCACAGTAGTCACAAATTTTTCTATAGAAATGCGAGTGGTTCATACTATAGAATGTTTTATATAACTCCCCCACGCATAATTATAAATGGTGAAAATCAAATGTCGACAACATTAAAGCTAATCCATTCTTCTATAGACGAAAATATAATTTCGTCAATTTGTAGTAGTTCTTTGTTCCATTGGTATTGGACAACTATATCAGATAATTATCATATAACACAAAAAGAGTTTGTGAATTTCTATTTTAATTATGTTCAAGGTGATAAAAACAATGACGCTCTGATATCACTAAACAAACAACTAATGGCAGATTATAAGAATAATTCGACTTTTAGAGAAGAAACTCAATCTGCTACAAATCAATTGAGAAAAGTTGAGATTTATTATCCAAGAATGTCTAAACCTATTATTGATAAAATAGATGTTGTACTTTCAAAACATTATGGCTTAACAGAAGAAGAACTTGACTTTATAATCAACTACGATATTAAGTATCGTATGGGTGATGAGTAGAACGAAGAATAGTAGTAGAGAATGGATCTTCAATATCTTGGAAACAAGGATTTCTTGCAGTTGCCTGCTACTGCATTTCTCGCCTCGGGAACTATAAAGCCATATGAGGTGTTGAAATGCTTCGATTGGGCAGTGAATGCAGCCAAAGAAGGACGTTGCGTTGTGAGTGGCTTTAGCTCATATATGGAGCGGGAAGTGCTCCATTTTCTCTCCAAAGGTAAGCAGCCTATCATCCTTGTCCTTGCTCGCCAAATGTATAAACAGGTACCAGCAGAATTACAATCGCTACTAGCTGATAATCGCTTGCTAATAATATCTGTATCAAACTCACCCAGACAATCTAAAGCCACAGCATTCGAACGCAATAAATATATCTGCGAAATGGCCGAGCAAATCCTTTTTGTTGGCGTAACTGAAAAAAGCAGTTTATATCCTCTATACAACAATTATTCTCAAAAACGTTGCACTTTATAATTAAAAACCTTATATTTGCACCAATAATAACTAAAACCAAGTTGATATGGCGATATTGGTAATTATTTTTGTAACAGTATTCGTATTCGTGGTGGTCAAGGAACTGATGAGTTATGGTAAGCCATACAGCAAGTCTTTGAACACAGAGAGTGCTGTGGAGGAAATGAAGGTTCCAAAGTATCAGAAGAAAAAGAAAGAGGAACCGCAAAAGGCGAAACCTGCAACGAAGAAAACTAAGAAATCGAAGTTCGAATACAAAACATATCGTGTGCCTGGTGGGTATGGATATTTGCTTGGTGGAGTAGGAGGCGGAGGAGCTGGAAGCCATAGTAGCCAGGATGATGACTTTGATGAAGCGGAGTATCGTGCGTATCGTGAAGAACTGGCAGCGTATGATGATTTTGTGGCTTCGCTGGATATGGATGATTAGTATATATAATTATTAAATTGCTATTTATTGATAAAAAAAGTGTTTTTTATTTGGAAGATGTTCACAAATTTGTTAACTTTGCGGCGATAATCAATCATCGAGATGGAAAAAGTAAGAACGATAAAGTTATTTAAAGACTATTTTAAAGAGTTCTATATTGAACAAACGGACGATGTCCGAGATAAAATCAACTTCGTGTTGCGGCTTGTTGAAACACAGCGCATCATCCCACGGAAATTTTTCCGTATCATAGAAGGTTCGGATGGAATTTACGAGATACGAGTTGAATTGGACAGTAATATCTTTAGGATATTCTGTTGTTTGGATAAAGGTTCGATAGTGGTGTTGTTTCATGGATTCCAAAAGAAGACTCAGAAAACACCATCAAAAGAAATAAAACGTGCAGAGGCAATAAAGAAAGAGTATTTTAAAAGTAAGGAGGAAAAGTAATATGGAAACAAAGAAGAAAGAGGCTATTATGGCCAGTACAACATTTGATGAACTGCTTGATGCAGAATATGGTAAAGAGGGCACAGCCCGAAGAGACGCTTTTGAGGCTGAGGCTGAGGCTTTTTGTTTAGCAGAGTGTTTGAAAGAACACAGACTTCAGGCTGGGCTTACTCAAGAGCAGTTGGCTGCTAAGATTGGTACCAAGAAAAGCTATATCTCGAAGATTGAAAATGGGCATGTTGATGTTCAACTGTCTACTCTGTTTCGCATCTTTTCTGGGTTAGGCAAGAGAATATCGCTTACTGTTATGTAGTAAGCGCTTAGCCTGCCTTACTACAAAGTAGTAAGAGGCTCTGGAGGTGATCGGCTCGATGATTTGGGGCCGATTTTTTATTGTGTTTTTGTGTGAAAAATGCTTGGCGGATTCGGAAAAATGTGCTAATTTTGCGCTCCGAATTCCAGTTTCTGACCTGAATAATTAAAAACTCTTGAAATTATGAAGAATTTTATGTTTTATGACTGTAACCTGGAAGGGAGGCAGTTGGAAATTGGAGAATCAGGGTTTTTACCGGCATCGGAAGTCGTGTGTCATATCTTTGATGCAGGCTTCCGAAAGTATGGGCTAAACACGTTTGATTCTGGAACTAACGCGTTATTTGCATGCAAATACGTAATGAAACCTAAAGATGGCATGTTTCTGATGGAGGTGAGAAACCATCATGGAGACATAGCTAAACTTGTTTTTATTGACACCAGAACTAAGCCAAACTTTGTGTGGGTGCAGCCTGCTGATAATGGTGAAGATGATGAGTGGAGCTTGCAAGTGGCTCATTTCGTCGAAGAGTGGATATCGAGGGAGGCTTATGCTTACGGATGGAAAGCAAAGTTGAAACGCAGTGTTTTTAACAAGTTGGTTTACTGGCCGCAGTTTGATAGTGCTATGGCTTATGTGAATGAGTATTTGGAGAAAACCCCAGAACTCGCTTCGTATATACTATACGAGGAAAGAACTGATGAGATAATAAATAGACTGCATCTGATGATAGACAAGAAGGTGACTGCAATATCTATCATGAGAGTGATAAGAGCAGCTATTGATGTAGGATTGATTGAGAAACCGTGTTACGAATCTTTTGTAATGGAGTTTTGTAAGAAACACTTTGTTAGTCCGGCAGCTTATAAGATGTACACTAACAAGAAGAGTAATCCATTGGCCAATGATAATATTTATCTTGAGTATGTTGATAAGTTCCTTAGATTAAAGGATGAATGGCTTGAGGGAATAGCTGTGTAATAGCCAAATTATAGCTTTCGTTATGCGATAAGTAGCTTTTGTTAGTCGTTTGTTATCCGACTAATAAAGGCTGCTTTTTTTATTCGTTTATTTCATATAGAATTCCTAATTTTGCGCTCCGAAATTTAAGTTTAACCAGAGTGATGGAGTAGGCCGAAACTGATCTCAAAATACTAGTGTGTAAAATGAGACAGTATTTAGTGCAGGTCGAAGAATCTGCGTGTGAAAAGTTTGAAGGTATGATTGATCTTTGCCCTGATGTTAAGATTGTGGGCGTGGATGTGGTTATTGATACCAAGGACGTTGTAGACCAATGCGTAGGTAATGCTATCAGAAGCTTGGTGGAGAGTAATACTATACGTCATGCTTACGATTATGCCTACATAATGATGGGCATAAACCAAGGATTGGTAGACAAGCAGTTATTCTTCGTATCCCCCCAGGAGTATCTTGATTATTTGAACGTATTGGTGGATAGTAATCTGCCAGGAAAGTCCACCTTATATAATACTATAGGTAAAACATACGGTAAATACCCTGATTGGACGTTTACCGATAAGCCAACTACATTCGAATCTCTTAGAAGAAAGAACGTGTTTAAGCAGTTTTTAAGCGCCTTTATGAAGGAAAAAAGAGCAAGATTGGAACGGATGTTGGAAAATAAAAAAGATGTTGGAATGGATTCTGGAAAGTAGGAAAATAATGCTTTTAGGTTAGAAATCATATCTCTACCTTTGCATCGTCAAAAGGACAAAACATTTAAAAATTAAAAGTTATGAGAATGATGATTACAACGAAATGTAAAAGACGTGTGAGATTGATTGAGCAGGATCTCTGCGAAGATCAGAGTATGAACATGGGTGCTGAATACACCATGAAGCGACTGAAGAACAAGCTAAGTTCTGAACTGGTTGAGATGCTGGTTATGCAGTTGCTTGGATTCAACGAGGTGATTCAGGAAGAGATAGCTGACAATATAGAGCTATATGTGAGAAATCACGAAGTGCGTACTACAGGATGCCCCTCAGTTGACTATGTGTTAGATGTTTGTTATATGTGGATTGCTGCAGAACTTGGTGAGGTATGAAAAAGAAGATATCAAAACAGCGTAAGCCTATTGAGGTTATAGTGAAGGTAGAAACGCTAAAAAACGGTTATTCGCTTGATGTGGATGGAAAAGAGTATTTGTACTTTGATGTGGTTGAGCTGGCTAAGGGATTGATACTCCATGCGGGGTTAGGTCGCACAAGCCCAACAACCAAGTTTGGACGCGACTCGCTGCTTAGAGCAATAGGCAACGGAAGTGCAGAGAAAAAGCTGCAGCAGGAGATAAATAAATTACAGAACGAAGTATTTACTTTACAGAATAAGTTACATGGCTACAAGAAGAAACAAGAGGGGAATTAAGGTTAAGCGCTGTTGCGCCTCATGCAAGAATAAGGAGATTGACAACTTTGGTAATCGCCATTGCACAAAAGGCTTTGAAAGCTGCGAAACTTGCCGCAGCTGGCGCATGAGGGATGAACTCCGCAACGCGGGCACTCCATTTGGGGTGATTAAAACCAAAGAATATCTGCACTATGTGCTTGATATCCGCGACCGCGAAACGAACAGCAGCTGCTACGTGAAGCGTGGTCCCCAACGCGATATTAATGAAATCCGCAAGGAGTATTGTGCAACAAATAAAGAAATTAATTCAATAATTAATCTATAGTGTTTAACAATTAAATTTTAAAGTTTATGGTAACAAAAGATTACAAGAGAGAGTTTAAGAAAAAGGTGACTAAAGTGCTGTATTTTTATCACCGTAGTACATTAATGTTTAATAAAGACAAGGAATCGCGAGAGATAGCCAGACAGGGTGACGTGTTGGCTGCTGAGATAATCGCTCTGATAAACGATAGGGTAGAACCTAACATTGAAGGCCAGATAGCTGCAGTAATAGCTATAATCCAGAGCTATGCATTCTTGCGCCAAAGTGTGGCGCATGTTGAGGAAGACCCAGAGAAGTTGATGGAAGCATTTACAAAGCTGTTTATGAGTGACCACTGGCGCTGGATTAAACATGACCATGTACACTCGTTCTATGAGATGTTTTTCATGGGCGACAAGTTTGATAGCGAAAAGTTTGTTGAGACTATAAAGAATATGCACTCATACGACAAAAAGAACTATAAGTAATTAACAAAACCGAGTCGTAACGAATTTGGTGGGTGAGGAAAAGTATCCGGATGTAATTGAGCTCAAACTAAAACTTCGCTTTTCCCAATAAACACACGACTCACAATAACAAATTCGTAACATTATGACAATTAAGAAGTACATTGAGATTCCAGAAGAAATTCTGGTAGGCCTCGCTGAGGGCAATTTTGTAAAGGGTTCGCTGCATCGTGATAAAAACACTGGGCGAATTGTGTTCAACGCATACTACCTTAAACCTTGCAAGCGCAAGAAAGATAAGCTACTCGCATCATTAGAGCATGGTTGGCTTAAGGAGAGTCCTACATGCATCAAGTTCTACTGTGCATTGAAGAAGAGTATTGGCACTGCTAGAATACTCTGTGCGCTTGAGCGTGAACAGAAAGTGGCATCAGGCCATTTGGTGGATCGTGAAATAGTAGATAGGGTTTAAAATTTTTGACATATGGGATTTTGCTATCAGAAGAATTTTAGTAATCCTACCATGCCCGTTGACGAAGCGCAGTTCTATGCGCTCGTCAGGGCGGGCAAGTGGAATGAGAGTATCGACAAGTACCGTGAAACTGGTGATGCTGCGCTTAAACGAAAGCTGCCTGCTTTTATATTCCAGGCTACTTTTGACGAAACCACATCACCGAAGGGAAAGTTGGGCGCATGGCGCAAGCAGGTTGCAACAAAGCTTACAGGCCTTGTAGTAATGGATTTGGACCACATCGACAATCCTCTAACACTCTATCAGGGTTGGATAGAGAAAGGTTTAGACCTAAAGGCATTAGGAATAGTGCTAGTCTATATCAGCCCAAGTGGCAAGGGATTAAAGATAGTCTTCAAGGCGCGTCTTGACTGGGGAAACCTGGTGGATAACCAGCATGCTATGGCCAAGTTGCTTGGTGACGATGTGGTTATTGATGAATCAGGCAAGGACGCATCTCGAATGAGTTTTATTTGTAAAGAATCTGACATTTTGTATATTGATAAAGAACTGTTTACTTATGAGAATAAAGAATTTGCTGAGAGATATAATGCTCTATACAGAGACGGTCATAGCCAGGCTACGAAAGAGAATTTAGCAACGGACAACAGGACTAACAGGACAAACTCTTCTGCTGCTGAAAAAGTCCTAAAGTCCTGTAGTCCGTGCCAAAAAACTTTTAAAGGAATTGCGTATGAAGACATTATTGAAGAATGGTGGAGAATTAATGGCGGAGTTCCGCAGGAAGGTGAGAGGAATGTTAAGCTGTATCAACTGGCAGTTAGCCTACGTGCTATTTGCGATAATAATAAGCAGTTGGTTTATAGCGTACTACCTCGCTTGGGTCTTGATAATTTGGAGGTTGAGCGCATTGTAGAATCAGCATGTAAAGAACCACCAAAGGGTCTTTCGAAGGGCATGCAGGAAGTTCTCTCAATACTAAACCCCAAGAAAGCCGAAGCACCTACGGCCAGCGAGATTGACCAATGGCTATGGGATTGGGGTGCACAGATTGAAGCGTTGTTTCCTTATTTCCCTATGTTGCAGGATGCCTGCAAGGGCCTTAAGCGTAATCAGTATCCAGCAGCATTAGTGGTTAGCGGAGCTTTCTCTATGACGCTGATGACACGCTGCAGATATAGTTTCTACCACCGCCCAGAGGAGTTGCGCCGCTTGAATAGCTCTGCACTCATTATTGGTGATCCAGCAAGCGGTAAGAGCTTTGCCACCCGCCTTTACAAGCTGCTAACTGCGCCAATCCTGGCTGCGGATAGAGTAGGTAAGGATGCCATAAATGCCTACCGTGAGCAGATGAAAACGAAAGGCGCCAACAAGGAGAAGCCTAAGAAACCTAAGGTAACTATCCGTATCCACCCCGCGCGTACCTCAAACGCCCAGTTCATACAGGATATGGTGAATGCTGTGGAAGAGGTGGATGGCGAACCAATGCAGCTGCACATGTTGACCTTCGACACCGAGTTGGACAATACGCTGTCTATACAGAAAGGTGGAAGTTGGATTGACAAGCAGACGCTGGAACTTAAGGCTTTCCACAACGAGGAGGATGGTCAGTTCTATACCAATATGGACTCTGTGATAGAGAATTTTATTGTTACCTGGAACTACGTCTACACAGGCACGCCGTTGGCCTTAAAGAACAAGGTGAACGATAGGAACTTTGGTTCTGGTCTGCCAACACGCTTGACCTGTATCCCATTGCCCGCCACGAACTTCCAGATGCTAACACGCGAAAGCACCGTTGACCTTGAGAGCGACAACCGCATCTCAGAGTGGGCTAAGAAGCTGGATAAAACCAAAGGAATATTGCCTTTCGGTAAGATTGTGGACGAGCTTTTTGACTGGACT
>Ga0256405_10007624_pt1 | contig 16091 bp, 16 predicted proteins | sample RumenRJG_02DNA_FD_189096 | JGI IMG/M metagenome (GOLD analysis project Ga0256405, IMG submission 189096) | Bovine rumen microbial communities from Lethbridge, Alberta, Canada - RJG_02 | ecosystem: Host-associated > Mammals > Digestive system > Stomach > Rumen | place: Canada: Alberta... | reverse complement strand
ATCAAACCACTGGTCACTAAAATACTGACCGTTATCCGCACGTACCCAATTATATTTACCATTTAGTTTAACGATTGCCAATCCTTCTTTAAAATCACCACAATAATCAAACCACTGGTCACTAAAATACTGACCGTTATCCGCACGTACCCAATTATATTTACCATTTAGTTTAACGATTGCCAATCCTTCTTTAAAATCACCACAATAATCAAACCACTGGTCACTAAAAGGTTGACCATTGTCTTGACGAATCCAATTGTATTTACCATTTAATTCAACCACAGCCAACCCTTCTTCAAAATCACCACAATAATCAAACCACTGGTCACTAAAAGGTTGACCATTGTCTTGACGAATCCAATTCTCTTTACCATTTAGTTCAACCACAGCCAACCCTTCTTCAAAATCACCACAATAATCAAACCACTGGTCACTAAAAGGTTGACCATTGTCTTGACGAATCCAATTATATTTACCATTTAGTTCAACCCATGCCAACCCTCCATTAAAAATAGTGCATTCATCAAACCACTGGTCACTAAAAAGCTGACCGTTATCCTGTCGTAACCAATTATATTTACCATTTAGTTTAACGACTGCCAACCCTTCTCCAAAATCACCGCAATAATCAAACACATCGTCTGGACTTTCTCCAGCAGCTAGTCTGGATTTGACATTCTCCACTATTTCAGTCCATTTGCCATTCGGTTTGAAGACATCAAAGAAATTCTGACCGATAAGTTCACTTATTTCCTTGATACCCATAATGTTGTCGTTACCACCATTGTCATGGTTCCACCTGCATGTGCAGGTGTTCAACCTGCCGTTTTCATCAACACTGACGGCGACCATCGACAATCCGTAACTGTCCAACGGACAGTTTTCGCCTGGTGTAGGCTGTTCGTTCTCGAATCCGTTCCTCAGGCAGAAATAAAACTGACCGATACCATTGGATGTGTACGAATTAAACATATTTTCGTAATGTGTCACGCACCATGACGTGTACTTTCCATACTGGCTGGACTGTTCAAAATCGTCAATCCTGACGATTTGGTAGTTGTTATTCTCGTTAAATTGCATGTTACCCAATTCCTCACGTTCCTGGTCGTCCATCTGTTTCATCGCCGTGGCAAAACGGCTGATGACATCCTGTGCGGACATGTCATTAAGGTTGCGGTCGTATTCATTAAAGTGACCCTGTGTCAATAGTTTAAGTGTCTTGTTTAAGTTCTGTACCGTCCTGGCATCGCGCAACTGACCGTCCAGGAACATCCTGGTCACACCCAGGATAAACTTTCCGCCGTTCTTGTCCCTCAGGACTGGCATGTCGTTACGCAAATTCACACGGACGAACTTGTCAGCCTCTTCAGCTGACTTTCCTGTGCGCTGCATAAAAAGTCTCTTTGCCGCGTCGATGGATTTGCTTTCTTGACTCTCATTAAGGATTCTTTTGAGAATTCGATTAACCATTTCATTCAACTCTGACTGTTGTTGTATCGGTTCTTTTGTGTTAATGTCACATAACACGCCATCCTTTCTCATATAATACCATTTGGCATTTAATTTAACCATAGCCATCCCGCCATTAAAAATAGTGCATTCATCAAACCACTGGTTACACAAAGGCTGACCATTGTCTTGCCGTATCCAGTTCCATTTACCATTTAGTTCAACGATTGCCAACCCTTCGTTAAAATTCCAACCATCATCAAACCACTGGTCACTAAAATACTGACCGTTATCCGCACGTACCCAATTATATTTACCATTTAGTTTAACGATTGCCAATCCTTCTTTAAAATCACCACACCAATCAAACCACTGGTTACTTAATAACTGACCGTTATCCGCACGTATCCAATTCTCTTTACCAGTTAATTTAACCCTAGCCAGCCCTTCACGGAAACCGCTACACCTATCAAACCACTGGTCACTTAATAACCGACCGTTATCCTGTCGTAACCAATTATATTTACCATTTAATTCAACCACAGCCAATCCTTCACGGAAATTATCAATATCAGTAAACAACTTACGTGGGTCAGTGCCGTTATCCAACATGGTCTGAACTAGTCTTGCGTCACCAGGAAATAATTTTAGGTCTAATTTTTTTATCATAACACTTCTGATGAATCGTTCCAATCCATCAGTACGACCAAATTGACTCAACACACTGAAATCGGATATTGGTTCATCCTCAGCATCCATGTATTGCTCTGATTGGAAATGAAACTGGAATTTAGTTCCAGTACTTTTGGAAATTATAATATAAAGTGGACCTTCTTCATTATAATACTTAAACATATTATTATATTCCGCCGCTGTACACCATTTGGTGTTGGCGCCATATAATTGAGCCGCCTCCATTGTCTCAGGAATGATAACAGTCCAATACTCATCTTCATATACCTTTTTGGCTCCACTCTTAACTTCACTCCTGGTCTTTAAGGTACCCTGTGTTTGGTTTATTGTGTTATATAGCTCAGCCACCGATTGGTACTGTTGAATGTCTTTCTTTGGTAATTTGTTTCCAATCTTGGCAAAACGCTCCAACGATGACCTAGTTTCTGGGGTGTCGCTAGGTTTCCATTGTCCTTTCTTTGCCAAACCCAAAATCCATTTGGTGTATTTTCCCATATAGCCAGGTTTGGCTGTCGGGTCTGCGTTAATCGCCGCATTGAACAGGTTTCTGTCAATATTTGTATAATATTTGTTATACACATCATCGGCTGTAGCCTTATCTTCCCAGACCATTTCATTAATCACCCCCTCATTTAATTCACTAACGTCGCTCATATAAGGGTTGCCACCGACATTTTTCTTATCTTTTTTCTTTTTCCTGACAGATATTCCTCCAAACAGAGGCTGTACGTACTCACCGCTTCCGAAACCGTTTCCGTCCACACCAGAACAGCTTGCCGCGCCTCCGCCAGCACCGCCTTCTTCATCAAGTTCTTTTTTATTTTTGGCTTTCTTGTTATATTCTTCAGCCGCCATGTCAGCAATCATTCCGTTTAATCTATTCGGATTGGTCTGATTTATGACACCGATTGTCAACGGACTGTTTTTCATTATTTGCAATTCATCCCTCGTAATATCTTCATGAATTTTCCCTTCAGCATCGGGGAACAACATGTCATACAAAGCGTCGAGCCTTTCATTGAAACGCTCTTTCGGCACTGTGTATTTGACAATCATTCTGGCTGTGTGCGGGTTGCCGTCAGCATCATGGTCATCAATGGTCATTTTTTTGGTAATGACCTTGTTGTCAACCAACGCCTTGATGAGTTTGTTCTTGTCCAATCCATTCTTGGTAAATATCATGTCAGGTTCAGCACCTGTCGGGTCTTCCAATAATGAAGCTAGGAATTTCTTGATATTTGCCTTGAATTTGAACTGGGTCATGGTTAACATGTCCTTCAATTCATTAGCCATTTCCTCGTTTATGATTATAGTCTTTGGCATTTTTCAAAATTACTTTTTCTTAATCATTGTTTTCCAGAAAGATTTTTTGAGCCACATATTCTCGATGAACTCCGAAACAACATCGACTGCCAGATTATGGACTTTTTTCTCGAATTCCTTGCTGTTCATGAATTCTTCAATCTGGTTTTCAACCTGGCTACGGGTCATGTCCTCATTTATGGGTTTAATCCTCTTAATGCATTCCGTAACCATTTGTCTTATATCGTTTTCGCTAATTTCGATTGTCTGTTTCATAATAATGTAATATATAATAATAAATAGTAAAACACAACAAAAAAGCGGGCTTAACCAAGTCCGCTTTACATATTAGGTAAAAAAACTTCAATCCAAATCGTCGCCAGGCATTATTACCCTGTGAGGTGTGATAATGTCATCACCTCGCCTGACAGTCTCCATCATAGGCTGCTGCTGGTTTGGTGTTCCGTTATCTTGTGGCATTCCGCCCATATCCTCCGAGTTTTCAGAAGCTTGACCTTGGGTATTGTTCTGCACATCGTCAGGGTCTCTGTAATTCGACGGTCTACAGTCTTCCGATTTTGATATTTCATCCCGCCAGTTTTTGCAGACACCGTTCACTTTACTCAAAGTCTGGATGGTTTTGTCCGATATCGGCATATACGGATTCGACCAAACGTAGCATCCAGCACCGTCGCCCACTTTATACCTAAACTGGAATTTAGCGTCGTTCATTTCAGGTATCACACCGCTCAAGGTTATGTCCCCGTCACTTGGGTAATACAACATAGGGTTTTTTATCTGGTTGAAATCCGCACCAAATTCCTGTTTTGCTGAAGCCAGCACGTTGGTCATCAGCGTGTCTTGTGCACTATAAGGTATTGCATCATTCTTGTCTTTTGGCGAGTTGTTGTCCTTGCTTTCCCTCAAAACCCTGAATGATTCGTAAATGTCTTGTAGGTTACTCATTTTAATTGTTTATTTAAATTGGTATTATTTTTTCAGTATGCTTTTATTAATCATATTTTACACCCATACTGGTATTGACATATGTGAAAGACTGTTGCGGGTTTGCCTCTAGATTCACTCTCAAATCATCGATAGTAATCGGGGTTTCTTTTTCTGTCGGCTCGGCAATTGGAGGATAAACAACATTATGCGGTTCCTTTGTTTCGGTATTTTCAGTTATTTTATTTGTAATTGCATTAATATTGCTTAAAGACTCTTCAGTCAATCCAAGTGTTTCCAATCTTTCATTCAGCGCGTCAATCTCTTCACATATTTCATCATCTGTTTTATCTTTGACCTCAGTGAATGTCTCAGTTGTTTCTTCTTCGATATTTTCCAATGGGCGTTCTGCTTCATCTGTCAACTCGGTTGAAGGCATGCCTGTATCTTGTTCATTTATTTTTTTTGATTCTGAATGTTTCTCAGCCTCTTCCATAGTAATTGTCCCACCGACCACTGTATCCAAAAATTCATCCACAACACCTGTACTCTCAACCTCTTTTTTTGCATTTGTTTTCTTTTTGGCTGTTGTTTTTTTCTTTGTTGTAGTGCTTTTCTTTTTATCTGTTGTCTCGTTTTTAACTGTTTTCTTCGTTGTTGCCATAATATTATAAATATTTACAGATTATTTTTGTTAATACAATTCCTTGAATTCGGCATAACTGTTGTTGCTCATTGCCTTGAATTGCAGTTTTTCTATCGACTCATCCTTGATTTGTCTGACACGCTCCTGTGTAAGACCCATTTCCTCGCCTATTTCATCGAGTGTCATTTCCTTGGCATTGTTCAGCCCGAAATATGATTCCAACACCCTGTATTCACGTTTCGACAAACACGACAAAAGTTCATCAATCGCGTTAGACCTGCTTTGAATGTCATGGACTTCATCCTCAAAATCCTCATTGATGAGGTCTGGATTTGTCTCTCCTTCAAACACATAGTCGTCAAGATTGGTGAACTCCTTATCTATGTTGTTATTCTGGACGTATACCTGAATTGCTTGTGTTATCCATGGTCTGGCACATGTTATGAACTTGGTGCCCCTGTCTGGGTCGAATTTTTTCGCCGCCTTTATCAAACCTAGGTTTCCTTCAGAAATCAGGTCATATAACGGCAATCCAGTCCAGGCAAACTTTTTGGCAACTGTCACTACATATTTCAGATTAGCTTCAACAAGCTCGTTCAACGCCTTATTGTCACCCTGCTGTATTTTCAAAGCCAGTTCGCGTTCCTTTTCCCTGGATAATCCCTTGCTGGTTTTCAAACTGTTACAATATTTCGCTAAATCATTGAAATTATCATCATAATAATTCATTTTAAGTTAGACAATGTGATTATTTAATATAATTATAATATACAAAATTTTCGCCAATTTAGCAAAATAAATATTTATTGTCGGATAATATAATAACAAATAAAGCGAAGATATGTTTTTCTTCGCTTCATTCATATTAGTTGGTTTCTAGAATTTTTACTATTTTAGTTTGGATATGTTTCCGTCTTTCACGACTGTGATAATTCCACCGTCGTGCCAGTCATACAGATTCTCGTTATGCGTGATATTCAAAATGAAATCATAATTGGATAATATTCGCTTATAGAGCTCGTGTATGTTTTCATAATTGCATGATGCTGTAAGCCCAAGGACCTCATGTTATTCAACATATTCGCGTTTCCAATAATAACCCATGTATTTTATATTTTTACAACAAGCCGTTGATATACCAACTGTTCTTAAACCTGTTTTCACACCAGCTTCTTTTAATGTTTTATACTGTCTGATTTTATTCATATCTTCATCATATTGAACAACACCTAAATCTTTTACAGCAAATTTCATATTTTCTTTATACCATTCAGAAGTATCAGATTTAAATTTGAAATACGTCCCATTCAAGAAATATGTTGTTTTATGGTGTACTTGTAATTTTATTCCAGTTCTACCTAGGTTAGTTTTTCTACAAGCATCCATTATTGATTCATATTCACCAATCAAATTGTGTTTATAATCAAAATGTAAAACTGGTTTTTTAATATATTCTGACATGTTTTTACCTGTATATTGTTTATTTTCCTCTATTGATAACATATGAGAAAAAACATAATCATCCCAACCATTTGCTTTTGTGTATTTATATGCAGTCACGTGGTTTTTCGCAAAGTCGCTTCTTTTATTATAATTTAAAGCCAATAATTTACAAGTTTCCTTATCATAATAAATCATAGCATCTTTACCGCCTAGCCCCCCACCTGGTGCCTTATTCAATAGATTCCATCCTAAATTTTTGTATTTTTCAATAAATTCTTTTTCAACTTCAGCTGCTTTATCTTTTAGCATATAATCGGTCAACTGTTCTGGTTGTGGTATTTCAATATTGTTTTTTTCAGCAAAATCTCTAACTGCGCTATAACATTTAGGGCTCCTATGTTCTAAATCTCTAATATGTAAATCTCGTGTTAACCCAATATAACAAGTTTTTAATTCATCAAAGCTATATATGTATATACAACGATAATATTTATTTCCAATTCTTTTCATATGGGAAAATGCTCTATCACCAAGTTTTCTACTATTCACTAAATAATATGTTGCAGCATCTTTCTCCCTAAATTCTTTACGTGTTGAATATTTTTTAGCAATTTCGCATATTTCATCATCAGTTATACCATGTCGCATTTTAACAATCATATGCGAACACACATCATTCAATATACCCATTTTAATGGCACATCTATATTTACTTGTGTCGCCATTTTTAAACTCTGTTCTAGTTTGATATTTACTGGCAGTTTCTCTAATTTCTTTTTCCGTGTATCTCATATTTTACAATCTACTATAAAAATAAATATCATGGTAGTTGAGATTTTAGGACTTTTTTATGGTTTTAATTTTAGAAATATTATTATCTTTTGTTACTGTTATAATTTCATTATGCCAATCATAAATTAGTTCATTATGAGTAATGTTCAATATAAAGTCATAGTTACTTAAAATTCTATTATATAATTCAAACACATTATCATAATTACAAGCAGCAACACCTGATAATATTTCGTCCAATACAAGGAAGTTTGGTTTGGACATGGTGCTGATGCTTGCCAGAGCCGAACGTAAAGCCAGTGACGCAATCGTACCTTCAAAACCAGAAGCACCGACACCCAGATTAAGCTTCACGCCATCTTTGACTAGGTTCATGACCACGTTGTTCTTCTCGTCAATATCCAGTTTCACTTCAAAGTCACACAGTCCGTCAAGTATTCTCGACACCTCGTTGTTGATTACTGGAAGAGCATCCCGCAAAACAAGTTTCACAATACCGTTTTTGCCCACCAGTTCAAGATAAACGTTCCAGTTCCTAATCAGCTTTTCCTCAGCAATCAGCTTATCAATGATATCCTTGCGAAGTTCAATCTGTTTTTCGTTGCCAGATATTGTGTTGTTAGCGCTTTCAATGTCCTTAATTTTGGTTTCCTTAATCTTGGTTTCGTTGGCAATTGAAATGTCAATATTACTAGCTTTCAACCTAATCTCGTTGTTGTGTTTGATGTTTTCCTCGTTTGTCTTGATTTCATCAAGGGTTTTTGTGTTTTTCTCGATGTTGAGCTTAAGATTGTCGATATTTGACTTCAAAGCAACCATTTTAAGTTCCAGATTGGCTTTCCTGGTTGTCTTTTCCTTTGTTTCCTCAAGTTGTGCAATCTCTTTGACACAGCTTTCAATTTGTGTCTTAAGGCTGTCAATCTGGGTTTTCCTGTATACACCCTTTCCAATCAAATCCTCGACTTTCTTGTTGTTGTCGTTTATCGTCTTGGTCTGCTCAACCACATCGATTGCCTGTCCGCAGGTCGGGCATATGCCCTTATCCAAGAGTGCCTGTATTCGTTCGGTATCCTTTTTGACTGCGTTTATTTCGCCTTTAAGTTCCGAATTCTGAAGTTCGTATTTCTTGATTTCCTTCTCCAGATTCTCCTTTCTTGTTTTCTTTTCATTCAGCTTCTCCTGGTCAAAGGAAACGTCTTTGTATTCTTTGTACTGTTCTTTGAGATTCTGGAACGTGGCTCTTTTTTCAACCAATTCGTTATTGAAACGTTCGATTTCGTTTTTCAATGTGGTTACGTCTATTTTGTCCAAATTGTCTTTGATAGGCTTAATGCTCGACAAAACATTCGTCTTTTCACTGTTGTATTTCAATATGTTCTCGTTGGCTGTATTGAGTTCGGTATGCAATTGTGCAACAATCTTTCTGTTCTCCTCGTTAACCGTGGTGAAATCAGCAATCTCCTCTTCAAGCGTCTTCTTGTTGTAAGTGTTGCTCAAGAGTTTTGTCGCATGGTTGTCTTTCCAGAGCTTTTTGGCAATTTCTTCCTTCTTTTCAATGGACATCAGTCCAAGCCAGCGTGAAAACAAGCGTCCCTTGTCAGTCTGACCCATTCTGAGCAAATCACCGAGAGTGTATGATGTAGCCGATATCACCAAGTCATAGTCGTCGGCATTGCCAATCGCCTCCCTGATGATGTTGTTGGTCTGTTGGACACTTTCTTCCTCACAATTCTCAATCAGTTCCAAATTGTCGCCGAATTTCTTGAAGTATTCGAGTTTCTGTGTACACTTGCTTTTGGCTGTTCTTTTTTTCAAGGCAGGCCTGGTAACGGTACGCCTTATGACATAATCCTCGCCTTCAATCTCGATGCCAGCCTCGACCATCACTTGTGTCGCTTCAGGCAAAAAACTGTTGAAAACCGAATCCAGATTTGGAGATTTGTCAGCCTTACCGAAAAGCGCAAACCTCAGCAAGTCAATCGCAAAAGTTGTCTTGCCACCCTGGTTGGCTGGCTCGCTGTTCAGCAACACCAGCCCATGAAGGTTTGAGAAATCAAAATAATTGTCTTCGCCATAGCTGAGGTAGTTCGACCATTTCACATACTTGAATTTGTAGTTTTTGTATTTGGAATATTGGTCAAAGTCCACGAAATCGTTGACCTGGTTGTCTATTGTGTCAATGTCGTTCCAGTCAATGTCGGTATATTCTTTAAGCTGGATATAGTGTTTCATCATGTTTTTCTGATGACCAGCGTCCTGCACATTGTTCCTTATGTCACCGACAAGCGAAATCCTCTCGCCAGTCTCAGTGACAGTTATCGGCTTGAAATGCACTTCCACATTGCTCAATGGCAATCCGTATTTCTTGGCAATCTCTTTTCTCAAAGAGGCTTTCTTCTGTTCGTTGAAGTCAATTTGGAACATTTCCAAATCTACGACAATCTTGTCGGTAGGCTTGATATTGTCAACCATTTATTGTACGTGTTATTGTTTTATGTATAACCATAATATACATATTTTTTCCGAATAACGTGAGTAATTTTGGAAGTTTTTTGTCATTTAGATGCTATCACTTTCGTCTTCTTCTTTGGTTTGGGTTCTGTTTCTGGCTGCGGCACTGGGTGGGAGTCCGTTTCTTCATTTAAATGCGGCACATTATCCTTAACGGGAGCACTGGCTTTGGTTTTGGAGGGTTTCGGTTGTTCTTCTGGCTTCTGTTCGTTTACCTCTTCATTAACCACCATTTTTTCATTCAAATCACCGTACTTGTCAAGCGTGAAACGTTCTCTGAACGCTTTTTCGATGTATCTGCTAATTTCATCGCTTCCCATGTTGTTGGATTCCGCCCATACAACAAACTCGTTGTAAAGCCTATTGTCTATTTCTACCAGCATCGTTCTGTTATCTTTTTAATTAATTTATATTTATAATATATAAAATAACCAGACTAAATACAATTATCATGACTGAGAAAGGCTTTAAACTTATCATGGATTTTGAAGGGCTGCCAAAGGGTGACCCGCTTCAGGCTTATTGGGATTCTAAAGGCAAAGTGTGGACTATCGGATATGGCATGACTTTTTATCCATCCGACAACAGGAAAGTGCAAAAAGGTGACAGACTGGCATCTCTGAATGAGGCTGCCGAGCTTTTGAGACAGTTAGTGGCACGTTTCGAAGCCCAGACTAGGCAACTCGTTACCGCGCAGGTAAACCCTTACCAGCTCGACGCACTGACATCATTCTGCTATAATTGCGGTGTGGGAAATCTAAAAAAGTCAACACTTTTAAAGAAAGTCAACAAAAACCCGCAAGACCCTACAATCCGTGACGAATTCAACAAATGGGTGAAATCTGGTTGTGAAACACTCAAGGGACTTGTTCGGAGAAGAGCAGCTGAAGGTGACTTGTATTTTACACAATACAATAATGACGGTAATTTGTATCATACACAAAACACCGAACCTAACACATTGGCTGCAACTAACACAAATGAGCCAATAAGTGAGCCGATAAATGAGCCGATAAATGAGCCGATAAAAACATTGACTGGTTATTTAAGTTCGGAAGGTATTAAACCAGATAATATCATTAGCAAGTGACAATAAAAAAAGCGGTTTGTAATTAAAACCGCTTTATTTGTTTTCAGCATATTTCGCGAACATTCTCTGCTGTTCCTTTTCCATGCAGTCTTTGCAAAGCATCCTTCCGAATGTGGCTTCCGCCATTTCATAGTCCAGGAACTCGGTCGTCGAGCCGTCCGTGGCATAATCAGTGGCATTCATACTGTCAAGTGCCCTGGCGTCATATGTGACTTCTTTGCCGCAATCGGCACATTTATAAGTCCTAATCAGCATGTTCGGGTCAAATGTGATGCAAGTCTCTTTCTTTTCCTTGTTCTCGTACTTCTTAGCCATCCTCTCATCATAGAATTCAGCCGCCTTGTCGGTGCCGCCGTCAATGATATTCATCATGAACGTTATGACATAATCCCCGTCGAATTCGAAAATCTTCACCAGCTGCGGGTCGCCGAATTCAAAGTTTATCATATCGTCAAGCCTATAAGCCTTGAACGTCTCAAACTGTATAGACTTGAAATCAAACATGTCCGAACGGACGCCAGTGTCGATTATCCTTTCAATCTCCCTTACAAACGGCTTTGATGTGATAATTTTGTCGTCTGGGTACTTGGACACATACACGTCTATTATCGCAGTGTATTCATCGTCACCCTTTTTTACGACAATCTTCTTGGTGTAATCCTCGATTTTGAATCTCGGTTGGTTATCCCTCTTGAACACTATGTTGTATTCCTTCTGCCTGTCGACAAACTTGCCGTCATCGCCAATCCTTAACAGGCTGTCGGTCACAGTCTCGACTTGAATCTTGTTCTCCTGAACCGTTATCACATCCCTGTTATCGTCATTGGCAATTTTGAGGTACTTGAAATCATTGATACCCTTTCTTTTGGCAAGTGTGGGTGAAAAGTAGTTGTAGTGCGACGCTTCCCTGGCGACAGCGTAAGTCCTGTATCTCAATTCAATCACTTCCTGTGTAAGTTCCCCACGCAACAACGCTTTAGCCACACTGTGGTCTGAAACCTGCTGGTTGATTGTTGAACCCTCATCCAACGACATTCCACTTTGATGCAAGGTTTCATCCTCGGTTTTCTTCATACCAAGAATCAAACCAAACCAAAGATATTTAAGATATTTCAGAATTTTTTTCATGAAAGAAGATAATCTTTTATTTTGTCCTGGAGTTCCGAGTATTTGGTACTTAACTGGAGTCTCTTTTGTGTAAGTGCATCAAGTTCCTGTTTCAATTCGTTAATCCTTGATTTCGACACACAAGTGTCCCTAAGGTTGCAATTACTGCAATTGCGGTGATTTTTGGGAACCGAACACAAAACATTGTTGAGTTCATCCATCTTATCGTTGATATCCGTGTTATATCTCTGCAAAACTGCTCTATACAATTGGTCACATGCGACCATCTCGGTTGGGTTTGTTACGTTTGCCATTTCTTAAATTTATTTGTTTGATTATAATATAATAAATATTAAATCAAAAAAACAAATATAAATTAAAAGCACCAGAATTCTGGTGCTTTTCCTTTAGTTCTCAACATAAAACACGTCATGTATCTTCCCGACCATATCGGTCTTTTCCCACGGGTATCCTCCGTCATTGGAACTGTTGCCGACATCACCAAAATGCCCGTATCGCGCCGTGTTAAGATAAATGGGTTTCTTAAGGTCTAGCTTTGTGATTATCCCGTAAGGTGTCATATCAAACAACTCTGGCAATTTAGCTGCAATCTGCTCGTTATCAAAATCGCTTGTTCCATGGGTGTCCACCATATAACTGACAGGTTCTTTTTTTCCGATTGCATATGAAAGCTGGACGGTCACTCTGTCACAGATACCTGCAGCAACCAGGTTTTTTGATATATATCGACACATGTAAGCACCGCTTCGGTCGACTTTTGACGGGTCTTTTCCTGAAAAAGCTCCACCACCATGCGGACATGCACCACCGTAGGTATCGACAATTATCTTGCGCCCTGTCAATCCAGTGTCGCCAGCAGGACCGCCTATAACAAAATTTCCTGTGGGGTTAATCAACAGTTTATAGTCTTCGAATGAAACCAATTCACCGAATTTCGGTATAATGTGTTTCTTGATGATTTGTTCCACAACCAATTCTTCAAGCTGTTTGGTGGAAATGTCGCGGTCATGTTGCTGTGACACCAAAATAGTGTCGATTCTCAACGGTTTATGGTCATTGTCATATTCAACCGTAACCTGTGATTTTGCGTCTGGTCTCAAACCACTGAAAAGATAGCGATTCCTAAACTCAGTCAGCTGACGGATTATCTCACGGGAAATAACCAGCGGCAACGGCATATATCCACCGTCTTTGCCGCTTTCATTCGTTGCATAGCCGAACATTATTCCCTGGTCTCCAGCACCTTGGTCTTCCTTGTTTTCCCTATCGACACCCATTGCTATGTCAGGGGACTGTTTGTTGATTGATGTGATAATGCCACACGACCTGTATTCAAAGCCATAGTCACTGCTGTCATAACCGATTTCCCTAATCGTTTCCCTTACTGTCTCGTCTATATCGACAAATGCTTTGGTTGTCATCTCGCCAGCAACAAAAACCTGCCCCTTTGTCACCATTGTTTCAATGGCAACACGGCTGTCGGGGTCTTGCCTCAACGCCTCGTCAAGTATCGCATCGCTAATCTGGTCTGCAACCTTGTCAGGGTGCCCACATGACACTGCTTCAGAAGTGAATAAATAACTCATATTATAATTTTATTTTATTTGATATTTTAAATCATCCTCCCAACCCATCATTTCAAGAAACTCTTTTGTGGTTGTAACGGTTATGTCAGCAATTCCATATCCATGGCTGCTGCCATAGTCATATTCCACTCGGCACATTTTTGAATTATGGTATTTTTCCAATGGATTTTCGAAGTAATTGAAATCGCCATACCAGTCAGCATCACCCTCTTTTGATTTTGCATATAAAATTATTTTATTATCTGTATGGTTAAACTGTCCAGCAGCCATATTTGATATAAATTGGTCTAAATTGTTTTCACTCATATTTACTATCCCTTTTAGTTAATTCATCCAACATTGCTTCAGCTATATCAAAAGCCTTTGCAGCCAATTCTTTTGGCATAAAATCGGTTACTACTCCCAATTTACAATTAACTTCTTGGAGTCCTTGCATTGCAGCTATCGCACATTGTTGATAAAATTCTCTATATTCCATATTGATTACAAATTTATTAAAGTTTCAACATCATCACTGAACGCTGTATAGTCATCAATCTTGAACTTGAAAATCCTGTAATCGTTGTCGACTTCCACATGCCTGTAAGTCATGTCTTCAACATTCCACACAACATAGCCGTGACCAGTCGTGTTCTCATCCTCGGCTTGCTGGAAGACCGAACCTGAATAGACAATCGGCACTCCTTCTTTCTTCAGTTCCTGGAATTTATGGATGTGACCTGCCATAACACAGTCACATTCGGCAAAATATGAAGTGTCAATACCGCCATCGGTCATTCTTCCACTGTCAGTCACTGCACCTTTGACATCGCCGTGATATAAGCCGACAATCTTCTTGTCTGGGTACTGGCTGTGCTCGATGTTAGTTGGGGCAAAACTCTCATGCATTGAGAACAGGGCAAAAACAACATTGTCATCCTCGACATATCCAGACTTGAAGTCAAGATATTTGTCAAGATATATGATGTTTTCATATGCCCCCTCTATCTCAAAAGTCGGGTTAAGCGAATCCATCCTGTCGTGGTTGTTCTCCAGCATGTCATGGTTGCCAGCTATGATGTATGTCCTGCACATCTCATTCAAATAATTGAGCAACATATGGAACATAGCCTTGGCTTCGTTGTTGGTCTTGATTTTGTTCGTGAACGTGTCGCCACATATCACAATCCTGATTTCATCTGGATTCTTGCCTTTTATTTCATTGTTGTACAACTGTTTCAGAAACGACTCGAGCATCTTGTCATACGGTCGCTTGGATGTGTCGTTCGGGATATGTATATCCGCAATCTGTATAATAGTTTTTATCATAAATTGATTTATATTATGTCATATAACCAGAAAAATAACATTTTTTCCTTTCTATAATATACAAAAAATTCCGCATCCAGAAATATTTTTGTGTTTTGTGTCTTTCGGAACATATATTATATACATAAAACAAAATAATTCACATGGACAAAAAAATCATTTTAGGTCTCGACATATCGACCAAGTGTGTTGGCATCAGCTGCTGTTGCGTAGACGACGGTGTTGTCACACCCATTATCGTAACACACATGAGACCGAAAATCTCAACTAAAATTAACGGCATACAGGCGCTGTTCATGAAATGCAACCTGTTCATGGAAGCCCTGAAAGACCTGCTCATATCCAACAAACTGTATGACCAGGAGAACGGCAAATGTGTCTTGAACAACATTGTGATTGAAGAGCCTCTGCTCTCGTCAAACAACGAGTACACCGTCGCGACACTGCTGCGATACAATGGCATGGTGGCACTTGAGGTGTATAAACTGACTGGGATTGTGCCAGAATTCATATCCTCATACGACGCCAGAAAATATGCCGTTCCAAGCCTTATGGCTGTACGGAAATTCAAGAAAAACGGTGAGGAATATCCTGAAAGCAAAATAAGAAATGCAATCAACAAGAACGAGCTTGTACTGTTCGGTGCATATCCGTTTGACTGTGCAAAAAAGATGATACTGTGGAATTACATATCCGAAAAATATCCCGAAATCAACTGGGTGTACAATTCCAAGGACGAGCTTAAGGATGAGAACTTTGACGCATCAGACAGCCTGATATGCGTGATGGGTTACGCAAACAAATGCAAGTACGGCGAAAGCAACCCAGAAGTCGTTTCCGTGGAAACCAAGGAAGACGGTAAAATGGTCACGTATACCTACGCATACAAGTTCTGCGGGCAAGACTTCACGAAAAGCATAACGATAGCCAAGGAAGAGAAAAAAACACGCAAAATAAAGATATAGTTTAAATGTTTTGTAAGTTAGTTCTGCTTTTACATCTGCCATTGGTTTGGTAGATGTTTTTTTTTTTATCTGTGCATTCAAAATTTTGTATATTAATTAACGGATATAATGTGGAAAATTATTAAAAATATTTTAAAAAATTAGTATTTTTTAATATTACATACTATTTATATATGTATGAAATCAAAAGAAGTATTAAACATATTAAAAATAACACGTCCAACCCTGAC
>Ga0256405_10007622_pt1 | contig 16092 bp, 12 predicted proteins | sample RumenRJG_02DNA_FD_189096 | JGI IMG/M metagenome (GOLD analysis project Ga0256405, IMG submission 189096) | Bovine rumen microbial communities from Lethbridge, Alberta, Canada - RJG_02 | ecosystem: Host-associated > Mammals > Digestive system > Stomach > Rumen | place: Canada: Alberta... | reverse complement strand
CAGGAAGGATTAAAAGAAGGAGAAAAAAAAGGATTAGAAGAAGGTTTAAAAGAAGGAATAAAACAAGGTAAAATAGAAGGTTTAAAAGAAGGAGAAAAAAAAGGATTAAAAGAAGGTATAAAAAAAGGTAAAATAGAAATTGCTAAAAATATGTTGAAATTAAATGTAGATGTTAATATTATTTCACAATCTACTGGATTATCAATAGAAGAAATAGAAGGTTTAAAAAAACAATAAATATGATAACATTTTGTTTTAATTATTAATTTAAAAATTTGTTAAAAAATGCAATATTGAATTAAAAATAGTGTTATCTTTAAAAAAATAGTTGTAATAAAAATATCATAAAATTTGGACTTTAAAATAAAAATTTGATAACGTTTTTGCTTTTGCTTTTGCTTTTGCTTTTTATTATACTATATGTATATGAATATAAAATTGTTTTTATTTAGTAATTTAATTTTTATTAGTAAAATAAATTGTATTGATTTAAATAAAATAGAAGTTTTTTTAGATGATAAAAAAGTTAATACAAAAGATTATATAAAAATTGATGAAGGTGAAATTTCTTTAATAAAGTCTAAAAAAGTTTCAATATCAAGTATAGAATGTCATAGACCAGGTTTAACTTTAAAAAATAATAATATTGGGAATTTAAAAAAGGAAGATTTAAAATCTTCAACGAAAATTATTTTTTATTTAAAAAGTCATGATAAATGTTGTGAAAATTTATATATTAAATTCGACGATAAAACTATTAATTTTAAAAAAATGCCTTATAATATTATTGCAAGTTTTTACAAAAATTTAAATAAAGATATAAATAAAAAAGAAGCAAATGTCGATATATTTGATTCTTTTGATTATGCATATGGTAATCTATATACATATATTAGTAATTATTATTCTCATTATAATGGGTATGAGTATGGTAAAATTCCTTCTAAAAATATAAAATTTTTATTTGTAAATGATATATTAATCAAAAAAGAAGTCGACTCAGATTTTAAAAGTATTATTGAAAAAAATGATAATAATGATACTATAATAGAAAAATTACAAAAATTGGAAAAATGTAAAATTACTTTTAAAATGGAATGTATAAAAAATTATACTGATAAAAATATTGATATTCATATTAATTTTGACGGTTTTACTGATAAAGATGAATATAAAGTTATAGGAAGCTGTTTAAAAACATTAATAGATTCAACTTGTAAATACTATTTTAATGAATTTTATAAAAAGAAAGCCATAAAACATAATGGTGAAGAAATTAATGACTATCAAAAATTATATAAACATTTACCATATGATTTAAAATTTAATAAAGAAAAAAATAAATATAAAAAAAAAGACCTTATAGAGAAAATAAAAGAATATTTAAAAAATTATGCTGTTAAGATATTTAATTATGATAACTTTTGTATAGATTATTTTTTTCCTGATGATAATATTAAAATATATAAAAAAGAAGAATATTTAAATAATAATGAACAAAAAGTAGAAATAGAAAATGATAAAGATATATATTGGGATGAAGTTTTTGTTGAATTTAAAGCAGAAGATATTATAAGATTTTATTCTATTATACCAGTTATTAATACGAAGTCAATTACTTGTAATGTTAAATTTGAAACGTCTAATGGAAAATTAAAAGATAAAATTTTAGAATTTGAATATCATGATTTATTATCTGATTATTTAAAAGAAAATATATTTTGTCAAAATGGTTTTGAATTTGTAAAAAATATAAATAATTATAAAGTTATTTATCAAAATACAGAATATAATCCAGGTCAACATATAGATATTGATCCTAATATTTCTACAGATATTATATTTAAAATATTAGAAAAAGATGAAGATATTGATAAGAAAATCAATGATCAAGAAGCTAAAAAACAAGCATTAATAAAAAAAATAAAAGATGATTTAGATGCATTAAAATCTAATATTACTAATGAAATGACTTCTAATAATTTAAGAGACAAGTTAAATACAATAATAAATGGTGAAAAAATAGAAGATCAGGAATGTAAAAATTTAATAAATGAAATTAATGCAAAAATTAAGGAAAAAGTTCAAAAAGAATTAGAATCAACTAAGGATGTATTGCAAAAACATAAATTAGTAAATGATGCGTTAAAAGATTTATTAAATAATATTAAAGAAAAAACTGTTATAGATTTACAAACAAGTTTAAATAATATTTTACCAAATGGTTATAATCCTGATGAAGAAAATAAAAAATTAATAGATCAAGTAAAATCTGAAATAAATGCTAAAAAAAATAGTAAAAAAAATGATCAACAAAATACAACTGATAACACAGATCAAGAAGTTAATATTGTGCAAACTAAAAGAACTAGTTGTTCTTCAAAATGTAAAAGTAATAAATAAAAAACATCTTACTATTTTCTTAAATTAATTTAAAATTTATTATTATTCTTTAAATAATTTTACTATTTTTTAATCTTATTTTTATTAAAAATCACTGATAGACACAATATATATTTTTATTGTAATAAAATTTTTTAATATTCTAATTGGTATATATTTTATTTTTTGAGTTTCATTTATTTGAAATAAATATTTTAGAATTTTAAAATATTTAATTTTAAGATAAAATCAATGATTTTTACTCTGAAAATTTCTAAATATTCATCTTTATTAATTCCATTTTTTAAAAGAGTTTAGTTATTTTATTTATTCATCATAAAATTTTCCATTGTACCAAAATTCCACTATTATTTAATAAATAAATAAAGTTAGTATTTTCTATATTTTTTAAAATATTCTATTGCTGCTTCTAAATCTGCATTTTTATCTTTAAGTCCATTATCCAATTCCTTATCTGTAAAAACCATAATAAAATTATTAAAATAAAACAAATTGTTATTATTTAAAAGATTATAAAGATCAGTGTTTTTTTTAAATTTTTCATTAAATTCGTTAATTTGATATGCCTCTATTTTTTCATTGTCTCCAAACATATTTTTAATAACTGAAAATGATAATCCAAATATTTTATTTTGAAATTTGTTTAATACATAATTATCACAATTATATAAAAAAGTAAATTTTCTCAAATTATCAAACGTTTTATATATAACTGGAGAAAGAAATAAGTCTTCGTATTTAAAACTATAATCATCTTTTACTTCTTTATTCTCTCCATTATAAGAAGATCCTATAAATAACTTTTCAAATTCAAGCACATTTGTTTTGCAGAATGTGAAACATTTATTAATATTTTCTTCGTAGAAATTTTTTATTCCTATAATAATTTCATATAATTTTAGACCTTTATAATCTTTAAGATATGTTAACTCGTTAAAAGCTTTTTTTAGATTATCTAATTCTTTAAATTTGTCTTTGAAATATAAGTTATAATATTTTGTATCTTTAAAGCCATATAAATTTTTATGACCATTAATAAACATATCGAGATTTTCAAAGATTTTATTTATATTATCTTTATTTTTATCATATACTTTTAAAAAATTAGTGTATATTTTTTTTAAATTTTCAGTTGTATATTTATCATTACTTTTAAAAGTATTTTTTAATGCAGCTGAAGTTATTAGAATTTCTCCTTCATTAGTTATATCATTTATACTATTTTCGTCAAGATTTAATATATTCATATTGTTTACTAATTCTTTTGAACATTTCATGTTTTTTATCTGTTCTCCTTCAATATATAACGTATTAATATTTTTATATAAATCTTTTTGTTCATTAAATTTAGGTAAATTACAAATAAGATTATCGTATTCTTCTATAAATCCCACAAAGCTATCAATTACTTTTTTTATAAATTCTAAACATGTAGTTTTATTTTCTGTTATGTATTTTATGGAGTTTTCACATGCACTTTTAACTGACTTAATTTCATCTTCACTATTAAAGTCTGTTGGGTAAAAAAAATATTCTTCGAATATATTATCATATACGTCATTTATTTTTGGTACATCGACAGTAAGTATACCAAGATCTTTTATTTTATTAATAATATCTAAAACATTTACAATGTTAGTTTTTTCTACTTCACCTACATTTTTAATACTCAATGCAATATTTTCTTCAATCAATTTAAATAAGTTATTAATGTCAGTTTTTATATTGTCAACTTTTTTTGTTTTATTTATTTTAAAATTTGAAATTTGTTCTGATAGTTTTCCATAAATTCCTTTTAATTTCTTTATATCTTTTTCAACTTGAATGATAAAAGCTCCTTCATTTGATTCTATTCTACCTTTAAATGCATCTATACTTTTGTCTATATTTTTTAATTCATCTAAAGTTTTATTTGTGTCTATTTTTATTTTTTCATCAGAAATGTTATCATTTTCTTTAATTTCGTATATCTTGCTTATGGTATATTTAAAATTATCACTACCCTTAATTTCATGAAGTAATTTAACTATTAAACTATTATTTCTTTCTTTAAAACCTTTAATAATATCAGAATTTTGAGTATTTTTTTTTACAATTGTTTCTTTTATTAAAGATTCAATGTTTGTTGTTTTTGCAAGAAACTGATCAACAGACTTTTTAGACTTGACAAATTTTGCATCTATATGTGTAAGGCTATCTAAAATTCCTTTTTTTAAATTATTAATTAAAGGATCATTTAAATATTCAATAATAACATCAAATGATTTAATCTTATATTCAAAATGTTTTTTAAATCCATCAAGTGTACATTTTGCAATTATATTGTCATCTGTAATTTTAGTATAAAAACCACTAAGGTCTTTTAAACTACATTTTTCATCTATGGATATTTTTTTAAAATCTATTGGTATTTTATTTTGCTTTTTGTTTATAATTTGTTCAGTTTCGTTTTGTTGTTCTAATAATTTGTCTTTAACTTCTCTTATTTCCGCATTAATTAAATTTTCATAATTTTCTAATTTGTCTTTTATTTCATTTATATTTTCATATTTACAACCTTCTATTTCTTCTTTAGAAATTATATTATTGTTAATTTTTTTATCAAAAAATCTATAAGAATTAAATTCTATTTGAATTTTATCTAATTTGTCTAATTTATCTAAAAATTCTTGTCTTTGTTTATCTAATTTTTCTTCATTTTCAGCTTCTTCTTTAGCTTTCTTTTCTTTTTCTTCTCTTTGTTTTTTCTGTTCTTCTGTTTCTTCATTACTTACATTATTTTTTTCTTTATCTTTTCCAGAACCACTACATCTTTTACCTTTAACGTTTTGTTTTCCAGAACCAGCATATAAAGCATTTAAGGTTAAAACATTTAAAATACCTAAATTTAAAAGGTATTTCACTTTTCCATTTCTCTTATCCATATATATATATATATATATGATTTAAAAAAAACAAATTTTGATTAATTTTTTTTGAATAAAAATAATTTAGACAAACATCTTACTTACATTATAACAATATTTTTATTATTTAACAAATTTATAAAATTTTTCTGATTTTCTTTTATATATATAATTTATAATCAATATGTATTAGTATTTACAAATGTAAAGACATCTAGTTCCTACTTTAAAAGTAGGCAAGTAATATAAAATTTTATATATTAAGCCGGTTCGACGTTTGAGAACGTATATCAAAACTTAGTTTGGTTGGTTACTTTTTAAGTATGAGGCGCTTCGCCGATTGAGAAGGTGTTGCTTACTTATAAAGTAAGTTGAAAATAGTTTTTTATAGATAGAATATAAAAAAATTATTAGGAAATTATTTCTTGTCTTTAAATTTTAAATCTTTAGTAGAATATCTATCTAAAATATTCTTTTCACAGTCGAAACCTTCTATTTTATCACTAACTAACTTTTGTCGTGCAAATAATGCAAAAGGAACAATAGGATAATCTAAAGCAGCAGTCTTTACTAATTCATGTTGTTTTTCAATATATTCACCTTGAGAACATGATAATGAATCATAAAATAACGTATCGACTACATAATTAGAATATCTCCAAAAATTATTACTAGTATCACTTACAAACAACATTGAGAAATTAGAAGGTAAATTATAATCAGCAATCCATCTCAATATCGCCATGTCAAATTGATTTTTACTTACAGCATCGAGAAATGTAGTTAAATCATTAAATATCAATTCAACTTTAACTAAACCTTCAAATGCTTTGTTATATATATCTTGTATTGCTGATCCGATATTTTTATGTAATTCATCAGATCTTAATAATAACTCTACTTTTAATGGATTTTCTTTAGTATAACCAACTTCCATTAATAACTTTCTAGCTAAATTATCTTTTTCTTCTTTAGGTAAACTTATCCATGAATATTCCTCTAAATTTTTTACATCTTTTTCAAATTCATTATTATAGATATTTTCATGAATCACAGAATATGAAGGAACAGCACTTTTTATAACATTATAACATAGTCTATCCCTATCCATTGCTAAATTAAAAGCTTTTCTAACTCTAATATCACTATATTTTGGATTATTTAAATTAAATGCAACTTTATATTGGCATAATATATTAAAAAACTTATATTTATCACCAAATTCTTTAATATATTCACTTTTTTCCCTATTGGGAATATTATAATAAGTCATATGTTCATTACCAGTTCTAAATGTATTTAAATCTACAGAACCTTCAGTAATCATTAAAAACTTAACTTTTTCAATTTTAACATTGTCCTTATCCCAGTAATTTTCGTTTTTTACCAATATCATGTTATTATTTGGAACCCAAGATTGTATTTTATACGGTCCATTAGACATTATAGCTTCTGGTTTTGAAAAAGAACTTAAACCATATTTTTCAATAGTAGGTTTATGAATAGGTAAAAAAATAGGTATCGTTATATAATGTAAAAATTCAAAATTTGGATTTTCTAATTCTATTCTTAATGTATATTTATCATCTGCAAAAACCCCTAATTCCTCTTTATTTAAGCTACCATCAATGATAGATTTTGCATTTTTTATATCATATAAACATGATAAATAATCAGTAGCTGTTGTTATTGGATCTACAGCACGTCTTAAAGAATATACATAATCTTCTGCTGTAACACTATCTCCATTAGCCCACTTAGCATTCTCTCTTAAATGAAATATATAAGTCTTTTTGTCTTCAGAAACCTCATAATTTACACATCCATCACATCTTAACTCTCCTTTCTGATTATAACTTAATAACCCTTCAAAAATATCATTAGAAACTCTCAATGATGTCCCATCACTATTATAATGTGGATTTAAAGTCTTTACATCAGATCCTATATTTTCAATATATATATTATTTTTGTTATTCTTTGACCCAAAAAAACTTTTATAAACCAAATAACTACAAATAACTAAGATCACACATATTATGATCTTTCTATCATTATTCATACTATTTTGCTAAATCTAAATTTTAAATAAAGAAAATTTATTAAAATTTTTTTCCTACCAACATAATAAAGTAATCAACTTGTTCTCATACGCCAAACCGGCTTTATTATTTGTTTACTTTAAAAGTATGTTATCTATTAAAATACACCATGTATTAGTTTCTACGTATATAGAAATATACTAATGTCCAGAACTTAATCCTGGTTGCATACTTTTAAAGTAAGTATTAAGGCGCTTCGCCGTTTGAGAAGAAGTTGCCTACTTTCTAAGTAGGTTTACCATTTTATCATATCTGGATTTTAATCTAGCAACTTTATTTTTATGAAATATATGTTTAGAACCTATTTGGTCTAATTGTTTTTTAAGAGTATTTAATAATGTTTCAGCAGATTCAACATTAGTTTCTTTTTTTATTTTTCTAATATTTGCCTTACATCTTTGTACCCTATTTAAATTCTCAGAGTGTCTTCTTCTATTAACCCTCATCTTTTTTTCACAAGATTTATGATTTGCCATATATATATTTGTTAAACAAATTTAAAACTTATTCCCAAATTAAACGACTCTATTTTTAAAATTTCATAATTAAACGATCCATTTGCAACTGAATAATCGTTACGTCTATTAAATAAAATAGTATTTCCTCCAAAATAAAAATAAGTTTTTAATTTGAAATGTACGTTAAATAACCTAAATAAGTCAACATAACATCTAAATTTATATGTAAATCTACCTACAAGAAAATGTAGAAAACTATTCCTGTCATTTTCAGCTTTGTACATATTTAGATTTTCTACACCAATCATTTCTCTAGTAAAACAGTATGAAGATAATGAATCACCAGTATCCATAAATGTTCCTAACATATTTGTTAATAATGGTACAAAAACACCTAACTTATGTACAAATTTTACACCTTTATAATCACTAAGAAGTGTTAAAAAATTATATGAAACACTTAAATTATTTAACAATCTAACAATTATATTATGATCTTTATTATGATATTTTCCAGTCCATAAATCTTCATTAGCATCAACACCTATAAAACTTAAATAATGCTTTTCGTCTATTTTTATACCAAAATAAGGCATCATAAAAGAGCATTGTAACATTGGACATATAGATCTTGTAAAATCATCAGATGTTTCTAAATCTATCCATTGTCCAATACCAATACCACAATCTAAAAATATTGTATCTTTTTTATTTATTTCTTTTTGAGGACTACTGTCTTTTAAATAAGATTTATCTAATGTTGTTTCTAATGTATTATTAAAAAACTCTACTGTTTCTAATCCAATATTGAAATTACGAGCATAATTTAATGATAAGAAGAAATTCCATATACCTCCATCTGTAATACGATCAGGATTAGGAAAAAGTAAATTAAGTATCAAAGGATTATATGTATATCCAACTTCTAAATGAAAAGCATTAAGGAAATTGCTTGTAGTGTTAACTTTTAATATCATTTTAAAACTAAATCCTATATCAATTAATAATGGATATAAGTTGTTTTCTACATTAGTTACATCTGTATCTTTTAACAATAATTTCATTGATGTTCTTCTATATAGATTTATAATAGAAGGACCTATTCCTATTTGTGGTACTATTCTTATTTTATCATAAATTGATGTTTCAGGCTCAAATGTAAAATATGTATTTAAACTAAATTCAGGCTTATTAAGTATTTTTAAAGAAGGTTTTGCAAACCCAATATAATCACCAAAAGAACAACATCTTCTACACATTAACTTATTTAATACTTTAGTAAAATTAATAAAACAAAAAAATATATCTTTAAAGATTACAAAAAGATTTTTAGGGACATTAGCCCAAAATCTATTTAAAATATTATAACCTCTAAAATCTACATCAATACCGAATCTTGGGAAAAAACCTAATCCTTTAGCAAAGAACTTATTGGAAAACAATATATTATAAGATGCTTTTAATCCTAATATATTAGGTTTAATACCAAATTGCATATCTTTTAAATCAGGTTCACTAGCTTCATTTATATCATATTTTAAATAACTAATAGCACCAATAGAAGTACCAACAGTTAATGTTGATGAATAATAATAATAATTACTTATAGTTGTTAATTTATTATTTTCAGAAAGATCTATATTTTCAATTTCTTCATCTATATCTTTATTATCAGTTGAAAATGAATTAAAACTAAGTAAATTAAACAAAAAAACAAGCTTTGTAAAAAAAAGAAATACACTCCACCTATAAAACATTATATTATAGTTATAAACTAAAATAAAAAAATATTCAAAACAACTTTATAATATAAAACCACTGTATGTTGAGTACATAATTATAAATATTTTAACACTATAAAGTCAATTATAATGAACATTTTTTTAAAGTATAGATGCCTTAATATTTTGTAAAAAATACGCATAATGAAAAAAATTTTTATTAAGTTTAAAGAAAAATTGTTTTTTAAATAAGTCTTTAATAACAAATAAACATGACTACAGCGGTAGGTAGTAAAGATTTAATTACAAAACCAATTTCTGCAAAAAATATTAAAAAAGAATGGGTTTTAGTTGATGTGGCTGATAAATATGTAGGAAGAGTTGCAAGCCAAATAGCAAATATTTTAAGAGGTAAGAATAAACCATATTTTACACCATTTTTAGACTGTGGTGACAATGTAGTAGTTATAAACTGTTCTAAATTATTGTTTAGCGGTAAAAAAATGGAAGAAAAATCATATTTAAGACATACTGGTTATCCAGGAGGACAGAGATGGACATATGTTAAAGATTTGATAAAAAATGATGCTAGAAAGATAATGTTACATGCAGTAAAAGGTATGTTACCTAAAAATAAATTAGGAAGAAAGATGTTAAAAAACATAAGAGTTTATAATGACTCTGAACATGATTTATCTGCACAAAAACCAAAAAAAATTGAATTAATATAATATGAGTTTAGAAAGTGAATTAAAAGAAGATAGTAAAAATAATAAGAAAGCTAAGAGTAATGAGACTGTTAAAAATACAACAGTAAAAAGTAGTCAAAAAGAAACATCTGGAGCTAAAAAAAGTAAACCTGTAGTATCAAAAAACAGTAGTAGTAAAAAAAGTAGTGTAAATATATCTAATGGTAAGATATTATCACAAGGTGTTGGTAGAAGAAAGAGCTCTGTAGCAAGAGTTTATTTAAAAGAAGGTAAAGGTGATTTTATAGTAAATAACACTGATTATAAGATTTTTTTTAAAAATCCATTTATATATTATAAGATGCTTGAGCCTTTAAAGATCCTCGACTGTTTAAATAATTATGATATAAAGATTAATGTAAATGGTGGTGGTTTAAATTCACAAGTTGAAGCTGTTAGATTAGGTATTTCAATTTGTTTATCTAAGTTAAAAATAGAAAACAGAAGTATTTTAAAAGATATAGGTTTTTTAACTACAGATTCACGTATTGTTGAAAGAAAGAAACCTGGTCATAAGAAAGCTAGAAAGAGTTTCCAATTTAGTAAGAGATAATATTATATAGTGGAAAGTGAGGAAGATAAATTAAGGAATTGTATTAAAAATAAAATTAGTAAGAGATAAAAGTTTTATGATAGAAAATAATGAAGATATTTTAAAGAATTGTATTGAGAACAAAGTTCCATTAGGACATTTTTCAAGAAAATGGAATCCAAAGATGTCAAAATTTCTTTTAATGGAAAAGTCAAATACTCATATTATTGATATTAATTGTACAATAAATGAATTAAATAATTCATGTAAGAAGTTAATGTCTATAGTTGCTGCTGGTGGTAAAGTACTTTTTGTATGTACTAAAAAGATAGGAAAATCGTATATAGAGAGTGTTGCTAATGATTTAGAAATGCCTTTTGTAACCGAAAAATGGTTTGGAGGTATATTGACAAATTTTTCTGTTGTAAAAAGAATGAATAAAAAAATAGATAGTCTTAATATGATTATAAATAGTCCTAGTTTTAAGTATTTATCTAAAAAAGAACAGATGAAACTACAAAGAAATATTAATAAAAAAGCAATAGTTTTAAATGGTATTTCTAAAAAGATAAATAGACATCCAAATGCAATGATAGTTGTTGATGCAAAAAAAGAAAATATTGCTATAAAAGAGGGAAATAAGATTGGAATTCCTATATTTGGACTTGTTGATACAAATGTTGATCCTGATTTAGTTTCTAATCCAATTCCTTGTAATGATGATTCATTAAGTTCTATTATTTACATTATAGAAAGGTTGAAATATGCTATTGAAGAGGGTCTTAAAAAGTTAAAAGAAAATACTACCAGTTCTCAAGAAAAGCAAGAGACAAATAAGAAATTTGACAAGAAAAAATAGTTATATTATATTTTTTTAAATAAAGAGTTATAATTTATGGGTATTAATATTAGTGATATAAAAAGATTAAGAGATGTTACATTTTGTGGTCTAAGTGATTGTAAGAAAGCTTTAGAGGAGTCTAAAGGAGATTTTGATAAGGCAATACAAATTTTAAGGAAGAAAGGTCTTAAAATAGCTAATAAAAGATGTGATAATGAGACAAGTGAAGGAGTAATAATTGCTAAAGTAAATAGTAGTTGTGATTTTGGAGTTGTGGTTACATTATCGTGTGAGACTGATTTTGTTGCAAAGACAGATAATTATAAAAATCTTGCTAATAAAATAGCCTCATTAGCTGTTGAAAAGAAAATAAAAGACTTAGATTCTTTAAATAATACAGACTTAGAAGGTTTAACAGTAGCTAATAAAATAGTTGAGTTAATAGGTCAAGTTGGAGAAAAAGTAACACTTAATTATAAATGTTTTGAAGGTGAAAAGATAGGATTTTATAATCATTTTTCTGGTAAATTAAGTTGTTTAACAATTTTTGAAAATGTATCTATATCAAATTTTGAAGAGGTAGGTAAGACTATATCTATGCAAATAGCTGCAAATAATCCGGTAGCTGTAGATAGAGATTCTGTTGACGAAAAGACATTAGAAAATGAAAGATCTTTAGCAGAAGAAAGTTCTAAAAACGCTAAAAATGATGAGATAAAAGAAAAAATGATAAAAGGTAAGTTAGATAAATTCTTTAAGGAAAATGTTTTAATTGAACAACCTTTAATATCTGATGATAAGAAAACTGTTGAACAATATCTTAAAGAAAATAATAATCTAAAAATAAAATCCTTCTTTAGAACTCAGATATAATTAAAAAAATACGTTATTTTTTATGTAACTTATTTAGTAATATTTGTATTAATTATATAATCTTATATAAACATAGTCAGTTTTGGTTCTTTTCATTTTTTGTTGTTAATAATAGTATTTTATATTAAAAATAAAGTAGAAAAATAATTAAATTCATAATAAAATCAGTTGTTTTTTACTAATAAGTTATTTTTTAAAAAAACTGTGTTTTTTAGAGAATTTCGCTTATTTTTATTAAAATTTATGGAGTGCAACATTTAGTTTTTAAATAAAAAATATTTTTTAAACCTACTTAGGAAGTAGAAGTCTTTGTGAAACTTTCTACAGAAAGTTTCGAAGATCCAACTTTAAGTTGGTTGTTACTTTAAAAGTAACCAAGTATTAAAGCCGCTTCGGCGTTTGAGAAGGTAAAAGTCTTTGTGAAACTTTCTACAGAAAGTTTCGAAGATCCAACGTTACGTTGGTTAGATTGGTTTAATAGAGATAGAGTGTTTTTTTAGATTAGAATCGTAGGAGATACCTATTGCTAATTTTAAACCTGTGTAATCTTTAATAGCTTCATCATAACGTTTGTCGAATATCTGTTTTAAAGCATCCTCCGATGTAGAGTTTCTCTTTAATTCTATTATAAAAGCTTGTTTTGACATATCTTTATGATAAAAAATAAAATCAGCAAAGCCTATACCTGCAGGCATCTCTCGAACTATATGATAATTATCTATAGCTGATATATAGGCTATCGTCAATATGCATGATAATGAATTCTAATCATGATTTTTATTATAGATGTAAACTCTTTATGTGTAGTTTGTATAATTTCAGACATTTTATCTGTGTCTTTGTTAATTGTAGCTTGTAAAAGATCATATGAACGTAATAAAAACTTAGATATCTATTTCATGTTCTAATTACGTAAAGATTTTACAAATTTTAACTTTATCTCTTTATTAGGAATTTCCAATACTCCATCATGATAAGTCAAAAGACCATATACAAACATAGCTGAAAAAATATCAAATTTAGTATTTAAAGATAATTTTCCAGTATCAAAATCATTTAATTGTATATAAACTTTTTCTCCTGCAAGCATCTTAATTACATCGATTTGTGTATCATTAATATTATGATTTAATAAACAGGGCACTTCATCTACAGGTCCTGTGTTAGTCCAATAACTTTGACATATACCTCTTGTTAAAGCAGAAACTACAGATATAGGATTATATAAATCTATACCTTGAATTTTGTATCCATTATACCATTCTTTAAGATCTTCCATGGTAACTTTATTTTGTTGATTACAGATATGTTCTACTTCTTCAGTGGTAAATCCATAATATGTGTGATATATGTTATCATTTAAAAATGTAAATTCTTGAAACATGTTTAATGCTGAACCAATACAATATTTAGGTATTGGAAGAATACCTGTCATATAACATAAATCTACATATGGTTTATCTTTAAGTAGATTATTTAAAAATAATAAAAATCTATCCCTATCTTGTTCTGTAAAAAGATTATTGTTGTAAATATAATCCCATTCATCGATAATAAATATAAACCCTTCACCTGTTTTAGAGTATATTTCATCTAATAATACTGGAATTGTTAAATTTGTATCAATATCAGGCCATAGCTCTTTAATATCTTTTTTTAAACAATCAATATAAAAATTCATATATTCCTCATATGTTTTACATGAACTAGCATTATTATTAAAAGTAATATATATTACATTATGCTTATTTAGATGTTTTTCATATGAATCACATTTTGAAATATTCAATTTATCAAATATTTCTTTACTATTAGCATTTTTAGAATAATAAGACTCTAACATCATTGCATTTATCGTTTTCCCAAATCTTCTTGGACGAGTAATACAAAGAAATCTTTCTTTAACATTAACAGATTTATTTATTTTATCTATTAATTTAGTTTTATCTACAAAAAATTCACTTTTATATGCCAATTCAAATTCATTATTTTTGATGTTTCTATTTATAAAATATGTCATCTTATTAGTTAAAAGCTAATAAATTTTAATAAAATAAAATAAAATATAATATGCAAAAATAAATAGTTTATACATAATTGGAAATTTTATGATGAATAAAAAAATAACTAAAATCTTTTAAACCTTTGATTTTAGTTATTAGTTATAAAAAATACATAATGTATTATATGTTTTGACTTTCTGTCCCAAACTAAGTTTGGATGTAAGATTCGACATTCGTCGAAATAATACATAGTGTATTAAAGCCGCTTCGGCGTTTGACCTACTTTAAAACTTACTTAGTAAGTAAGCAACATGATGTTTCTATATTCATAGAAACTAATATATGATGTACTTTTAATAGATAATGTATTATTTTGTGAAACTTTTTTAAAAAGTTTCGTGTTGGTTACTTATAAAGTAACTACTTTTGTAAAAAGTAGTATGTTTTTTTAAAAAAAATTAATTAAACATATGTATAATGATTACTTGATAAGTAATGTTTATGTTGCGGTCTATTTTAGATTATTTGATAGATTTTGTTGATTTAATTATTCCAAATTCGTGTGTAAGTTGTGATAAGATATTAGAAAAAAATGAAAAATATCTTTGTAACAGGTGTTTTTTAGATTTAAAACTGACGAATTATCATGTAGATATGAATAATGAGTTGAATATATATATATTTAGAAAATCAGATATTAAGATGGCTTTTTCGTATTTATTTTACATTAAAGATAATCCTATTCAAGCGCTTATTCATTTGATGAAGTATAAATATAGGTATAAAATTGCTATATATTTAGGAGAATTATATGGAAAGATATTAAAAATTGATTTAAATTATATACATTTTGATTTGATAATACCTATTCCGTTGCATAATAAACGGAAAAATGCCAGAGGATATAATCAGTCAGAATATATTTGTATTGGGTTAAATAAATATTTAAATTCAACAATAGATACTAAAAGTGTTATTAGGAAAAAAAATACTAATAGTTTAACGTTGAAGAATTCTAGTGGAAGAAAAGAAGAGATAAAAGATGCTTTTAAAGTTATACATCCAGAAAATTTAAAAGGTAAAAATATATTGTTAGTTGATGATATAATTACCACAGGAAGTACAATGATAGAATGTATTAAAGAGATAAAAGATAATGTAGATTGTAACATATATGTATGTTCTATATGTAGAACTAATGATTAGAAAAGTTTAGAATATTTAAATATATTTAAATGTAAAAATATGATGAATCAAATTAAATGAATTTATTATTTTATTCATTTTTATCACCACCAGAACATTTACCACAACAACCTTGTTCTTTTTTATTACCACTTCCGCTATCACTTTCTTCTTGATTTTGTTGATTTTCTGTTTTAGGAGGTTTTTGCGTATTTTTTTTCTTAGTAAAACCTTTTACTTCTGCATTTATTGTAATTCTAATTTTATCTTCATCTTCAAATCCATCTCCTTCTTCTACATCTTTCCAAGTTTTATCTCT
>Ga0256405_10007621_pt1 | contig 16092 bp, 22 predicted proteins | sample RumenRJG_02DNA_FD_189096 | JGI IMG/M metagenome (GOLD analysis project Ga0256405, IMG submission 189096) | Bovine rumen microbial communities from Lethbridge, Alberta, Canada - RJG_02 | ecosystem: Host-associated > Mammals > Digestive system > Stomach > Rumen | place: Canada: Alberta... | reverse complement strand
TAAATTCGGCAACAAATGAGATTTATTGCCGAATTTATGTACCTTGTTTGTACAATGAGAGTTATAGATTGACCAATGGCAGAGAAATACCAGTCTATAAAGACGAGGTTTTTATCATTTAGAGTTTATAGAGTCCACCTGTCACATCTGGCAAGTGGACTTTCTCTTTTTTTGACGATAAAATATAATTGAAGGTGTCATTACTGCCATTCTTTTATTAAAAATACAAAAAAGATAACGCATTTTGACCAAAAGGAGTGTAAAGTTAATGGAAATTTTATTATATTTGTACCAAAATTTCTCAATATGACATTGCAGAAGTGGATTGAAGATAGAGCCATCCATGGTTATCCCACGTTTTCTGTCGAGGATGTGAGAGCAGTTGGCTTATGCTCTTCCGAACAAATCCTTCAAAACGAACTCTCCAGACTTTGTTCAAACAAAACCATTGCCAACGTATATAGAGGGTATTACGTTATTTTCCCCGTTCACTATATTTTGCGAGGGTCTGTACCTGCGCCTTATTATATTGACCAATTGATGACTTACCTTCAAAAGCCTTACTACGTTTGTATGCTTAGTGCAGCGGAGCTGCTTGGTGCCGCACATCAGCGGCCCCAGCAATTCTCTATTATGACGACATTTCCTAAACGTCGGGTAGTCTCAACTCGAAATGTAACCATTGACTGGTTCTATCGAGATGGACTACCAGAGGATGCTCTTATTACCAAAAACACAGAAACTGGAACTATCCGTATATCAAATCCCCTTCTAACAGCAGCTGACCTCGTACAATATCAGCAGCATGTCGGAGGATTGTCGCGGGTTGCTTCCATTCTCGAAGAACTCTCAGAACAAATTGATATTAAAAATCAATTTTCCCCACTTGCTACACATGTGAAGAAGGTTGTTTGGCAGCGACTTGGCTATATTTTTGAAAATATCATTGAAGAACAGAATTTGGCAGACGAACTGTTTAGGCAACTCCGTGCGTCTTCTGGGTATTTCAAATATCAACCTTTAAGTACTTCGTTAGAAGATAATCTTTCAAATAGAGATAGCAGATGGAAGATAAATATTAACGTTCAAATAGAATTAGAAGGCAGAATAGAAGGAAAAAGCGGTTAAAGACTCTTTTTTCTAAAGCTCTGCCACAGATTGGCGTACCCTTGTCATACTTTTGCAAAAAAAACAAAGAAATATGGACAACGACAGAGGACAAAGTTTGATTACTAAATACGTCTGGGTGATAGAGACCATCTATCGCAAGCGTAAGATCTCGTTTAAGGAACTGAACGAGCTGTGGCTTCGAGATGATATCAGCAGAGGTGTCGATATTCCCAAACGCACCTTTGACAACTGGCGTTATGTCATCTGGGACATGTTCGGCATCAACATCGTCAATGAGAACCGTGGCGAGTATCGTTACTATATAGAGAACGAGGAAGACATTAGCAAGAATGGACTTCGCTCCTGGCTATACAACACTTTCTGTGTGAGCAATGCTTTGGCAAACAGTCAGAGTATCAAAGACCGTATCATCCTAGAATATGTACCTTCAGGACAAAACTACTTGCAGCCCATCATCGAGGCTATGAAGGAGAACCGTGTACTTAACATGACCTATCACAGTTATTGGAAAGACGAGGAGAACAACTTCGATGTGCAGCCGTACTGTGTAAAACTGTTCCGGCAGCGTTGGTACATGGTGGCAAGAAGCACTGATCCATATTATTATAAAAATGGACCATTCATCTATTCTCTTGACCGAATTAAATATCTTCACACAACAGATGAGAGATTTGAACTTCCAAAGGGTTGGTCTGCAAATGACTTCTTTGATGGCTGCTTTGGAATTATTGCCGAACAGTCTGTTAAAATCCAGCCCGTCAAACTGAAGGTTTCAGCAGGACAAGCCAACTATATCCGAGACTTGAAGATGCACGAGTCGCAGGAAGAGATAGAACGCAATGAGGAATACAGTATCTTTACCTTCAACCTCCGTCCAGAGTTTGATTTCCAGCAGGAATTGCTTTGGAACGGAGAGGACATGGAAGTGCTCGAACCATACTGGCTCCGCAAGGAGATTGCCGGTAAGATAAAAAGAATGTGGAACAAATATAAGGAGGACTAACTATGATGTTTAATTTCAGCAAATATAGTTTTCGTGGCATACAAGATTTATGCAGAGAACATCACAGGCAAATTGTTGCGTCTCCAGACAAGAATAACTTAAAGTCTGTACTTGACGGCAGGCGTGTTAGATTCATCGATCCTTTAGGTGAATTTGAATATGCCTATTTTGGTGAGTTCACTTTTGACGGTGATGTCATGATACTATTGACAAAAGACCACAAATACACGAAATTTCATAAGCCCTTACACCTTTCTACCTTATGGTCGATGGTGCCGGTAATCTTTGCTGGTGTTGATACAAGATTTAAGGACGATCAGTATCAAGAGATTTTCACTGGTGATGTTGTGTCGTATAAAGGATATACATCATTCGTGCGCTATTTCAGCGATTCCCCAGTGCCTGGTCTTGCTGGAGATAACTGTGACGTACAATTTGAAAGAAACGGTGATATGCACAAGGATGGCACTGTCTTTTATGGTATTAAGCCTACGCTATTCAAATTGTTTACAATTGAAAAGTTATATTGGCCAACTGACCAATACGTACCACATGGCATCAGTCGTGACGAGGTGATTGATAGAGCATCAAGAGCGAAGAGCAAGCCACTCTTTACAGATGATTTTAAGCCGCAAAGAAGAGGTCGGCAACTCATATATCAACAAATGTCAGAAGTTTTTCGAGAGAGCGATATCCTGTGCTATTTAGCGAAAGAAATGATAGAAGGCGAGGAACACCTTGGCATCATTCAGTGCGCTGATAATATCCCAGATAATTATAGTGGCGAGGAGCACTCTATTGAATTGGAAACAGCTGATGATTTATATAATTCAATCAGAACTGCCTTTCATGAATTCCTGCAATATGCGCATAATAATCCAGAGAAGACTTTTGTCTTGTGCGATTTCAAAGAGGCCCTGGAGATTAACAAATATGAGGAACAAAAGACTGCACTGCAGTTTTGGGAGTGGTATGAATTCAAAATCCCCAATGTCATTATGCCCTTCTGGATTCTAAATAATATCGCTGGATGGGATATGATAGGAAGAGACTAATATATAAAAAATGAAGAACTATCTGTACTGTTATAAGATGACTTGGGACACAGAGAGTGCCCCCAATCCACATCATGGAGTTTTAACTCTGGCTATCTGTAAGCCAACGATTAGACGTTGTTCTCAAGTTGGGGATTGGATTTCCGGATGGACAGCTAAGGTGGTTCATGGAAAAAATGACAGAATATACTCTTTTGACCATCCCCAACTTATCTATTTGGCAAGAGTCCAAAAGAAACTCACGTTTGCAGAATACTGGCTACAATATCCAGAGAAATACCCACATGAAATAAAAGGAATGAAGTCGTTATATGATTCAGGAGATAATATATACAAGCCATTACTTGCAAATCCAAATAATTATAATGACTATGAGCAAGTTAGCAACAGCAACCACACTAAAGAAGATATAATACATGACCTAAGTGGTAAATACGTTTTGATATGTGAGGAATTCTATTATTATGGTGTTGATAATGCCATTGACATAGAAAAGGATGTATTTAATGTAACAGTTCCTCGATGCAAGAAACTTGTACTTGATGATTATGACAGGTTCATTCGCTTTATCAAAAATGACAGAAGAGTAATAATAAAAGGTAAGATATGAAAGTAATATTAAGTAGAAAGGGATTTGATTCCTCAGCAGGGAAGCAAGCAAGTCCTATAATGCCTGACGGCACGTTACTGTCTCTGCCTATTCCCGACGAGGAAGACTCCAACATGTTCTCGTCGCTTCAGTGGAATGGCAAGAGCTATTATGATATTATTTCATCATTGAATCCCAGGACAGAATGCAACATATGTAGCAAATGCCATTTAGACCCAGATTTAAGGATAGACTCCAAAAAGAGACAACCAAACTGGCAACCGGCTTTTGGTCAAATGAACGCGGCACTTTCTCATTTACGTAATCAGAAAGTATCTGTAGGAGATATATTCCTTTTTTTTGGTTGGTTTAGAGAAACTGTTATCATTGATGGGCATCTTCAATACAAGAAAGATGGATTGGATGCACATATCATTTATGGGTACATGCAAATAGGCGAAATTATAAGTCGAAAAGAGAATGTTCCAGACTTCCTTAAAGATCATCCTCACTTTATGTATAATGACGCATGGGCATCTCATCAAAACGCGATTTTTCTTCCGACAAATATGCTGTCAATTCAACCGTCGCTAAGTGGTTGCGATGTTCTTGATTTCCGGCGTGACCGTGTACTAACAAAAGATGGTATGTCTCGTAGATATTGGGATCTACCAGATTATTTTAAGGACGTTTCTATCTCATATAATACAAAATCATGGTTGAATGACTGTTTTAAGTCGGCAGGAAGAGGTCAAGAATTCGTAATGGACGCAACACCTCAAATAATAGAATGGGTAAAACGAATCATACAGTAAGTAATAAAGAGCAACATGAAGGATTTTGCAGCTATAGATTTTGAAACGGCTAACAATGAGCGCAGCTCCGTTTGTTCTGTTGGTATCGTTATTGTACGAAATGGTGAGATTGTAGATACGTTCTACTCTCTCATCCAGCCAGAGCCGAACTATTATAACTACTGGTGTTCTCAGGTTCATGGACTCTGTCATGAAGATACTGACGATGCGCCAGTATTCCCGAAAGTATGGGCGCAGATTGAACCTCTTATAGAGGGTTTACCACTCGTTGCTCATAATAAACCTTTTGATGAAGGTTGTCTGAAAGCCGTATTCCGTGTATATCAGATGGACTATCCTGACTATGAGTTTTACGATACCCTTTGTGTTTCACGGAGAGTTCTCCCTGATTTAGAGAATCACCAGCTTCAGACTGTGGCTGCAGCCTGTGGTTATGAATTAGAAGACCATCATCACGCTCTTGCCGATGCCGAAGCATGCGCGTGGATAGCAAGAGAAATTTTATAACATTAAATTTGAATCGTATGAATAAAGAAAAACAGCATTTGGTTGATTTGCAAAGCAAAATAGACCAGAAATCAAAGGAGTTGAAACAGCTTAGAAAGGAATACGAAACGTATTTTTCTGCTATCTGTAAATCATGGAGAGAGCAGACTAATACCATGTTTCCCAATCTTCAGCCATGTAACATTGGCGAATATGTTGGTGTGGATATTATTTATGAAGGAAAGATATATAATCTATTTATTACAAAGGAGAAACAAAAGCTTATCTGTATGTTCTCCCATAATAGAAAAGACAGAAGCACTTATGATTTAACTCTTAAAGACTCTGGAAAGAAACTCGTTGATAAACTGAATGCCATTTTTACTGAATATCCAGCTTATAAATCTTCTTGTGCATATGTAGTCATGGGTTTTACAAGAATTTCAAAAAAGAAGATTATAACGAAGCATTTGAGTTTTTCCTGAAAGTAATTAATTCTTTTACTTCAGTTGATTCATAAGTTAGACCATAGGATGAACAACGACAAGATAAATATTGGCTATTACCTGCCTTTGCTTCAAGAATATTGCCGTCAGACCATGTCCCTTTATGATAATCATTATCATCAGGGGCCATTTATCCCATACACGATGTCGAAATACAAAGATGCTCCTCTGAAAATCATGTATGTTGGGCGAGATACATTATCTTGGGAACCTGTAGAAACACTCAAAAAGGCATATCAAGAAAACAAACTTGAAGATTATCTGATAGCTAACACGAAATGTGTTGACGTGGAAAAAATGTTGGAGTGGAAAAATAACACAGGATCTTTTTGGAATTTTGTTGATAAACTGCATTTGTTGATAAGGACAGGACAAATGGTTACTGATATAAATTCTGTGTCTAAGCAACAACGAGACATCCTCGAGGAAATCGGATATGGCAATTTACATTCTATCGAGTTAATAGAAACTCTGAGATATCGTTTTGGAGAACCTGAGATGCCCGTTACACAAGAATACCTTACTATTTGTAAAGCGGCAAAGCCTTTCGAAAGTTTAAAATCAATGATTGAAGCATATCATCCCGACTATGTGTTTGTTCTATCATGGATAGAAAAGAATGATTTTTTTGATGGAACAGATTTTGAATGGCAGGAAAATATGTATAGAGATAGAGATAAGAAATATCGTGCTGTTTATTTGAGCAAGAAGTATAAGACAAAAGTTGTCTGGACTTTACATCCCAATGCTATGTGGAGAAAAGGACTAACCAAGGATGAAACACAAGATTTGATGGAGTTCTTAGCCAACACATATAGAATGCTGGAATCAAAGTACAAATGAACCCAGAATGAAAAAGTACGTTAATTACAATGAATTGTTAGATACGCTGTTCAAGCGATGGAAAAACAGCTATAACGAAGATGACAGAGATAAGTTCTGCCAAGATGGTATAGTGTACAAAAATGATTCGTCTATTGATGTAGATTTACTTTGGGGACAATCATCAAGACGAGTCGCGTTTCTGTTAAAGGATTGCCCCGATGGGTATGGATATGATACCCGTGAGTTGTTACTTGACAAAATAGGTATAGAAAAAGCCAATAAGAACAGAGAACTTAAAGTAAAGTTCCTGAAGAATCTGGCCAAATTGCTATTTGGTCTATTGGAGATGAAAGCAGGGTCTGTTTTCAATGACAAAGACGTTGACAATCGTATTCCGAAAGTTATCGATTGTTGGAATAGCAAACCTTTCGTTTTCATAGAGTCAAAGAAACTTGCTGGAGGCAAGACTGTTAACGAAAAGACTATTGAAAATGCGCTTTCTCGTGATGAAGGTTTCCTTAAAAAAGAGCTGGATATACTTCGTCCAAATATCATAGTATGTTGTAATGCCACTGGAGATTCCATATTCAATTTCATAACAAAAAAATATTTCAAGGGGAAGGAAGCTCTTCCTGTTGGTGGAGACTACATTGTCAACGACAAGGTCGTGCCAGATATGAAAACCTGCCTTTGGTATTATCCTCAAGATAATGTAGTTGTGATAAAGGCGTTTCACCCTTCTGTCGCAGCCAATTGGAAAGTATTGGAAAAGGTTTTCAGTCCTTTCAGAGATTTTATTACTAACGTCAATCCCGCTTTCTAACGATGACAGAACTACAGCAGAAATATTTGGAAATATCAAAGGATATAATCTCTGTCCTCGATGATATGAAATCGAATTGGGACAGATACCCCGATTATTTAGGATGGTTTGATTTGAACGGCCCAATTATCGAACATCCCGACATTCTCTTTATCGGCATTAATCAAGGACCAGGAAGATATCTGCAATGGAATTGGGACAACTGGGACGAAAGGCAGAAAATGCTTATTGACCCTGCAAAGAATAAGCTTCCAGACGATTTTCCAACCCTATGGAGAAGTCGTTTGCAATGGCTTATGCCCAATAACGCAAGAGAGAATGGTGAATGGTGGGAAGAGAACAAAACAAAAAAGAATTTCTTTCCATATTATATGTGTGAACTCCTTGTCAGAATTTATCGAAGAGAATATCCTAATGAAAGCCGAGAGAATTTAACAAATATATTCGAACAAAGGGTGATGGCCACAAACCTGTATCCAATGTCCACATTCGATACAAAGGCTTTGCATCGTTTGTTAGACTCTTACTACAAGACTACTGGAGTAGATTTGAAAAAATTGTGCAGTGATCGAGTTGTTGAGTTGATTAAGATGGTCAAGCCACATTGTGTTGTACTATTAGGCGACAGCATCAAAGATGAGTTTGCCAAAGAGTACAGCGACTATTGTATTAGTAGAAAACATGGATGGCACGGAAAAGAAAATATCCGTAATCTGGCAAATGACATCTATCACTTGATGAATTCATGATTTTTACATATTGATTTTAAGGATAAAAATTTCGAATATACGTGTTTTAACTACAATGTGATTTATGGAAAATTTACTAAACGTTATTGAATCGTTGCCAATATGGGCAAAAATACTGATTCCATTTTTTCTTTCTGTTGTATGTAACCTCATATTTGTCATAATTAAGTACGGCACAAAGAATGTTACAATCATTGATGACATTAAAACAGGCATAAAATTGGTTTTTACTGGCCTTGTTTTATACATTGCCTTTATAATTATTGTCGGGATCGCTCAATTAGTTTTAAATATGTGGAATATACATATATGGTCATTTGTAACAAACCACATTTGGACTTTATTCTCTGTTTTCATTGTGTGTATGTATATATATGTCGCTTTTTTCCCCAAAAAACATAAGAGTACAAACTTTTCTTACAGACCGAGTAGCCCAAATAAGAAGCCGAAGAACAGTGAAACGAAGAGCAATGTTAAACCTGTGGTCGTTCCCATAATAAAATCAAGAACAAATGAGAAGTTGGATTCTATTGCCCCATCAAACATGACTGATGTGGAGAATAAGTTGAGAAATGGTATTGATGTAAAATTAGATTTTGACAAAACATATTCGAAGATTTCTGAGGCTCTGAGAATTATAAAACATTCTGGGGCTAAAATCACCTTTTGCAACATAAAAAATCCCAAGCAAGGCGGAACTTTTGGAAACATGAAACGGATTGCTTCTCAAGCACCTGGACTTATTATATATGATATTGTCATTGAAGCCGGATTTGAAGCCAAGGAACTCGCCGCATCAGGAGCTTGCTTTACTTGTGATTGTAGTAACAGATCCTCTATTATACCAGATATTGCAAAAGCGGCTAAAGAAAACAAAGGATATGTTATGTTTGTCAAATTTAACAAGTTAGATTCTTCCGTATTGAATAAAATCCGTGAATTGGGAGGATATAATATAGAATTCCAATAGGCAATATGATTACATACATTTCACTTCAAAATGTATGTTTTTGACTGCAAAGAAGTATATATCGGCAGTGCAAATCTCACAGGAGCCGGTATCGGCATGAAAGGAGAAGACAAACGAAACTTTGAAGCAGGAATTTTGACGGATGAGACTAAAATAGTGGAACAGTCCATGAACCAGTTCGACGAGGTATGGATTGGGAAACAATGCAAGAAGTGTAAGTGCAAGGACTTTTGTCCAGACCCAATAGCATAATTTTTCCAAAATATCACATTTTTCTTCGACCTCTGCCACCAGTTGGCGGAGGTCTTTGTTTTCTTTGCACAAAAATTAGGTGAACTATGGTTGATATACACGATTACGACATTCAATGCATTGAGCATGAGATTCTTTGGAAGTACGACAAATCCCCATGTGATTATCCTGACTGCGACTGTTTGTTGTCCTTACGAAAGGATATGATAAACGAAAGGATTCTTGCCCATCAGGAAGAAATCCTCCCAGACATCATCGCGTTCAATGATGCACTGACTGCTGCCCTTCGAGAACTATATGACAGGACACATCGTATCTGGAACAGCATCAAAGACAATGCGGATTTCAAGGATGCCGAAATTGAAGCAAAATGCTATCTCGGCTACGACTACCCGAAACTTCATCCCGTTCAAGGTGATGATAGGCAAGATTTGTGGAATGCCATCTGTGACGCTGGTTGGAACAAATTATATGACGATGGTGTTTCGCTGACAAGTCTTTTCATTCCTCGTGATGACGAGTCATTCGAAAGCTTCATCGGAATGGATGATGAATATAATAATTGGAATGAAGGACTTGACAGAGAACTCACTAAGGATTTGCACCTTACAAGTGCTTTCCACAACGTCTATGAGCACATGGAATTCGCAATTACGGACTTTATTTATGTGCGTGAGTTCGAAACAGAAATCAACATTGAAATCCATAAAAGTGTATAATATGAATGATATTAAAACTAATCGGTTTATTAACGAGGTGTTGAACTCAACAAATAAACTCATCAATATAGATATTAATGATGTCAGAGACCTATTTCAAGAAGGTGAAAAACTCCATACATTTGACGTATCTGTGCCCGATAATAAAGGAAACAGGATGCAGCTATTGATGGAGCAGATAAAGAAGTGCTCCAAATGTCATGAACCATATAATCGCGCTTTGGTGTTTTTCTTCTTCCCCGAAGAGCGGCCATTGCTGATGGAAGAGATGAAACCATTAAGCGAATGGATTGAGTCTGTACCTGGAGAGTTTATGATTAAGTGGGGAATGGCAATACACCACACACCAATGTTTCGTGCTATAGTGGTAATAAAATGAAAACATATGAATGAGAATTATACTTCATTGAGAGATGTAATGCAACATGCTCAATCCTTTGGTACTTCTATAAAGGATATTAGAAATATACCAACAGATACCCTGATACGTCTTTTAGTCTATGGGAAAATTTTCGCATATGAAGAAACCATTCGTATAGCAAAAACATATTTTCATAATGAAATAGACTCAGACGATATAGCGGTATCTATGGTATGTTTTTATCGGAAAAAACCTCTGGCAAAGGTTGTTCTAAGAACTTTTTACATCAGATTTGGGTTTCATATGCTATTTCAATGTGATTACACAGCATTTATAGGTGCTATTATACATGAATTGTGTCATCTGGTGCTTCCAAAATGTGGTCATAATAAGGAGTTCTATTTGTTGGTTGAGAAGAAACTACTTGAAGCGAAAATCATAGACAATGAGTATAATGGCTGGGTAAAAGATCATTATCCATTTCGAAGAATGTATTATGAACCAGGAGAATGCAATTTGTGTGATGAAGCATCTATAGACACACTCAGGAACAGGTTGTTTGGTGAAGCATGTTCGGGGGAAAGGTGTCTTCGAAAGGAATACAAAAGGATGTATGATGAAGAGTTTGGTAGAGCAGCAATAACGCATAATATAACAACAAATAATGTCATTTGATTCTGAAAAATGGGCTTTATCGTTCTATGGAGTAATTGACGAACGGTTCACTGTTGAGACAGATATGTTTCAACTACATATTCATAGGGTCTCTGATATAACGAGTCTTGTAGCTAAAAAGAGTGAAGGGATTCTTGACATCTATATTCCAAAAGATTGGAATATGGAAATGTATCAATATCAAGAAAAACTTCGTAAATTGATGCTAGCTGAGGTTATATGGCAAGCTAAGATAATCTTTGAGCGACGGACAATGTATTATGCAAATCGCTATGGAATTCCTTGCGAGCGAGTTGAATTGGAAACAAGATACCATTATATTGGAAGATGCGATAGAGGCAAGCAGATAATAAAATACAACCCCTGGGTTATATGTAGTTGTGATAAACAACACATTGACTATCTCGTATGCCACGAGCTTACACATTTTTATCTACTTGGCCACAGTACAGAGTTTTGGAAAATTACCGAGCAGTTATATCTCGGCCTGGATCTTAATGCTCAGACGACTGGCGATACCATTCAAAAGGTCAGGAATGAGTTCGCCAATAACATGGTCTTGATTCTTCTCAGATACTGGGGCAAGTATTCATATCTGAAGTCCTTTTACAGCAATGGTCATGTTAAACAAAAGGCACCGCTTGTGGTTCCGAACTACGTTGAAACCCCAAATGGGAAAAAGATAGACGCTATTTACACAACATTTGAAATCAAATTTTGGAGATAATCGACATATTGTTTCACCCTAAATTACAAAATTATGGCACTTTGGAGAATTGTAGTAAAGAACAGCGGTAATGCCGCATGTAAGAACAAAAAGCAACGTCTTGAAAAAGGTATGTTCATTGAAACGAGCACGGTCTCGCCAGTACCGCCTATCGGTGTTAGTAGCCAACGGTCATTGTTGGTGCAGCTCTTCCTGAATAAGTATGGTATCGAGATTGCGCCACAGAACATGACTCGTTCTTATTTTGATTGCGATAAAATAGGATAGCTATGGGAAATACTAATAGTGAGAATTGTCCCATGCTAACATTACTGGAACATATCCAAATAAGACCCACCATGTATATTGGGAGGTTAGGTGATGGATCTTTGCCAAACGATGGCCTCTATGTGATGTTGAAAGAAGTTGTTAATAATGCAGTAGATGAACTCGAAAACAAATCCAATGGTCAAATTGAAGTGGATTTGATGAATGAACATCGCATTTCCATTCGCGATAATGGTAATGGTATAGCATTAGATAAACTTACTCAATGTTTAGAAATAGTAGAATCAAATGGATTCGATCCAATAGGTAAAAAATCTATTGGTTTACATGGTCTGGGGCTTAGCATTGTTAATGGACTTAGTTCACATCTTGAAGTAAGAAGCTATCATGACGGCAAAGTTAGGACTGTAATTTTTGAATGCGGATTATTAAAGGAGGACATAACAAAGCCTACTGATGAGAGTAATGGTTTATATGTTTCTTTTGAACCGAATATTGCGCTTTTCAAAAACTATCGATTCCATGATGATATCCTGAATGATATGCTTCGAAACTATTCATATTTGAACACTGGATTGTCCATAAGATATAATGGATTGCAAATGCTGTCCTTTAATGGGCTGGCAGATATGTTACACGAAGATGTTAAGTCTGAAGCGATATACCCCATTATACATTTTATTGGAAATGACATAGAGATTGCCTTTACGCATACATATCGTAGTGGAAGCACAATCTATTCATATGTGAATAAGCATTATACACCCTTGGGGGGCACTCATCAAGAGGCTTTTGAAAAGCACTTTATCAAAACCATGAAGAGAGTCTATGGCAGAAAGAAGAACGATGCCATACTCTATGGTTTGGTGGCCGCAATTGCAATTAGAGTTGATGATCCCATCTTTGATTCATCGACAAAAGTAAAACTATCATCAATAATAATGGAAGAGAAAGGTGTATCTATCGACACCTATATTGGTGATTTCTTGGAAAAACATCTATATGACTACTTATGTTCACATCCAGATGTTTCAAGTACAATTAAGTCAACAATTAATGAATATAAATAAGCAGTTAGCTATCAATTGTCATAACTGGTGCTGCTCTTCCTAAAAGTATTATTTCTATCAGGGTACGCTAAAAATGGCGTACCCGATACTTTTTTCCAGTCTTTATCTCCAGAGAGGAAGGCTCACTTGACCTTCTTGTTTCTTTTCCTCTTTCCCCTTTCTTATAAGTAGTCTTATGTTGTTGTCTTGCAGACAGTCTTAGCTGAACAATTCTGCTCCCTTTTCCCATTCTTCGTTTGCAGCCCCATCCACTGCATTGCATCCTATGCTCGTCGATGGGCATTCTTCATTTGCCATACTTCTTACTGATAGCGGAATGATACGCTGTACTCGCTCTACCTACCCTTCTACGTCCGATGGACATGACGTACTTCATGGAGCTTTGGACTGCCTTGCATCCCCATTTTCGTATCTGTCACTGAATTGTTCTTATTCCGACCTCCTCATTTATGACTTTTCCGGGCGAAGTGACCACTTACTTTTTCCGTCGCAAAGTTAGTGCAAGCCGTATTCTGCAAGTACCAGCAGCCTTATTCCTCGAATTTTTTCAAAAACTTTTTGCCATCGGCTGCACTGATAACAAAAACTTTTCGTGGCCCAGGTGTGAAATAATTCGGTAATTCCTTGCATAGCATACTTCCCTTGCCAACTCTGATAGCAACGTAAAAAATAAATGTTTCACTTCTAAAAATTCAAAAAAATGAAAAAGATCGAGAACAATTTCGCAGTAACAGGTTTCGTAGGTAAGGATGCAGAAATCCGTCAGTTCACAACCGCTTCAGTAGCACGTTTCTCTCTGGCAATCGCACGTAACGAGAAGAACGGCGAGGAGAACAGTCGCGTATCGGCTTTCATCAATGTGGAAGCATGGCGTAAGAACGAGAACGCCGAGTCATTCGACAAGCTCACCAAGGGTGCAATGCTCACCGTGGAGGGTTACTTCAAGCCCGAAGAATGGAGCGACCAGGAAGGTGTCAAGCACAACCGCGTGCTGCTGGTAGCCACCAAGTTCTATGAGACTCCTGATAAGGAGGAAGCTCCGAAGGAGGAGGAAAAGAAATCTAAGAAGAAGGCCAAGTAAGCCTTCTTCTTCCTCTCTGAGGAAAGTTCCCAAATGAAGGGAAAAGAAAACCCGAAGATTATTCACCAACAAACATTTCATAGTTATGATTTACACTCACACTATCGGTCGTATCGGCAAGGACTGTAAGACCATCACAGGCGCACACGGAACATTCATCGCAGTGGATATGGCTGTAGATGACTACTCCAAAGGTCAGAACATCACCACATGGGTAAGAGTACGCAGCAGCAGGGAGAACCACATCCGTTTGGCTGAATACCTCACCAAGGGAAGGCTCATTCTCGTGGAGGGAACAATCTCTACATCGCAATGGCAAGACCGCCAAGGCGAGAGCCACACTCAAATCTCTATCAATGCGGACAGCATCGCTTTCGTGAACGCTGGGAAGAAAGACGAGCAGGACGCAGACCCGAAGAAGGCTTCCAAGAAAGGAGCAAAGGCTAAGAACACGCCCCAGCCACCGCAGGATGCTCCAGAGCCAGACGAGAAAGATTTACCATTCTAACCATCATAATAACGTCATTATGGAATGGTATATCGTCTATGCTAAGTTCGACGGATGCAAGGGTTTCAAGGCTTTTGATGTCAATGAGGGCAGACAAGTTGGCAATCTCATCTATGCCTCACTTGTTGAGAATACAGAAGATACCAGGACTAAGCTTCAGAAACTGGCAGACTTGAACAAGGAGTGCCACCTTATTCTCCAGTTGAGGAGAAAGGGAAAGGTGAAATTTCAAACAACATAGCAAGGTAACGGGCAGACCAACCATCTGCCCACATTTTTTCGTCCTGCTGTAAACGGCAGGACAGTTCCTGTTTCTATTCAGCAAGCTGCCCAAGAAAGAGTGCTTCATCGGTGAGACTGAGTTTCACTGACCAAGCACACATTCTTTGGGATATGACCATCACGGAACGACTTGCTGTCATCTGCCAAGGATGATCGCAGTAGCGCACATGCTCGTCATCTGCCAGCGAGTCCATCCGTATGAAAGCATTATACAGTTTCACTCTTAACTGAGTAATTACAGCTTCGCCCCACACCATGAAGTCACGTTCAGACCCATCAGCAGAGACTTTATTTTCTGTCAGCAGAGCATGACCCGAAAGTAAAGACACAGCCGGTGGGCATTGGCAATCACGAACAGATAGGCCAGCCCTCTTCAAACAGGGTCGGTGAGATCGCCGTGCGAAACCTCACTGACGCTGTTTTTGCTGACTGTCTATCACTTCGTCAGGAAGATTGCCTTTGCTGGACTGTGACTTCATTCCCAACCCATACCCGTTATAAGCTGACGACTTTCATTATTCTAACCTAACGAGCGATTCTTTACTTAAATCTTCGCCCTCCCCTAACGGAACGGCATGACGGGTCTTCCATCAGAGCCTATGGCACTGGTGAAGGACGGAACGGACAGCGAGAGGACGTTGACAGCTTTTCCTTTGGGTATCAACAGGGCTGACTGCATATCGCGCCAGCTCAGTTTGATGTCCCTTTCCCAATCTGTCATTGTTCACTCGCTTTTAAGTCCGTTCTTACCGTCGTGCAGTTTCCGTTTCCCACCGTTATCCTTAATCTTATACTCACTCTTCGAGAACTTTCATCTTATAACCTTCCGAGACATTCTTTTCTTCTCATATCGGCTTTCTGGTTGACAGGGAATCATTTTTCTGCGAAGTTAGCTTGGATCTTGCAAACTGCAAGGCGTGTCTTGTGAACAATCTTCCTTTAGGCAACGAGTGCTTAAAGAGTATTCTTCACGCCAGTCTTGCCTTATTTGCCCCATCCGCACTTCGGAAAGCAGAAAAATCTTCCCGTCATCTGAAGGCCGAAAGGCTTGAAAGAAAGGGAAAATAAAAATTCAGAGTATGGCAACAACAAATTTCAACAACCGACTGATAACGCCAGAGCTGACCGAGGCACTGAGCAGTTATCCCCTGTATTCTCAGGACGCAAAGAAGAAGGATGCAATGTGCATCGCAGTGTT
>Ga0256405_10007620_pt1 | contig 16093 bp, 14 predicted proteins | sample RumenRJG_02DNA_FD_189096 | JGI IMG/M metagenome (GOLD analysis project Ga0256405, IMG submission 189096) | Bovine rumen microbial communities from Lethbridge, Alberta, Canada - RJG_02 | ecosystem: Host-associated > Mammals > Digestive system > Stomach > Rumen | place: Canada: Alberta... | reverse complement strand
TATCAAGAAATACTGTAATCTGAGTATTAACGATACTTTACCCACTCTTGTTTCTATTGAGGATACTAAGCCTGATAATAAACAGGATACATATCTTCCTGTGAGTCTTACGGAAGCATTGAGAAAGATGATAAAGGCTAAATCTATTCCGTTTAAGATATCAATTAAAACGGATCTCATTACTCCGTCTGATTACTATTATGAGTCTACTCTTAATGGGTCAAAGACTATTTATATCAAGAATGCAATAGACTATGAGAAGAACAATTTCAAATTCAACAAATGTCGTTTCTATGGCATGTACCTCAATGCATATTATAGAAATATGGGAGGGATGAATTGCTATGATACCATCTATGAGACTTTGTTCAGTAATGATAGAGAACTGTTCAAAATCTTAGAGATAGGTAAAGGATTCAAAGAATTAGATATCAGTAAGAAAAAACTAATGTCTGAGAGCGAAGCAATGTATACAGCAACATATAATGGGAAAACTATTATTGGCAATGCTAATAATCATATTTCCACGCAAGATGAAACTAATCTGGTTACATTGCTTATCAGACGGGTTAATAGTACTAAACTAAAAGTCACTGCTATGAGCATTAGTAAGACGGTTAGAAATATTGGTATCGATAGACTTTTTAAAGAACTATTTACAGATCTTAACCCTGGTGGTCATAAAGGTATTAGCTCAGTAACCATTTCTGTTAAAGATGTAAATAGTTTCTTTAATGATCTTGTATCTGGTGGATCTTATAAGTATAATAACTTTAATGAGCTTAAGAGAATCTACTCAGATATGGAAATCAAAGTAAGTGGTAGTGAATTGAGAAAGGATGAAACGATAAAGAGAACTTTTATTATGTTTAGCATTGGTCTCTTTAACTTGTTGTATAGTAAAACTCAGAAGAATGTGGAAAGAATGATCAATGCTTAAAAACGTTGTATAATTTGTAGATAGTAGAATGACAGTTCCCTTATAATAGGGAACTGTCATTAAACTGTCTGAATTAATTATAATATTTTGTGGAAAGGTTGGATTAGGAATGGATTTAGAAAGATTTATAAGAGACGTTGGTCGTAGGTTTGCTACTAATGTTTTCAATGAACTACCATCTACCATCAAAGTTAATATTGATCCAATAAGGGACTACTTATTAGATTCAAAAAAACCTGATTCTGTACATGACATAGTAGAGTTTAGTGGTAAAAAGTATAGAAAGAGGGTTATGGAGTTTACAGATGATAGGTATAATTATAATCAGTATTAAGAGTAAAGGAGAGTAAAAAGATGATTAATGTAAGAAAGATGAAGACCACTGCTACTCTGAATAAGATGGGTGAGGATTATAATGCTTATAAGCGTTATAGGAGTAAGACTTATAATGCAGTAGAGCTTGTTAAGTATAAGAAGAATTCAATAGGAGCATTCTACTCTGAATCTTCTATCAATAATCCTGAGACAATAACTAATGCAGATAGCATTACAATCATTCATCATACTGATCTTGATGGAGATGCATCTGGTTCTATAGCGTATAACTACGCTAAGAATATATTAGAGAAAGCTGGTAAGACTGCTAAGTTTAGTTTCCTTAGGTATAATTATAAGATTATGGAGTTGGTCTCTTTTATTAATGAGATAAAGAGAACTACTGATTCAGGAACTAGGTTGGCTATCATAGTTGACCTTTCTCTTCCTATGGATTCTTTGGAGAGGGTACTTGAAGTATTTGATAAGGTGATTTGGATTGATCATCATGGTACTTCTCTCAAAGTAGCAGAGGATATAGCAACTAATCCTGATTATAGGAAGAAGATATCCTTTGCTATTGATAAGAGTAACTCTGCTACTTATATGGCATATCTCTTATTCTGTGAAGGATTGTTTGACGGTAATGATAATGAATGGGCTAGGAATTCATTCCCTGCTTTAATCATATCTGATTATGATACTTGGAATAATGGTAATGTGATCAGGTATACTCTCGGAACGTATTTGAATCAGTATTACTACAGCCTTGGAACTCTTACCGCATCTCATGATTACTGGAAGCAGTTATTCTGTAATAAGGAATCTGATAGTGCATTGGCAGAATCTCTTACTTATGGGAAGAAGCTTGTTTCTATTGATCAGTTGAAGAATGATGTTCTTTACAATGCTACCTGTAAGTATTTCTATGTGGAGGCTAACTACTCTATCTGTGTTATCAATGGTACTGGTAACTCTAGTAGGTTCTCCTCTATGGATGAGAATGATATTAAGATACTGCTCAGAATTAATACTGATAACACTATTACCGCTTCTCTGTTTAGTGAGAATCTGACTGTCCAGTCTATGGATCTGGGTAGGATATGTAGAGAGCATTTTAATGGCGGAGGACATCCTGGTGCTGCTGGATTCTCTTATGATATCGAATCCTTCTTCTCTCATGTGAATGAGATTGTTAGGGTTAAAGAAGGATACCCTGAGGGAAGTAAGATAAACTATAATGATGATGTTGCTAAGATTAGTGATGCTTTAGCAGCATTGGTATTCTATGAGTTAAGAAAAGAGCTTAAGATCAATAAGTAAATTCTATACACATATAGCTTATAGAGCATGGTTCTTCGGAGCCATGCTTTTTTTATATTAACCCTTAGACAATGTAGTATGAAATGTATGTGCGATGGTTGCTAACAATTTTCTTTTTTCTAAGGAGGACCATCTTATGGCTATTACTCGTGTTAAGAAATTCAAACCAGAAGATACTCAGACTCTCATGGACAACTATGCAGAGAAACATCATGCTTGGTATAACAACTGGTTGTCTAAGAATATCATGGAGAAGAAGTATCTCCATCCTGAAGAGAAAACAGCATGTGAGTTCATCAATCGTGTATGCTCAGTATTTACTAATGACTCTCTTAAGAATAGAGTAAGATCCCTTATGATAGAAGGATCATTCTTCCCTGGTGGGAGAACATTATATGCAGCTGGATCAAAGGGTAAGTTTAATGCTTGTTGCAGCAATTGTTTTATTTTACCCTCGGTTTATAGTGATTCATTGGAAGGGATATATGAGTCTAATAAAGAAATAGCTCAAATATTTAAAGCTGGTGGTGGAATAGGCATTGATCTTTCTACTCTTCGTCCTAATGGTGCTAGGACCAATAATGCTGCTCGTACTTCTACAGGCGCTGTGTCATTTATTCACCTCTACAATGCTACTGGTTCTATTATTGGTTTCCATGGTCGTAGGGGTGCTACTCTTGTTGGGTTGCGTATATCTCATCCTGACATAGAAGAGTTTGTAGAACTTCGTAAGAATTATGATCTTAAAGCAATGAATATATCATGTGTTATAGATGATAAGTTCATGGAAACTGTTAAGAAGAATGAAGACTATGAACTTTATTTCTACGTAGAAGCTACTGGTGAGGAGATAAGAAAAACTATCAATGCTAGGGATCTTTATCATAAGATTTGTTATATGAACTGGGATTATGGTGATCCTGGTATGCTCTTTAAACACGCAGTTGATGAGCATAACCTTATGGCTCATAATGATAAGTTCCACATTGAAATTTGTAATCCTTGCGCAGAGTATACTGGCCCTGCATACAATAGCTGTAATCTTGGATCTTTGAATCTGTATAATTATGTGGAGAATAAGTTCACTGATCATGCAGAGTTTGATTATGATGCTTTTGCATATGATGTAATGACTGCTGTAGAAGCATTGGATGAGATTCTTGATTATGGGTATGAACTCCAGCCTCTTGATATGAATAGAAAGATCATTGATGAGTGGAGATCTATTGGTCTTGGGTTCTTTGGATTCGCTGATGCTATGGTAGCACTTCGTATCAAATATGGTAGCAAAGAATCTATAGAATTTGCTGAAAGTGTAAGTCATTGCCTTATGACGAGCTCAATCGAGATGTCCAGTATCCTTGGTAAGAGGAAAGGATCTTTCGGGAATTTCAACTTAGAGAGTACTCTTAAATCGACGATATTCGACGAATTAAAGGACTTCAATAATGGCAAAGATTACGCTAGAGAAAAAATCAAAGAAAATAAAGCTCTTCGTAATGCTCAATTAGTATCTATCGCTCCTACTGGGTCTTTGGCACTCTTAGCAGGTTCTCTCTCCTCTGGTATTGAACCTATATTCAAGTGTGCATATGAACGTTCTTCCCATGGTTTGGAAGATAGTGGAGTTCATTTCAGTATTGCTGATAAGGCTATTCAAGAACTTCTTGAATTTCATAATATGGATCTTGAAAAGACTTCTAGTGAAGAAATTAAGAAGAAGTTCCCGTGGGTAGTAGAAGCTGCTGATATTAATCCTATGGATAGAGTGAAAGTTCAAGCAGCTATACAGAGGTATATAGATAATGCTATATCCTCTACTGTTAATCTTCCTGAATCTGCTACTGTTGAGGAAATAGAGCAGATTTATATGAAGGCATGGGAATCTGGATTGAAAGGTATCACTGTATTCCGTGATAACTGTAAACGTGCTTCTATTCTTGGATTTGCTAAGAAGAAGGATGATAAGACTGATAGTGTTGTCATGGATTCTGTCAAACCTATATCTCGCAAAGAGAAAGGAGCACTTAGTGGTAGGACTTATCGTAGGCAGACTGCTTGTGTGAGGTCTATGTATATCACTATCAATCATGATGAGGATGGTAATATCTTTGAAGTGTTTACCAACAAATCTATCCATGGTTGTTCTGCTAATATAGCAACTATTACTAGGCTTACATCTCTTGCTCTTCGTTCTGGTATCTCTGTAGAGGAGATTATATCTGAATTGAAAGAGAATGCATGTCAGAGTTGTCAGGATCTTATCAGGAAAGGTCATAAAGAAATCTCTAAGTCTTGTCCATATGCTATTGGTGACGCATTGGAGGAGGAGTATAACTTTCTCAAGAATAAGAAAGTTGATAAGAAAGATGAGACTTCTGATGACGAGGATAAGAGTAGGGAAATAAATAGTGAGAAGAAAGAAAATAGCACTCCTGGTTTGTTAGAGTGCCCAGAATGTGGAGAAAGGACACTTCTGGTAGAGGGGAAGTGCACATCTTGTAAGAGTTGTGGGTACTCAAAATGTGATTAAGAAAATCTTACAGTCAATTGGGGGTATGATTTCATACCCCTTTAAATTTTTTAATAGTAATTGGAGGAATAAAGCTATGTTTGAGAAAGTAAGTTATGAAACGTTCCGTGAAGCAATTCTTGCCCATGGAGAAATTCCTGAAGATAATATTCAGATGATGTATGATACTATCAAGATCCCTGTTAGGTCTACAAATAGCTCTGCAGGATATGATTTCTTCTCCCCTATTGGATTCCCTAATCCTATCCCTGCTAATACTCCTATCATCATTCCTACTGGTATTAAGTGTAATTTCGGTAGCTTTGCTAAGCATGATGATAGGGGTCATTTCTTGGCATTGTATCCTCGTTCCTCTCTTGGTTTTAAGTATGGTATGAGGTTGATCAATACTGTAGGGATCATAGATGATGATTACTACAATAACAAGGAAAATGAAGGGCATATCCTTGTTGCTATTACTGCTATGAGTGATCTTCCTCTTAATATGGGAACTAAGTTCTGTCAGGGTATTATTCAGCCCTATTACAAGTTCCATGATGAGCTTAAACCTACTAGTGATCGTACTGGTGGTATTGGCTCTACTGGTGAGTAAAATTTGACCTCCTTTTACATTTAGATAATTTATGTAAAGGAGGTTAGTCTATTTATGATGACGGTAGAGGAAGCTCGTAATAACATACAAAAAGCAATTGACAATCCTATGATTACTTCAGTAAAGAAACGTCAATTGTTTAATATGTATCAGAATCTTAAGACGGTAACAGCCTTGACACCCGAGGTTGAGAAGCTTATAATAACTCTCTGTAAATAAAATATAACCCCCTATACCTTACATAGGTATAGGGGATTGTAATATCAGGTTTAATTATATACTATAAAGGTGTATAAAACATTTTATCATCTACTGTTTGTTGAGAAAGGATGGATTTAAGATGATGAATGAAACTATTACTTTACTTGTGGGGATTGCTAGTATCTTATTTCTGATAATGGTACTAGGAGTAGTGGTCCAGATCATTGGGGAGATAGCTCCCTCTATTAAGAAAACCATTTATAAGATCTGCTGGGGAGAACCCATTGAACCATATCGGATCGGAAAGATGCCTGAGAATTGGAGGTATAATGCAAGGCTTTTTGATGGGGCTAAACTATTTAAATGACTTTTGCTTACTTTCAAAAATAAAATTCACTATTATCAACTTATAATGAAACTTGTACCTATCCAATTCACTATTTAGAAGGGTCTAATGTATCACTTCTGCCATATAACACTATTAGAGAAAAACAATGAATACAGATAGTGTGGTATAAAACCACACTATCTTTTTTTTTTTAGAAAGCAATAGTAAAAGTCTGTTTCTTACCATTCTCAAGATGAACAACATTCTTATCATCATTTGCCAAGAAAGTAAGATGTAATTCTATATCAGTATCTATCTCTGAAGTAAGACTTAGCATGATATAATTAGGCTGAGCTAATGGGAGAACATAGATTAATTCACATTTGAAATTGATAAACTTATCTTCATGAAGAGCTTTTACGTCGACAGTATATCCTATACCATTAGCATCAACATTCCCCTTAGATGTAACAGGATCCCCATTATTGCTAAGATTGAAATCATAAGAAGCATAGTGACGTTCTATAAGGTTTTTACTATAATCTACATCATGATTATTAGTAATATCTACTCTCTTATCTCCAAGCATAAAGAATATATTAAGATCTCTATTTCCATCTAGATGAATAATACCATCTTTTGTACTAAAATAGATCTTACCACCATTACCCATGATTCCAAGTTCTTCTATTTCATTAAACTTAAGAGAGTAGAATTTTGTTTCTACTATGGAATCCAATAGTTCTGGTTTTATAGAGCAGAGAATATTATCAAATACGAGATATACCATTCTCTTGATATTATCCCATGTAGATATTTCTCTACGATAGAATCTTTGAGTAGCATTCTCTAACCACTCTAGATAACTCATTCTAATCTTATCCCATTTAGTACGAACTTTACGATCATCGTACTCATAAACCATAGTGCCATCTTTGAATAGGACGTACCACATAAAGATAGTACCCTCTCTATGGAGTGGGCAAAACATGTTATCTACTATTGCCATAGATTAAGACCTCCTTCAATTTATAAATTTGTAAAAGTAGTATTTTTTGATATAAACAAGAGTCCCAGCAATAACTGCTGGGACTCTATATTTGATTATTAGGTGTAATAACCAGTAAGACGAACCTTGAAGCTCTTATTACCAGGAACACTATTGATAGGAGCATTTACGCGAAGATTGAGAGTACAGAAGTTACTAGTATTAGAAGCAACACCATTATTAGCAGTACCCTTAATAGAGTTATCAGTAACACCACTATTAGCACGAAGTGCTTTAGTGTTAAGACCACCGATCTTAGTCCATACAGTAGTACTACCATCAATAGACGGAACATTTGCTTCTACCCATTGATTAGCAGCAACATCATCCACGTAAGTAGTACCAGATGCATCATATACAGAAACCATGCAATCTTTAAGATCAGATACATCAACACTACCTGCTTTATTATTCCAGATATTTACTGTAAATGCAGGGCTAGGAACTTGTGCTTTAACAGTACCAACATTCCAAATAGAAACAAGACTAGTATGAGTAGTATCATACAATGTAATGATAGGAGCAGACATTGAAAACACCTCCTTTTTTAGATTAAACGTAATAACCATTGATACGAGTTTTCCAAACTTTCGTACCAGGAGTTGCATTCAAAGGAACGTGTGCTTTCAGTCTGCAAGTGCAGTAATTGGATTTAGCATTGGTGAAAGTACCATCATTGGCAATACCACGAATAACATTACCATCTGCTGCAGCAAGAGCATCAGCACGAAGATACTTAACAGTAGTACCACCAATAGCAGTCCAAGTAGTATTATTACCATCTACCCTTGGAACATTTGCTTGGACCCATTTACCTGCAACAACATCAGAAGAGGAACCACCATCAATATCAAGAGTGGTAATAGAAACATCTTTCAGATCAGAAAGTGCAGTAGAACCACCACGGTTATTCCATACAAGAATGGTTAGAATTGTAGAATCAGAATTAGCCTGAACAGTACCACAATCCCAGCTAGCTACTGTAATATCAGAATCATTAACGATTGTAATGCTAGGAGCTGCCATTACATATTCCTCCCTTTATATAAAATAGTGCTGCTACTGTTTACAGCAGCAGCACCTGATTTATTTTTTAGTTTAGTAAATGAATCTATTAGATATACTGCATAAGCTTAACACGAACGTTAAGAACATCAACAACGTTAGCAGTGTTATAAGAAGTGATATTGATACGCAGACGGCAGTTATCAGGAATGGTAATAGGAGTTTTGAGATTGCTGAGATCAACACGATCCATAAGACCACTATCAGAGCTATTAAGAGTTACACTAGTTCCGGTAATAGCAGTGTAGGTCGTAGAACTGGACTCGCACTTCTCAAGGGTAATAGTGATATCGCCACTGATAGTAGCATCAGAGTTAGTATACACTGCAATCTCACAAATCTTAGATGTAAAGGTAGTGAGGAATTCCTGAGAAGTAAGAGAACCAGTTTCAGGAGCAGAGGTATTGTAAAGCAGATACTGCGGGCAGTACCTACCATCCTGAATAGCTGCAAGTTTGCTGGAAAGAGTAACTTTAACATTGTAATCAGGATCACTAGAACCAGCACCAGGGGTCTTGAGAACTTGGATCTTATCGGGATCGTTCATATCAGCAAGGGTATTATCGATCTCGCCAAGTTTAGTGCTGAGGTTCTTACCAGCTGCAACCATGATCTTAGTAGGATCATTCATGTCAGCAAGGCTAGCATTGATGGTATTGATTTGAGTAACAATGTTATTCAGTTCATCTTTAAGAGCATTAGCACGAGTCATACCACCAGTTGCTGCTGCAGGAGTAGTATTCCACTTAATCTTCTCAACAGTCATGTCAGAAAGCTCAGCAAGCTTATCAGCAAGAGTAGTCTGAGGAGTAGTAGAAGTATCAACGATGATCTTAGTAGGATCATTCATATCATTCTGGATAGCAGCGATATTGGTAACGATAGCTTTAAGATCATCACCAAGGTTAGCAGAATGACCAGCAGGAGGAGGATTCTGGGCCCAGCTAATGTATTCAATATTCGGAGTCAGACCAGCTGCACTAATTGCAACATCAATCTCACCAAGTTTGGTAATAAGGTCCTTATTAGTAGAATTATCAACGATGATCTTAGTAGGATCATTCATATCTGCTGCATAACCGAACAGAGTGTTTATCTCATTAGAGAGATTCTTATTACGGCTAACACCTGCAGGAGTGCTAGGAGTAGTAGACCAAGTAATAGTCTCAACATTAACACCAGCAACAGCAGAGGACAGAGAATCGATCTTAGCCTTCAGATTGGTTCCACCAGGCCAAGGAATCTTGGTAACATCAGATGCATCAGCAAGAAGAACAGTCAATGGAATACCAGCAGTATTACTAATATCTTCAACTGTAGGAGTCTTACCCTCAAGATAAGAAATCATAGCTTGGAGATTAGTGGTGGTGGTATCTGCTTTGGTGACAGTGATCTTAGTAGGATCATTCATATCAGTGTAGATCTTCTCAAGCTCACCAGCAAGAGTTGCTGCATGATTGTGACCATCAGAAGGAACGCTACCCCAAGAGATATCTTCAATATCAGGAATAGCAGCAGCTGCACAGATCTTACTATCCATATCTGCAAGTTTAGCAAGCAGACTATTGGTAGTACCACCAGTAATAGAAACAGGGGTCTGATAAACAATATCCTCTACCTTTTGATGTTCAGTAAGACATGCAGCAATCTTACTATCAATATCTGCAAGTTTAGCAAGCAGAGTAGGGAAGCCAGCAGCAACAGGATCGCCGTATTTAATTTCCTCTGCAGTCTGATGTTTGGTAAGAACTCCATCAGGAACACCAGCGGTATACTCTTTCCAATCTGCATCTACCAGAGTACCAGTAGCAGAGTAACCAGCAAGAAGTTCGTAATCTTTCTTAATAGTACCTTGAACACGAACTACCATACCAGCCATACGGAATTTAGGAGGGATTGCATTACGTTCTGCAAGAGAAGTAACGATAAGACGTCCGCCGCCTACATCATTAACATTAACTACAGGGAAAGTACATGTAGTATCAGGAGTTACAAGAGTAGAAGTAACTACTTGACCCTTACGTTTTGCCATTTATCTCATTCCTTTCTAAGAAGGTATAATGAATAGAGGGTATGAGTATTGAATACTCAATACCCTCATACAATTCATCAAATAATCACTTTAACAATAGTACCTATTACTTTACCTACAAGAGGAGTATTATACATAAATACCTTAAACGTTACAGTTCCACCACTATTATTAGTGTAAACAATATTGTCATACACTGTCCAGTCTGTGGAGTAACCATTCAAGAAGGTAAGTTGCTCATCTTTAATTGCCCAAGAAGAAGGAACAGCTATCCACGGGCACTTATCTCCAGTCATTCCGCAATCCATCTGGAAATACAGACCATACGGATCCTTAACAACAGGACTCTTGCTAAGAAGATCAAGAATATTCTGGCTAGGATAAGTTTCAGTTTCACTGATAGCACCGAAGAGGAACTTATTCTCGAAATAGAGATTGGTAGTCTTACTAGCAGAATCACCATTCTCATCAGTAACACGAATCTGAAGAACTGTTTGAGAATTAATAGTGAAACCATTAATAATCTTAGAACCAACCTGAGGAATAGGATCTCCAGGATTATCACTAAGATCAGCAATAGGCATAGCACCCATACGAATTTCTGCGGAAGTCATGGGTTTATTGAAAGCCCAGTTAACTTGCAGGCTAGTAACGCTAGAACCTACTTCAAAAATGTTAGTAGTAACACTGAATTCTTCAATAACAGGTTTGACATTCAGAAGCTGGTCAAGAGCAGCTTCGACTGTCGGGAAGGAAACACTGTGGTAGCTAACAAGATCAGCACTAGTTTCAACACTACCAGTCTTAACCTTACCAAGGAGCTGCTGGATTTCCATATCCATGTTAGAAATAGACCATGGACCTCTAGAACCAGGAGCAATATTATCATGGTAAATATTATATGTTGCACAACCGGTAAAGTCACCAAATCCAATCGGGTTGTCACAAACATAGAAAGATACACCAGGAGTATCTCCATGGATAAGGGTAACAACGCCAGTGGATTCAGAAGTTACGTATACTGTATCTTCTGCATCAACTGCAAGAGCAGTAGGCATTGGAGGAACAGGAATGGTAGTGTATATAGGAGTTCCGGTAAGTTCAGATATTTTAATCTGAACAACCTCTCCAAAGTAGTTAGCGACATAGATAATACCCTTACTGGTAGTGACAATATCAACAGGACCAGGATTCGGGTTATTGAGAGCAACCTTAAGATCCAGATCAAAAATCTTTCTAGCATTAGTAAACTTGGAAAGAGTTCCAGATACATAGTTGACTACCCAGATATTATCGTAAATATCACAAGTGATAGCACGAGGAGCAAGCATAGTAGGAATCTCTTCAACTACTACGTCATTTACGATATGAGCCAGCTTGTTGGAAAGATAGCAAGATACGTAAACATTATTACGGCTATCTGCTACGATATCACGGGGACCAGCAGGAACAGGGATTCTTTTAACTTCCCTATCGTTAACAATTTTGCTAACACTGTTATCACCATAGTTAGCAACCCAGATGTTACCGTTGCCATCTTCACACATAGAAGTAGGAATAGCACCAACTTCAATGGTATTGTTAAGCAGCTGACCACCACGGATATGAGAAACACGGTTAGTAGAAATGCTAGCAACATAAGTGCTAACCATGTCCTGAGATACCATAACACAACTAATGTTTTTATCTAATTTATCAGAGATAATGGTAGCCGAACCATTTTCCACTTTATAGAGCTGGCCGCTATTCGGATCTGCAAGCCAGAGATCGTTTCGGAACATAGTTGTATCCTCCTTTATATATTTTATGAAATTTAATTAATTATACTTCATAATTACAATGATGTTTTACACCACCCATAGCCCCTTATGAGGCTATGGGTAGCCTATTGGTTGTTAACTCGGTTTAATATATCTGAATCATCAATGTTGTTACTTTCCATTTCGTCTAATATCTTATCTCTACGTTTAATAAGAGCAGTGTATGAAGTTTCTAGAACTTTCATCTGGCTTTGTAGCACACTCTCAACTTCTGATGAGGGTATATAATCATACTCAAAGCATATCTTTAAATACTCTGAAGATATACTTCTATAACAAGATAGAATTACTGATTTATCTTTCTTTTCTCTATACTCGATCAAACACTCTTCTATAGCCATTATAGTAGTAGACATTCGACCTAGTAGTTCTTTGTGCTCTTCTTTATGTGGGTTGTTAGTATTGAAGGGATTATCTTGTTCTTTATACTCTTTATCCAGTTTTAAGCATATAGCTTTATAAACTGAAGTCATGAGATTAGGGAAGTTTATGATAGAATCGAGTATATACTCTCCCCACATAGATAAGAAAAGACCACTAAGTTTCATGATTGTTGTAGCAGTACTTATATCGAAATCGAATTTAGTCACTAGTAGTTCATCTGCAAAACTCAAAACTATAAAAAAGAAAGATATGATCACTATAGATCTCGCTGCAATATCCCCAATTAACAATCTTTTACCACGAAAAAACTGTAAATAAGCAAGGTTTAGACCTCTACCAATCAAGCAGCTTACAGCAAGAAAGATATAATAATATGGAGTTTCTAAGTCAAACTGGATATCCATATTTGAACAACCATCCTTTCTTACTGTATTTATGATTCTTTAATCCTTTAAAGAATAATATTAATGCTTAATCCTTAAGCATTTGAGGATGGTTTGGTACTTTCTTCTGAAATAGGATGGAGAGTAAAGTATGCTTCTATGAGATACCAGATACCGAAGAAACATACTATCTCTAAGAATACAAGTAAGCTAAAAGATATACATTTATATCTAATAGACTCATTACCATCCTCCATAATCGTTTCTCTCATTATTCTATATTTAGTGATAGTGTTTGTCATATTAGATGAGCAATCCATCATATCACCAATATTGAATATTTGAATTATGCATAACCTGTCATTCTTAATTGATTTACCAACTCTAACTTCTGATACGCCAAAAAGATCTTCATGGTCAAATATGTAAGATGCTGTTAGAACACTAAAGTTACGTAGTTCATTGATCTTATTATTCTCGACTTGCTCTTGTATAAATGCTTCAACATTTATATCGTCATCATTTTCTTCTGATAAGATGGTGTAGTTTTTATCATTTCTATCATCTAACCATAAGATCAGATTCTTTTCCCTATAGTTTATCTTGTTAACCGAGTATTGTAGCATTTTAGAGTATTTATATGAGTTTACATAGTCTTCCCATAACATGAAACTATTACCGGAATGGCTGTATGAGCTATCCAATAGAATAGCATCTCTATTAGCAATAAAGATTCTATCATTGTCATTATCCATATCTAAGAACTTATTATTTATATTCTTAGATAAGATCTGATAGAATGGTTTGGTGGGATCGAATGACTTATAATCTTCTTTCATCAATTCTTTATTGCCCTTATAATAATCATCTAAGTCATTGACTATATCCTTACGTATATACTCAGTTTGTAACTTAGCTCTCTTATAAGTTTCCGATATAACTGATGTAAATATTTCTCCTTGTACTTTTTGCATATTGTTTAGTTGCTGATTATACTTGTCGATATCAGCAGTTATATCGATATAGATAAACCAACTTGTGAAGAAGATTATAAGTAGAGGAACTATTAGCAATGATTTCATCAAAGTTCTTTTTTTACTAGGACTAAACCCTGATATAGCTTCGTATATAGTTTTATTCTTTATATCGTTCATACTACCTTTCAACTCTCTTCTTTCATAGTTTATAGGAAATTACTTCTTATTGAAACGTTCCTCCACAGCCTCCATAGATTCGTAACTTCCTATAACACTATTGTATTTAGAGTTTACAAATTTATTGCCTAACTGTAAAGCTGCTGATCCTCCACCAGCATAACTAGCGAAAACAGCGTAGGATTCCCAGTTAGTATTAGTAATCATGAGATAAAAAGATCCTACGATAAACGCCATATAACCAGTCGCAGCAATAACTCTTGTAAACGACAAAGACCCGTTTTCGTAGAAAAGATCATACATCATCTGATGAAACGAGAACTTGATTTTAAACATATCTAGGACCTCCTTTTATATAGATTTTGAACTTGCTTATTTTTCTATCATAAAAGTTTTTCTTCCCTTACTTAGATGTGGATCCTAGAGCTCAGAGGGAAATGGTTATCGAGACATTTGGGTAACCTATATGAGACGGTGATATAAGGAGGTTGTTTAAGTGGCACGAGTCAATCAACCTATCAAGATAAGACCTATAGCTTATAACCATCAAGGAGATCCTGATTCTAGTATTACAGCAGGTGAGACTTTTTCATGTGACAAACCATTTTTGATTGTTGCTTCTAAATACGTTCCTTCATGCTCCAAGGTGTATATGGAGGTTACTATTACTAAGCAGATTAGTAGTAAAAGTATAAGACACATTCCTATCTATCTTGGATTGCATAAAGAACCTTCATATGGTATGCTGAATAATGACTGTATGTTTGGATCTTGCTACTATCCAGTTGGAGCAGATTTCGATATATTTGAAAAACCTAGAGGATCTACTAGTATGACAACCCAACCTGTTGGAAAGTTACATGCTAGAATTCCTATAGTAGATACAGTTATTGGTTTAGGAGTAGACACATTTGAAAATACCGTTAGTATATTTTGTGACGGTAAGTTATTCTATAGCTTTAAACCTACTTTGTTTAATATAGAGACTAATGTTGGTAGAGGTAATAGATGGTATATGGCAGTTTACAGTAAGCTATATCAATCTATTAGTGGAACAATAAACTATGGTAGATATAAGACCAAGTACTTACCAGAAGGATATTGCACTCTATATCAACACTATTGGGATCATGAATTTTTAACACCAGTAGATTTAAATTCTAAGATAAAAGTTAGTGGTGTTCCTCCATATGATGGAGCTAGATATTATGATATAGAAAAATGTAAGATCAAGGTAGAGAATAAGTATACGGAGATAGATCCTCTTACTAATAGAAGATCATTATTCTTAGAGAATATGGTAGATGATATGGACACTGAGGTTCCTGATTCTTATAGAATGGAAACAGGAAGGTCTGGAACTCCTGATATGTCTTCTGTCAATCTTCCTTGCCCATGTGAGGATACTCCAGTATATTTAGAGCTTACTACTAAAGAGGCTACTCTAAATACAGATCCGTATTTTGTCAATTTGAACTATGTAGGAATTCCTATAGAAGTTGGTATAACGGTCAAAAAGAATGATTATGTTAATAAATCATTCAGAGTATGCTTGTATCACAGTAAAGGTGATACATACAAATCTTATGCTATGGATAATGGATCTCAATCATTCTATGATTTCCCAACCATATTAAATCCAGCTGCTCCTGTTCAACCTAATACGGTTGGTTTCATATTTGATCGTAAGAATAATATGATCAAGATAGTGACAGAGGGAACAATATTTGCTGAGATTCCTATACAAGGTGTAGACTTCTCTAATTTCCATGAAGATGCATATATCTTCTTTAAATCAGCAGATCAAGCATACAAAGATTATCAGCTAGGGTATGTAGAACTTGGAGATGATCCTATATCATATGAAATACCAGAACCTGGTGTAAAGACTGTCTATGATTATTGGAATGACTCTATTAGAATTTATCTCACAGAGTTCCCAGAATTCCAGTGTAGAATGAAAGTAAGGATTCCT
>Ga0256405_10007618_pt1 | contig 16095 bp, 13 predicted proteins | sample RumenRJG_02DNA_FD_189096 | JGI IMG/M metagenome (GOLD analysis project Ga0256405, IMG submission 189096) | Bovine rumen microbial communities from Lethbridge, Alberta, Canada - RJG_02 | ecosystem: Host-associated > Mammals > Digestive system > Stomach > Rumen | place: Canada: Alberta... | reverse complement strand
GCGGGTCTATGCCGAAACGGGGTTTCAGGCCCCCGTGGAGGTTCCGGATGAAATCTGGTCCGCCTATGAAAGGCTGGTCGCGGCCGGGTATGATCAGTATGTGATCGCATCATAATCCCCGGCCAAACCGTTATAAAAGAGCAAAAAGGAGAACACTGTCAGGTCAAAGTACCAGACGGTGTTCTCCTTTTTGCTGTTTATTCGTGTAAGCCTTACATGATGAAGTTGTCCAGATACCGCTTGCTCAGACGGATGGATTTCAGGATGTCTTCCCTGCAGCTCTCGAAGGCCTTGTCCTCCACCTCGATCACCGCATCCCCGTTATAGCGGATGTCGTTCAGTGCCGAGACGAAGGCGCCCCAGTCCACATCGCCCAGGCCGGGGATCTTCGGGCTCATATAGTCCAGCGGATAGGCCAGCACGCCGCACTGCTTCAGCTTCTCGGGATAGAGCTTGATGTCCTTGAAGTGGATATGGAAGATTCTGTCCTTGAACTCGTAGATGGTCTGGAGATAGTCCAGCTGCTGCCACACATAGTGGCTGGGGTCAAAGTTCAGACCGAAGTTCGGGGAGGGGATAATCTCAAAGAGCTTCCGGTAAATCACCGGGGTGCACATCAGGTTCTGTCCGCCGGGCCACTGGTCCGCCCCGAAGAGCATGGGGCAGTTCTCGATGGCGACCTTCACGCCGCAGTCTTCTGCCAGCTTGATGATAGGCGGCCAGATTTCCTTGAAGAGCTCGATGTTCTCATCCACCGTCTTGTTCTGATCCCGGCCGATGAAGGTGGTGACCATGCCCACACCCAGTTTCGCCGATGCTTTAATCAGCGCTTCCAGGTGGGCGATGGCTGCAGCGCGCTTTGCAAGATCCGGGTCCATGGTGTTGGGATAATAGGCCAGAGAGGAGATGTGCATGCCCTTGTCGGCGATGTATTTTTTCACATAGGCGGCATAATCATCGTCTTCCAGCACACGCTCGGCGTCGATGTGGCTGACACCGGCGTAGCGGCGCTCGGCCTTGCCTGCGGGCCAGCAGGCGACTTCCAGGCACTCAAAGCCCATTTCTGCTGCGGTGTCCACGGCTTCTTCAAAGTTCCAGCCGTCCAGAATGGCGGTTAATAATCCGAAATGAAACATCTTTTCTTTCCTCCTCAGCAGTTTTCGGGAATATCGACGGCTCTGCCGGTCTCACTGCTCTCCATGGAGGCAAAGACCGCGCGCATGGCAGAAAGAACACTCTCCCCGGAGATCTCCGGCTGTTTTCCTGTCTTCAGGCAGTCAATCCACAGATCGATGACGCCGGAGGCTGTCTGGTTATCGTTGGTCTGGATCTGCTCCACATCAAAATACTTTGGCTCTTCGCCTTTCTTTTTCAGGACGATGGAGTGGGCAGGATCGTCGTAGATCCTCATCTCGCCCTCCGTGCCATAGAGCACGGTGGAGTTGTCCTCGGCGGCATAATAGGTCCAGGACGCCGTCATGGTCCCGATGGTTCCGTCCTGCATCTCATAGATGCAGATGGCGTTGTCGTCCACGCCGATGAGATTTCCGTCTGCCCCCCGCTTATCCAGTGTGGTAAGTTTTGCGGTGGTGCGCACCACCTTCTGGCCAAGAAGGAACTGGATCAGATCGGTCTTATGGATGCCCAGGTCTGCCATGGCGCCCATGGCCGCCTTGCTCTTGTCAAAGAACCAGGTGTTCTTTCCCGGGGTGATGCTCCAGGTCTCGGGGCCGCCGTGGCCGAAGCTGGTGTGAAAGGTCAGCACTTTTCCGATCTCGCCGTCGGCAATCATCTGCCGCGCCACGACATGGGCCTTGGCAAGACGCTGGTTCTGGCCGATCATGAGGAGTTTTCCCTCTTCCTTCGCAACCTTCACCATTTCCTCGCAGTCGGCATGGGTCACGGCCATGGGTTTCTCACAGAGGACGTGCTTGCCGGCTTTCAGGGCCTTGATGGTAAGCTCGGCATGGGCATAGTTGGCTGCACACACGGAGACCGCATCGATTTGGGGATCCGCCAGCAGTTCTTCCGCCGTGTCATAGACCCTGCCGCCGTATTTCGCCGCCATGTCCTCGGCTCGGGATTTGGTGGGGTTAAAGAAACCGACCAGCTCACAGTCGGGATTTGCGGCATATTCCGGAATGTGCCGGACCTGGGCAATCTTGCCGCAGCCTAAGATTCCGATTTTGATCATATTGTCAGTCGCGCTCCTCTCATAATTGGAATATTGGATCATTCCCGCCCATTATCGCACAGAACTGGCGGGAATGCAAGACAATGTCCCTGCGCCTCAGACAATGAGCAGTCTGCGGCTGTTGGTGTTCTGCCCGAATTCGCGGAAATAAATGACCGCCGGCTTGTCCGGGTCTTCCAGTGCTTCCATGAAGGGCGGCATATAGGAATGCGTGCAGCAGAAGCCATAAGTCAGGTCATGAAATCCCTGCTTCAGGCCGCCGGGCTTTTTCACGATCAGGGTCGCCGGCTCCATCGGGTGCCAGTGGTTTCTGCAGTCTTTGCGCATATCGGCATAGGTAAAGTCCTCACCGTTGACGCGCCACATGATTTCGTCTTCCCCGAAGGTCTCACCGTCCACAATCAGATGACCGGGTTTGATCTGGCTGAGATAAACACCGCGGTAATAGGGCAGGCGGATTTTAAGCTGGAAACCGGTGACTTCACCGTTTTCCACGATATTGCGGAATCCAACCGACTGAATAACCTGTTTTTCCATGCCTGTGCCTCCTTAATAACCCAGAATGTTCTTCATCATGATGTGGTGTTTGCGCAGGGTCTGTCCGACCTCATAGCCCGGATCATACTTGTCCGCGCCTTCATACTCGCTGAGGAGATAGCCGTTGTAGCCGTGATCTCTCAGAATGGTCAGCACTTCCTTGTACGGGATGGTGGTCTCTTCAAATTCGTCGTTCATATGGATGAACTTGGCGTGGCAGCAGTAGATATACGGCAGCAGCGGGATAATGTCCTCCGGCTCATTCGGAACAAAGTGGGGATCGACAAACTCACCCTCGTCAAACTTGTGGCGGAAGACCGAGAAATCAATGTTCAGGCCGAAGCTTTTTGTGCCGGTCTCCTTGATAAAGTCGATATAATCCTGGATCATCTGACTCTTGAGGTTTGTTGGGATGTGTATTTCAGGGCACATCTGAAGTCCCAGCCGCTCCGCCAGGGGCAGTGCGCCCTTAATGATCTCACGCCAGTTTTCCACTGGGTTGAGCGCGTCATCCACAACGCTCATCTTCGTGCGCAGCACACGGAAGCCCAGGCGGTGCGCAAGGCGCAGATCCTGTTCCAGGCGCTCGACGGCCTCTTCGGTGGTCAGCATCCGATCCTGCAGCACGCGGCAGTCGATCCAGTGGCCGTATTCCACCGGCTCGACCTGGTACTTGTCACACAGGGCAAACCATTTGTCCACCCAGGCGTCTGTGGGATAGGGATAGTTTTCGATATGAGTGTTGGCAAGGATTTCCACCCCGGTGGCGCCCATGTCGTGCAGATCTTCAAAGCAGTCCTCAAGGGTCTTCTCAAAGCCGAATTCGGCGGAATAGCTGTAGAGGGCAACGCCTCTCTTGGGGCCTGCGGCAGTATTACGATACATTTCTGTTCCTCCCTTAAAACTCAAGCGCTTCAGGCATTTCGAAGCTTGTCGTCATCTCATAAGGCTTTCCGGTCTCGACGCTGACGTTGAAGGCGTTGATTCCCTCCGTGACATGGCGGCAGAGATCCGCGCTGACCCGGGGTTTTCTCCCTTCGACGATGGCCGTCGCCATGTCGGACACACCTGCGCCGCGCTGGTTGCCCACCCGCGGAGCCAGAGTTTCAATCTCGGTAAAGAGCCCCAGGCTCTCCGGTCCGTAGATGGCAGCCAGTCTTGCCCCCACGTTGTCGCCCTTGGAATTGACCAGCGCCTTGAAGTCCTCCGCCTTCAGAAGCCTGATGGGCCCCTGCATGGCGTTGGGGTCGGGGGCGATAATCACGCCGTCTGTGCCGTAGAGTTCCATGCCCGGCAGATCGGATTTCCACTCGTCATAGGTCAGGTTCAGGTTGCCGATCGTCCCGTTTCTGAATTTCAGGACCGCACAGTAGTTGGTCATGACTTCAACATCCACGTCTTTTCCCCAGATCTCACGGACATCCCAGCCGCGGTTGGCATAGCAGAAGATGCTCTCGATGGGTCCAAGCAGGGTAACCAGCGAGGTCAGGAAATAGGGGCCCATGTCAAGAGCCGGTCCGACGCCCTTCTTGTACAGATAGCCGGCATTGGGATGCCACAGGTCCGCGCCCGGGCCGACATAGTTTGCCGTGACGCTGATGACCTTTCCGATGGCGCCCTCGTCCAGGAGCTTCCGGACGGTCTGGAATTCGGGCGTCAGGAAGGTGTCGGGAGCAGCTCCCACAAAGAGTCCCTTCTCCGCGGCAAACTCCACAATTTCGTTTGCCTGCTCCAGACTGTCGGCCAGAGGCTTTTCACAGTAGACATGCTTGCCCGCCTTCAGGGCGGCCATGGTCAGGCTGTAATGGGATGCGGGATTGGTAAGGATGATGACAATGTCCACCTCGGGATCCGCCAGCATTTCCTCGGTGGAATAGACCTTTGGCACATTCCAGCGCGCCGCCGCAGCCTTTGCCGCCTCCGTGTTCAGGTCCGAGCAGCCGATTGGCCGCAGATTTTTAAAGACAGGGCCAAGAGTCCCGAAATAGTGGTCGCAGTAAACGCCGGTTCCGATGACGCCATAGCCAAGAACGCGTTCTTTCATGAATGTTTTCCTCCCAGATATGTTCATTCTCCCGGGCCCATTCCGGGATTCTGCCGATGCTTCCAGTATACAGACGGCAGGCCGCTTTTGTGGTGACACATGTCACTTTGCTTCAAAAAAGAATTCTTCTCTTTTTTGTTCAAAACTCACAAAGACAGGATTTCAAAAAACGGACAGGTGCCTTTCCGGCATCTGCCCGTTCCCGTTTCATTCTTTCTTATTCGAAGTCCGCCTCTGTCAGGGAGGTGACGTTGCCGGTCTCGAGGTATTCCTCCACGGTATCCTCGTTGACGAAGAGCGTGGTGGCGTTGGTGACGGTCCCGGAGGGGAGACTCTCATCGTAGATGCCGGTGACGACATCGCGGATCTCATTGCAGGTATCCTGCACGCCGCCAGTCAGAACCATGCCGCGGAAGGGGGTCTTCTCATCCTGGATAAGCTTGCCGATCTCCTCGTTGCCGTTGACGCAGAAGACACCCATATCGGCATAGTCGGTCACCGGAGAGCTGAGGCCGGTGAAGTAGTTGTTGATGCCGAGGGCAAGACCGTTGTGCGCGGAGAGGAACACCTTGATCTCGGGATTGGTGATGTAGAGGTTCTCTGCCGCGGCCATGCCGGTGTCGGTGTTCTCGTCCTGGAGCTCCACTTCCTTGGCAAACTGGGCCTTGTCGGAGTACTCCTCGATCTTGATCAGCTCGTCCGCCTGAGTTACGCCGGTCTGTGCGGTGCGGCAGCTGAACACTGCGACGGGTACGGAATGATCTTCCGCATCGGCAAAGGCCTCGTCAATCCATTTTGCCGCGAGCATATTGAGGGAATCCGCGAGCTTGGCGTCATCCGCCAGCATCAGGGCATCATAGTTTTCGGTGGGCGCCACAAAGGCGACAACCTTAATGCCGGCCGCCTGAGCCTGTTCAATGACAAAGCCCATGGCCTCAGGGGCAACCGACCAGAGGACGATGACATCAACGCCCTTCGCGATGTAGTTCTCCATCGCGTCGATCTGGGCAGTGGGGTTGAACTGGCCGTCGGCATACTCGGCGTTCCAGCCTTCCGCCTCCATCGTCGTCACGAAGGTGTCTGCCAGGGCCTGGAAGAAATCGCCGCCGAGGCCGAAGGTAACAAAGGCCGCAGAGGGTTTTTTGTCCGCTGCATAGGCGGGGATGCTGAGGGAGAAGATCAGCATGACTGCGAGAAGAATCGAGATGCATTTTTTCATGGTTTTTCCTCCGTTTGTTTTTCTTTTTTATTTTCACTTATGGCGATCCATAAATGTTGACAGGATTGACTTCCGGGTCAGGCCTTCTTGGCGGTTCTGTTGCTGAGATAGAGGGAGACCAGCATGATGATGCCTTTTGCGATGTACTGCGGATAGGTACCGAGATTAATAAGCTGCATGCCGTTGGAGAGCACGCCCAGAACGAATACCGCCACAATGGCCTTCCAGAGGGTCCCTTCGCCGCCCTTCAGGGCAACGCCGGAGAGCACGCAGGCGATGATGCCGGTGAATTCGATCCCGGTGCCGGTGCTGGAATCGGCCGAACCGGAGCGCGCCGCAAGCAGGATTGCGGAGATTCCCACCAGAATGCCGGCGCAGGTAAAGACAAGAATCTTGATCTTGGAGACGTTGAGCCCTGCCAGCTTTGCCGCTTCCGGATTGTCACCGACGGCATAGATCTTGCGCCCGATGTGTGTGCGGCTCAGGATGATGCCGACAATCACAATGATCACCAGCGCAATCACCGCGTTGAGGGGGATCTTCCCGAAGATCTTTCCCTGGCCGAGGTACATGAAGCTGCGCGGCAGATTGTGATACGTCTTGGAACCGGAGATCAGATAGGAAATACCCTGGAAGATGGCCATGGTGCCCAGGGTTACGATCATTGGCTGGCTGTTGAGGGCAATGGACATCACCCCGTTGAAGCAGCCCAGCGCCACACAGATCAGGATGCCCAGCAGGATGGCCGGTACGACACCCATGGCGCCGCTGGAAAGCAGCTTTGCCACCAGAACCGCCGCCACCGACATCTGATACCCGATGGACAGGTCGCAGCCGCCGGAAACCATAATCATGAACACGCCCGTGGCGCAGATGGCGATGTGGACGTTCTGTACCAGGATGTTGGTCAGGTTCAGCGGGGTTAGGAAGCGGTCCGACAGAAAGCTGAACACCAGCATCAGCAGAAGCAGCAGAATCGGCATGGAGAAGTTGGAAACGATCTGTCCGAAGGACTTTTTGTTGTTGTTTTCCATGATGAACCTCCGTCTTTATATTCCGGATGCGAGTGCAAGCACACGCTCCTGTGAAAACTCCGGTTTTTCTATGGTCCCGGTCTGTTCTCCCTCATGAAGGACCACGATCCGCTCCGACATGCCCAGCAGTTCTTCCATATCCGAAGAGACCATCAGGATCGATTTTCCCTCTTTGGTCAGTTCGATCATCAGCTGGTAGATCTCATACCGGGCGCCGATGTCGATGCCCCGGGTCGGCTCATCAAAAATCAGGATGTCCGGCAGACTTGCAAGGGACTTGGCAATGACGACCTTCTGTTGGTTCCCGCCGGAGAGAGAACCGGCATTCACCCGATAGTTCGGCGTCTTGATGCGCATGCGCTTTCCGTAGCGGTCCGCCTGCTCGGATTCCTTCTTTCGGTCGATGAACAGGCCGTTGCAAAGGCTTCTGATATTCGCAATGGAGATGTTCCAGTAAATAGGCTTGTCCAGGAAGCAGCCCTGCCACTTCCGGTCCTCCGGGATCAGTCCGATCCCTGCTTTCATGGCATCGGACGGGGTGCGGATGCTGAGGGTTTTCCCGTTCATGCTCACCGTTCCGGCCTCAATCCCCGCCGCACCGTAGAGCAGGTGCATCAGTTCCGTCCGTCCCGCGCCGACCAGTCCGGCAAAGCCCAGAATTTCACCTTTATGGAGTTCAAAGCTGATGTTCCGGACTCCGTTGCCGCTGAGTCCGTCCACCTTCAGAACCACTTCTTCGGCCGGTCTGTTGTCCTTCACGGGGTAGTTTTCCGAGAGCTCTCGGCCGACCATCAGTTTGATGAGTCCCTGCTTGTCTGTATCAATGATATTCAGCGTTTTGATATATTTTCCGTCGCGGAGAATGGATACCCGGTCACAGATTTCAAACAGCTCGTCCAGCCGGTGAGAGATATAGATGATGGTGACGCCCCGGCCTTTCAGCTCCCGGATCACATCGAAGAGCCGTCTCTGTTCTTCAACGGTGATAGACGCGGTGGGTTCATCCAGAATGAGAACCCGGGCGTTTCTCAGAATTGCCTTGCAGATCTCCACAATCTGGCGGTTGGCCATGGACAGTTCCCGAATCCAGGTCTTCGGCGAAATGTGGCACTGAAACTTTTCCAGCAGTTCCTTTGCCTTCCGGTTTCTCTCCGTCTCATTGACGAAAAAACCGCTGTCGCTTCCCTCACTCATGAAGAGATTGTCTGCAACGGACATGGCCTCGAACTGGATCATCTCCTGATACACCACCGAAATTCCCAGTTCCAGAGACTTCTGCGGCGTGAGATGATCATAGGTGATACCGTCAAAGATGATTTCCCCTTCGTTCGGCTGGACCGCACCGGAGATGGTTTTGATAAACGTCGACTTTCCCGCACCGTTCTCTCCCACCAGGGCGTGAACCTCTCCTTCCCGGAAACTGATGGAGACATCATTCAGTGCGATGACGCCGGGATAGCGCTTGGTAATGTTGTGCAGCTCCAGTAGTTCCATATTTTCTCTTCCTCTCCGCTTTCACCGCTCATTTCTCTTGTTATTTGCTCGTTTTTCGTTTATATTAAGTATACAGAAGAAAGCTTTGCTGCGTAGTGACACATGTCACTTCACGCAGCAGAAAAAAAGCTGCATTTTTTGTGCAGCTTCACCAATTGTCAATTATTTGTCGTTTTGGATATCCGTCTTTTTTGGTTCATTTGCCGGAGGTACATCCATCATGGAAACTGTGAACAATCCCGGGCTGCGCCGCCGTTTTCTTGAAGCACAGAAGATCATGGAACATTTCAGCACCTGCAAACCGGACTTTCTTCTGATACACTATGCCCCGGGAGAGCTTCTCACCAATCCCTTCTTCCCGAGTCAGTATCTTCAGTTTATTGTGCAGGGGGACCTTCTTCTCTATAACATGCCGGATGAGGACTCCACCATCATGCTTCAGACCGCCTACAATGAGCTCGCATTTCTCGGTGATATGGAGTTTCTGGATGCACAGTTCACACCGTTTTTTGTGGAGGCAAGAACCGACGTTTATACGCTTGCCCTGCATCTGGACCGGTACCGGGAGATTCTCCAGAAAGATCCCGCTTTTCTGCTCTTTCTCAGCCGGACTCTGGCCAACAAGCTCAACGGCGCTACGATCTCTTCCTCCCGGGATCTGCCGCTCAGAAAGAGGGTCCTTCTCTCCCTGCAGCATGCCCGCGAGGGTCAGATCTTCCAAAACATCGGCCATCTTGCCAAAACACTCAATGTCAGCAACCGTCAGCTTCTGAGGGTTCTGAAAGACCTATGCCGGGAAGGCTTTCTCGCCCACCGGGAAAAGGGCGTTTACGAGGTGCTGCGCGTTCCGGATCCCGACCTGCCGACAAAATCCTCAGTCACTCCGGAAAACCAGGCTTCTTCCCCGAGCAGTCAGACAGAGAGGCAGCCCTAATGGGCATTCTTCAGCGGCTGCGGATCTATATCCGCTACAAAAGATCAAAAAGGAGAACACTGTCCGGTGAAAGAACCCGGCGGTGTTCTCCTTATGCATTCCCTCTTTGCTTTTCTGATCCGTCAAAACACCGGAAAGCTGCTTTGTCAGACAAATTACCCGGCATCGTCATTATCTACAAAAAAAATCTTCAAATTTTGTAGTAAGTACTGAAAATCCCTGTGCACTCCAAAGAGGTTTGACAAGAAAAAGGTCCGATTGCTATAATAACGACATGAGCAGGCATGATTGTGTTTCCTTATTTTTAAACAGATGAAGCAATGAGATTATGCTGAAAAAACGGTAATAACTGCGCAAGCAGTCATTATAAAAATACACAAAAATGGAGGAAACGCTATGAAAAAGACTCTGGCACTCATCCTGACCCTCTGCATGGTGTTCTCCCTGGCAGCCATCGGCGGAAGCACCGCCTTTGCCGCCGGACAGACCATCTATGTTCTGGGCCCCACCCCCGACCACGGCTGGACCGCACAGGCCGGTGCCTATGCCCAGGCCAAGTGTGATGAGATCACCGCGGAAGGAACCTACAAAGCGGTCTACATGCCCGCCTCTTCCGGTGAAGAGCAGGTCGACCAGTGCAACACCATCATCGCCAACGGCGACGCGGCTCTGGTTGTCATGATGGCTCTGGACGACTCCGCCCAGGCCGGCCAGGAAGCTCTGTACTTTGAAGAGATCCCCTTCATCTCCTTCGACCGTATCATCGAGGCCACCGAGGCCTATGCCGTGCTGAACGCCTCCGGCGATAACTGGCAGTGCGGTGCCGGTATTGCCTACTGGCTGCAGAAGAACGGCATGGAGCCGGGCGACACCGTCGTTGTGCTCTATGGTGACAACGGTACCGTCTGCTCCCGTCGTCAGGAAGGCTTTGAGCAGTTCCTGCGCGGCGAGGTGAAGTACTCCGACGCCCAGACCGGCGAGTACGAGACCACCACCGTCTGGACCCAGGATCAGCTGGATGCCATCTTCAACGGCTACACGGTCGTCTGCAACTGGTCCGCTGACGGCGCTTACAGCTACATCGAGCAGAAGTTCGATGAGATTGTCGCCGCTGCAAAAGCCAACACCGGTAAGCTCTTCATCTACTCCATGGACGATGAGATGACCTTCGGCGTGCTCAATTATCTCGAAGCCGGCGCTTCGGCCGAGACGCTGGCCGACCTCAAGGAGATGGACGCCTACATCTCCGCCATCGGCGGCATGCAGGAGCTTTACGACGTCATGGCAGGCAAGGACGCCCGGTCCGAGCTGGCCAAGGAGTATTTCGACGACATGATGTCCATGTACTTCAGCCCGAAGATGATGCAGGACATCATCGAAAAGGGTCTGACCTATCTCTCCGGCGACTGGGATTATGAAGTCGGCTCCGGCGAGTATCAGCCGACCTGGATTGTCGACGCCAACAACGTCAACGACTTCGAAGGCTTCCAGGGCCACTGATTCTCACAGACAATCTGTCTTTCGCGGATGCAGGGCAGCCCCCTGCATCCGCCTTTCCACAGAGTACGGCTTAATCTGCACAAGGAGACAGCATCATGACGATCCTTGAAATGAACCACGTGTCCAAGGCCTTTGGCGGATCCCAGGCCCTGACGGACATCCACTTTTCGGTGGAAGAAGGCGAAATCCACGCCCTTCTCGGTGAAAACGGCGCCGGGAAATCCACCCTGATGAACATTCTGACCGGCGTCATCCCTGCAGACTCCGGTTCCATCCGTTTTCTCGGCAGGGACTATCCAACCCCGACCATCACCCAGATGGAGCAGGCCGGAATCGCGTTTGTCCACCAGGAACTGAACGTGATCAACGACCTGACCGTTGCCGACAACATCTTTCTCTGCCGCGAGCTGAAGGGGCCGCTTGGCCTGCTTCGGCAGAAAGAACAGGTCGCCCGCGCAAGACAGCTGTTTGAAGACCTGGGCGTGGATATGGATCCCACCATCATGGTCTCGGAACTTAAAACCAGCGAAAAACAGCTCCTGGAGATCTGCCGCGCCCTTTATATGGACGCAAAGCTTCTGATCCTCGATGAGCCGACAACGGCTCTGTCCAACAACGAAATTGACCATCTCTTCGGCATCCTTCGTAAACTGAAAGCTCAGGGGAAATCGTTTATCTTCATCTCGCACAAGATGCCCGAGATTTTTGCCGTCGCGGACCGCTATACCGTGCTGAGAAACGGAGAATACGTTGCCTCCGGATATATAAAAGACACCAACGCCCGTGAAGTCACCTCCTATATGGTAGGCAACAATTATATCGACGAGGATGTTTATCTTCCCCGCGAGCTCGGCGAACCGATCCTGCGTCTGCAGCACTACAGCGGCCAGGGCTTCCAGGACATCGATCTGACCGTCCGCCGGGGCGAGATCGTCGCCTTTACCGGTCTGGCCGGCTGCGGCGCCAGCGAGCTGATGCAGACCATGTTCGGCGCTCTCCCTTCCGAAGGCGGGCATATGTCCGTCAGCGGGAAAGCGCTTGACGGAAGCATTGTCCGATTTATGAAAAACGGCGTCGCCATGCTGCCCGCCAACCGGAAAGAGAACTCCGTCGTACCCGACATGACCATTATGGAGAACTTCTATCTGGCTGAACATGAGCTCTCCCGCCGGAAAAAGCCCTTCATCCGGATGAGCGAGGAGAAGCGACGCTATGAGGCGCAGAAGGAGTCCCTTCGCATCAAGGCCATCAGCAGCTCTGACAGCATTCTCTCCCTCTCCGGCGGCAACCAGCAGAAGGTCTTCCTGGCCCGCTGGCTGAACATCGGCGCGGACGTGCTTCTCTTCGACAACCCGACCCAGGGTGTGGACGTGGGCGCGAAGGAAGAAATCTACAAGCTCATCCTCGGCTTTGCCCAGGAGGGGAAAACCGTTATCATCAACACGCTGGAGATTCCCGAGATTCAGAAAGTGGCCGACCGCTGTGTCGTCTTCTATGAAGGCCGGATCGTGAAAATCTTCGAGCACAGCGAAGTCAACGAGCATGACGTCATGCTCTATTCCACCAACGCCATTGAGACGACACAGGAGGCAGCATCATGAAGAAGGAGAAAAAAGGCTCCGGCATTTCGCTGGGCCGTATCTGGTCTCAGTACAGCTTTATCTTTGTTCTGGTCATCATCATGATCGGCTACGCATTCACCATCCAGGCCAATGGCAACACCTTCAATTTCGGCCATATCGCGGCGATCCTCAGCAGCCAGAACACGGTTATTGTCGGCACCATTGCCCTCGGCATGGCCTTTGTCATCATCACCGGACAGATTGACCTGTCCGTCGGGTCTTCTCTGGTGCTGTGCACCGGCGCGACCATCGTGGTCTTCAACGTGACCAATTCCATCCCGCTGATGATCCTCACGGCGCTCGCCGTCGGTGCCCTCTGCGGCGCGATCAACGGCCTGCTGGTCGGACTCGGGAAGATGCCTCCCTTTGTGGTCACGCTGGGCACCATGCTCATCTACCGCTCTCTGACGCTCTCGGTGGTGCGCAAGGTCGACCCCGCGATCAGCGGTTCCTCCTCCAGCCAGTTTGCCATGCTGAGTTCCAACAGCAACTACATGTTCCTCCGCAAGACCTTCGGCGCCGGCAAGCTCACGATCGGCGGTTTCTCTCTGCCCTATATCTTCTTCGTCTTCCTGTTCATGGCGATCCTCTTCATCGTGATTTCCAGGAATACCAAGTACGGCAAGAGCATCTATGCCGTCGGGTCCAATGAGAAAAGCGCCCGCCTCGCCGGCATCAACGTCACCTGGGTGAAGATCTCCGTCTTCATTCTGACCGGACTCTGCGTCGGCGTGGCCAGTCTCCTGCAGGCCTGCAAGATCAGCAATGTCACCCCCGCTTCCTCCGGTGTGAGCTACGAGATGTACGCCATCGCCTCGGTGGTTCTGGCCGGCGTCAACATGGCCGGCGGCAAAGGCAAGCTGCTCGGCGTTATTTTCGGTGCGCTGTCTTACACCACCATCAACTTCATCATCGTCTCCATCCCCGGTCTCAGCGTCGACATTCAGGATACCTTCCAGGGTCTGGTCCTCATCATCGTCATTCTCATTCAGACCGTCGGTCCGGTGATCCGCGAGAACCTGCAGCGCGCGAAGAAGCGCCGCCAGGCGGCAGCGGCAGAGAAGGCGTAATTCCCGATTCCGCAGCAGACTGCTCTGTATATGCAAAGGGACGGTTCCCCGAAAGGAATCGTCCCTTTGTGTATTTTATCTTATTGATCTCAGCCGATCACACGGTCTCGCCGACGAGGCCGTCCTCTTCCGCCGCAAGAATCCGCACATTCCGCAGCTGTCCGCGGAGGTCCTGCTCCGGCACCCGGACACGCAGATAGGTGTCGCTGTGTCCGACGGAGCCTTCTCCCTCCGGACTCTCAAACAGCACCGGCAGGATCTGTCCCACGCTCGCCTCAAGAAAGGCCTTTCCCGTCTCCAGCGAGACCTGCTTGGCCTCGTGGGCACGGCGGCTCTTCACCGCCTGTGTCAGCTGGTTCGGGAGTTTGTCCGCCGGCGTTCCGGGTCTTCTGGAATAGGGGAACACGTGGAGTTCCGAAAAGGCGCAGCGGCGCAGAAAGTTTAAGGTCTCGGCGTGGTCTTCCTCCGTCTCGCCGGGGAAGCCCGCGATGAGATCTCCTGTCAGGGCGCAGCCGGGGAAGTACCGTCTCAGCAGCTCCGTCGTATGGAAGAAAAACGCCGTGTCATATTTCCGGTTCATCGCCTTCAGCGTCCGGTCACAGCCGCTTTGCAGGGAGAGATGAAAATGGCGGCAGAGCTTTCCGGTATCGGCCAGCCTCCGGCAGAAATCCTCCGTGATCACCGTCGGTTCCAGCGAGCCGAGGCGCAGCCGCATTTCACCCGATTCCGCCGCCACCGCTTCGATCACATCCGCCAGAGTCGGCTTTCCTTCCAGGTCCAGCCCGTAGGACGCCACTTCGATCCCAGTGAGCACCAGCTCGCGAAAGCCTTCTTTCCTCAGCTTTGCGGTCTCTGAAACCGCATCGGCAATCGGCATGCTGCGCAGGCTGCCGCGGACATAGGGGATGATACAGTAGGTACAGAAGTTCCGGCACCCGTCCTGAATCTTCAGCATGGCGCGGGTCCTGCCGGATACCGCCCCCGCCGGGAGCAGTTCGATGGTCTTCCGGGAAAACGGTCGGTCAATCTGCCTGACGGCCTCTCCCGAGGCCACGGCACGTTCCACCGCTTCGACAAAGGCCATCCGGTCTCCTGTCCCGAAGATCACGCTGGCACCGATCTCCGCGTTCTCCTCCGGACTCAGCTGGGCATAGCAGCCGCAGACCGCCACTACCGCGTCGGGGTTTTCCTCGTGCAGGCGGCGGATCATCTGCCTTGACTTCCGGCCGCTCTCCGCAGTCACCGCGCAGGTGTTGACAATCACCGCATCCGCCTGCTCCCCCGGGACTGCGGGCAGGTGCCCGTCCCGCTGCAGCCGCTCCTCCATTGCCTGGGTCTCGAACTGATTGACCTTGCAGCCCAGCGTCGCGATCAGGTACTTCATTGGGATACGGTCTCCTGCCCGGCTTTCTCCCTGCTGCCTTTCTCCTGTTTCAAGGCCTTTTCGCGGGCAAGCTCTTCTCTCCGCACACTGGCTTTCTTCACAACCTGCAGGGTCGCCGGGTCGATATATTCCAGCTCCTTATAGTCCTCCAGCTCCCAAGGCAGGTCGTTTCTCTTGAGCTTCTTCACGATCAGGTTGGTCACCAGAGAGTAGATCACCACAAACACCGGCACGCCCAGGAGCAGTCCCCAGAAGCCGAAGAGACCGCCGCCCAGGATGATGGAAAACATGACCCAGAAGCCGGTAATGCCGGTGGAATTGCCGAGGATGCGCGGTCCGATGATGTTGCCGTCGATCTGCTGCAGGATAATGACAAAAATGACGAAGATCAGGCACTTTGTCGGATTTACCATCAGGATGATCAGGGCGCTCGGCACCGCGCCGATCAGCGGCCCAAAGAAGGGAATGATGTTGGTCACACCCACGATGACGCTGACCAGCAGGGTATAGGGCATCTGCAGGATGGAGCAGACGATGTAGCAGATAATTCCGATGATCAGGGAGTCCAGCAGCTTGCCGTTCAGGAAACTCATAAAGGTCCTGTCCACAAAGTTCAGACCGCTGCGCAGCCGATCCGCGGTCTCCACCGAAAACACGGAGTACATCATCCGCTTTACCGCCGCAACAAACCCCTCCTTGTCGCTCAGGAGATAGATCGAGACGATGATGCCGATAATGAGGTTGTAGATGCTCTTGGCCACCCCGTAAACCCCACTCGTGACCGAGGTGACCACGCTGCCCACCCGGGGAAGCAGCGTGGTCTCGATCCAGTTGCCGAGGTTGGTGTTGAAGTTGTCCAGAAATCCGCCCAGATAATCATCCAGCACCGGATAGTTCTCAAACAGGCCGTCCGCCCATTTGGAGAGGTTGTCGATATAGACGCCGCTGTTGGAAATCAGCGTCTGTACGCTGCTGAGCATCTGCGGAATGATCAGGTATACCAAGGCAACCAGAACGAGGATCAGGACGATTTCGCAGAACACCACCGTGAGGACCCTTGCAA
>Ga0256405_10007617_pt1 | contig 16098 bp, 25 predicted proteins | sample RumenRJG_02DNA_FD_189096 | JGI IMG/M metagenome (GOLD analysis project Ga0256405, IMG submission 189096) | Bovine rumen microbial communities from Lethbridge, Alberta, Canada - RJG_02 | ecosystem: Host-associated > Mammals > Digestive system > Stomach > Rumen | place: Canada: Alberta... | reverse complement strand
CGTGAAGAAAATCACCGGCCTCTATGATGTCGCCATCGTCACCCACCCCGCCTACGAGCAGACCACCGTCGGACTGCGTGAGGCTTCGGAGGCTATCGACAAGGCGATTGAGGAGCAGCTGAAGCGTGAATGTGGTGGCAAGGACGAAGACAAGCGCGACGACGACCCCGACGACCACGATGACCCCGACGACAAGGGCGAGACCGACGAGGAGCGCGAAGCCCGTGAGAAGGCTGAGCGTGAGGCAAACGGAGGCGAGACCAATGCCGAGAAGGAAGAGCGTGAAGCCCGCGAACTGGAAGAGATGGCACAGCGTGCCCGCGAACAGCAGATCATGCGGATGCGTGCCAAGGCCCGCCGACTCAACGACGAAATTTTATCATCACTCGAATATTAACCAATTAAAAGTTTTTGCATCATGAAAGAAATGACAAAGACCCAGATTCAGGAGCGTCAACTCGCTATCATGAATCGCATGCACGAGATGGAAGAGAAGTCTCGTGAAGCAAACAATGGCAACATCCTCTTCACCGAGGCTGAGAGTGCCGAGTATCGTTCACTCGTTGATGAGTCTGCCGGACTCAGTGCCCGCGCCAAGGCTATGGCCAGCGGCAAGGAGCTGGAGCAGATTCAGGAGCGCGAAGACCTGGGCAAGCAGTTGCGCGAGCGCATCAAGGCTTGTGGTCTGGAGAAGCGTGCCGAGAGCACTACCATCCTGGCATTCCCCGACGCTGAGAATGGCAACACCACTGCCAACCTCAAAGCCGGTGAATTGATTCCCATCGAGATTCTGCCGCTGATCGACACGAAGGTGCCCGGCATCGAACTGCCCGACGACCTCCGCATGGCAACAGGCGTGACCGGCACACAGGTTATCCCTTACTCTGTGAACGACGTGAAGTTCACCGTAGAGGGTGAGGTGACCAAGGTGGCTGAGCAGGCTCTCAACTTCGCCAACATCCAGGCCGCTCCCGTCCGTGTCGCTGCCAGCGTTCCCGTCAGCTTCCGTGCTATCGACAACGCTGCCTTCGACATCATCGCCTTCATCACCTTCAAGTTCCAGAAGGGCTGGGCTATGTTCCGCGCTCTCCACGTCTATGCCCACGGCGAGTACACCAAGTTGCAGTCGCCATTCGGCAAGGTTGCACCCGTTGAGCTCACTCTTGACGAGAACATCGGTAAGAACCTCGCCAAGGAGATTGCCAAGATGTACGATAAGGGCTTCGAGGGCGATCCTGAGATTATCATGGACAAGACCACCGAGGTTGACCTGAAGTTCACGAAGCTCATCCCCGGCACCACCGACTCGAATCGCACCGTCATCGAGAACGACCGTTGCGTAGGCTACAAGTACAAGGTCAGCCCATACGTTGACTATGCCATTGGAGCCGACGGCATCGCCACCAAGGGTGCAGACCGCTACATTGCCATCGGTCACTTCGGCTATCTGGCAGAGCAGCAGCACGGTGAACTGCGCTTCAACATCGACGGCACCTCTCAGGCCAACTTCGACCGTGGCACGGTTGCTATCGGCATGAGCACCGACTACTCGCTGACCGAGCTCTCCGGCAAGGTGAACGGTGGTGACGGCACTCCGCAGGCATTCGCCCTCATCAAACTCGTTGAGCCCGCGTCTACAAGCGACATCTAAACTCTCTCGCTCTCAACTTCTGGGAATAGTTCCTGCCGACGGGTTGCTCCGATGCAACAGCAAAGGTTGTCAGCCCGTCGGCTCCCCAGAGGGAGAGAAATCTGAAATCAAAGTATTAACAAGTCACAAAGATACAATGAGCCTGCTAACGGACATCATATTTGTAAAGGCACTCCGCGCCGATGAGACGCTGATGGAAAAATTGCCCGCTGGTGATGTGTATAACACCACTATCGCCCTGCCTGATGAAGACCTCGACAACGCGCCGCTGCCTTATGTCATCGTCAGCTTCGACGGTCTCACCAACGATGTGGAAACGAAGGATGATCCCTACGAGGGTGATTCCGACAACGTGACCATATCTGTTGAGATTGCAGCCACGACACGCCCCGAACTTGGCGAACTCGCTGATGAGGTGCGCAGACAGATACACCAGTATTTTGTCGATGCCGACCCCGACGATGAGGATGCAGATTTGATTCCCGACGACTATCAGTTCTCGGCTTCAAGAGTGAACTACGACTCCATGAAGCCATGCTACTGGCAGACGCTCACTTATCAATGTGACACAAAATCGGATATACTACAATGAAAGGTCAGAATCTTAGAATCATGATTGGATCACCTGCCTTGTGCGTGGCCTTCTCGACTGGATGTACCTACCATCTGTCAAATACCTTGGAGGATTCTTCAACCAAGGATGATGTTGGAGGATTCCAGAAACAGGAGGTGACGGGCGCGGCCGGCGACATCAGTTGTGATGCGCTCTATGCTGTCGGAAACGACGCTTCAGCCGTAAACGGAGAGGCCGCTCTGGATTTAGTGCTGGCCGGTCAGGAGGTAGATGTGGAGTTCTCACCTACTGAGGGCGACAAGAACCGCACCGCCACCGGAACGAAATACGTCTGCAAGGCCATCGTGAATGACATCAGCATCAATGCGCCTAACCGTCAGAACGTCACCTACACCATCCAGATGCAGATGAACTCAAAGCCAGTGAAAACAACTGGCTAACTCTCTCAGATACTTTTCAATGCCATTGCGATAATATTATTAAGTTGAACAATCCGCCCAGCCATGCCTCCATAAGCTGGCTGGGCATTAAAATTTCAAGGAACTATGAACCCATCAAGAACTATCACAATCACACACAAGAATGCCGATGGTAAGCTGGAGCAGGCAGAAGTGAAGATGCTCTATTGCGCAGCCTCTGAGACAGGATTCCAGTCGCTGTCTGGTGAGATCATCGACGTATTTAATCCCGAAATCGGCAAAGACGAGAAGGGTGAGGTCATCATCAAGTCGGCACCAAAGGCCACCGATATGCACTATATCCAACTGGCTATCGCCTGTATCGTAGCCGCTTACGAAAGCGAAGGAAAAGAGCCCCCGATAACATCAGAGGACATCATGTACCATGCCACCCGTGAAGAGGTTGTGAAGCTGGTGCAGGCGGTGGTGGAGATGCGCACGGAATGGCTGTTCGTGCCATCGACCATCCCAAACGAAATGAAGCCTGCTGAGGATGGAGGAAAGCGAAAAAACGCGTCAACGCCTACGAAACGTTCAAAACGTGCGTAGGCGAGATCGGCATCCCGCGCCACGAATATTTGTATGAGATGCGGTGGTGGGAGATCCTGCTCACCATACAGGGCTATCGAAGACGCAACGTACTTCAGTACCAGCTGCAACGCATCACGGCTTGGGCATCTGCCTTCTGTATGGGAAATAAGAATAACGTGCAGCCGCAGGATTTCTTTCATCTATATATCGATGACTATATATCTGATAGCGAAGATGACGAGATCAGCGACGATGAGATTGAGAAAATCCGCAAGCAGATAGAAGCTGAGAACGAAGCCAGAGCCAAGGAACAGAAATAGGGGAGCCCGCCGGCTCCCCACTTTTGTCTAACCTATTAAATCCAATTATATGAAAAACATAAAAAACGGTACAGCCTCACGGCTCACCATGTATGAATATCGTCATCGCCCCAGGCATCATCGGCGGTTAGCGTGAAGGCTTTCGACGTGCCGAGGATGCCACCTGAATAGGCTGTGGTGATATTCCGCTTTAGTGGCACATCTTCAAGCGAAACCTGACCAAGCACGGATTCATCGGATCCTGTGAGCGTGGCGGTGATGTCGGTATGCCAGTCGGCTGATGGCACGAATCCGAATATCGAAATAGCAAGCTGTCCGCTGGTGCCTATATACGAAGACGGGATATTGACCTCACGCGGTTGGTTGGCAGAGGGTGCAATGCCGCCGCCTGTGGTGTAATCAATACCATAATACCACTGCGCAGGTGTGATGACGAACTTAGCAGCCTCGGCTGGCACTTCATCGTTGACGGTGATCCGCAAGCGGGTAGCCACACGGCTGAGCGACACCGCCTGCGAGGATGCCGATGATGGCGATACGGTGACGGTGGCGATTGCCCAGAAGGTGTCGGACGGCTTCACCCAGGTAATTGTCTGAGCATCGGTGTCAAATGTCGGTGTCGTGCCACGCGAGGCGACGAAATAGAGGCTGTGTTCGCCATAGCCCATCGAAACGGAAATAGCACCAAAGTCTTCATCGGTGTTCGACTGATGGAGTGTCTGTTTCAGTTCGTCACCCACATAGTCGAACATCCACAGGTCGGTGAGATCGAGCGATGTGATGTCCGCACGGGTCATGGCGTGCTGCGTAAGTACATCGCCGAATGTGAAGGTAATCGTTTTCGACTCCCAACCCGTCTGTTGCTCATTCTGCGGTTCGTCACTTGTGCAAGATAGCATCATCAAGGCCGATGCCAGAGCCATTGCAATTTTCTTCATAGTAAGAATGTTTTTGAATAGTATTATAGGGAGGGCGGCACACATCACCGCCCTTTGTCCTTTTCAGTCGAGCCGCTTGATATAGACATAGCCGACGAAGAACTTGTGGCTGTCGGTCTCATCTTCGCACGCCTCTATGAAGGCGGTGCAGCGGTAGGGAAACTCATTCGCAGACAACCAGCACACCGTGTCAGTCTGCCCGCTGGGAATATAGCCGAGGTGGTGGCGGTCTTCTGCTACAATCTTGATGGCATCGGGATCGTACTCATTGTCGGGTTCGGGCACGAGGGCACACTCCACACGACCGACATAACGGCTGATTCCCTGACGGTGGTTGATGCCTGCAATCTTGAAAATACGCAGATTGTCGTAGATCGAAAGCCAACCGCCATCAGCACGACGCTCTGGCAACGGCCCTGTGTAAGTACCCGCGTTGATAGATGTCTCTGTGAGGTGGTCGCCCACGAGTTCGGCCTGTTTCAATGCCTCTGTAACTAAAGCCGGGTCGGGAATGTCCTTCACGTATATGCCGGGCATACTTGCAGCCAGTTCAAGCTGACGCTGTTGGTAACTCTTTTCCTCTTTTCCCGAATTGGAGACGTACCAAATCATCAGCGCAATGCCGCATACAGCTAAAATTGAAAATAAAAATAGTGTCATAGTTCTGTATTTTTTAGGGTTTAACTTGATTTTTCATTTCTTCCGCAATCCGCTCAAAGTCATCGTGAATGTCAGCAGCTACGATCTTGGCATAGCGTTGCGTTTGGGTGATGTTCGTGTGCCCGAGCATTTTTGATACATGCTCGATGGGCACACCATGACGTAGCATCCATGTGGCGAAGGTGTGACGTGCCATGTGCGAGTGCAGCGGTCGCTCGATACCACAAGCCATTCCGAGAGCCTTCAGACAAAGGTTGTAGTCGGAGTTGTCAAGTCGGGGCACCTGCCAATTGTACCGCTCCAATATTGCCACCACGGGCGGCAACAGCTGAGAAGTATATGACACGCCCGTCTTGATCCTCTCGCCAGTATTCTTCCACACCCCGCCAATGAGCTTGTAGTCACTGATGTCGAAGTTCTGCGTATCAGAGTAGGCGAGGCCCGTGTATAATTGGAACACGAACAAATCCCGCGCCATTGCCATTTTTGAGCCAGCCATAGGGTGCAAGCTCTCGAAAGCCTTCATCTCCTCATCCGTCAGGTAGTCGATACGCTCACGGTCGCCACGCTTGAATTTTCCCTTCAGACGGTCGTAAGGGTTCTGCTTCAGCCTGTCAAACAATACTGCACGATTGAGTAAGGCTTTAAGACATTTATGGTAATTATAGATGGCACCGTCGCTGATTGGCTCTGCTGGTTTGTCAGCTTTGATGTCCGCATCCGACTGAGGCTTAGTAATCTTATGCAAGTAAGCATCCCACTTGTAGATATTCTCAACCGTGAGGTCTTTCCATCGCCGGATAGTATTGAAGTCATACAGACGGGTAAGCGTCGTCTGGTAATGTTGCATCGTACCTCCTGAATGGGTCAGCTGGTCGATTTGGTCTCGGCACCACTCTAAGAAGCTCGTGCTCGACTCATCGGCAATCAGCATCCAGGCACGCCGCTTGATGTCCGCCACGTCTATAATTCGCCCATCCTCTATGGCAGCGTTAATCTCAGCCTCTATCTTTTTATATAAAATGTTCAGGCGTGCGCGTAAGGCATCAGCATCAGGACGGTTTACGATAGTTTCAGCCTTCCACTCCGTCTTTCGCACCTTGATACCTGTATTTATGTAGTATGGTTTGCGATCTACGGTCACGCGAACCTCCAGCGGGCCTTCACAACCTGCCTTTGTACGTCGCCGATGATCCCAAACAATATGTGTTGTTATCATACTTTTATCTTTTTCTATGGCTTTGTTTCCCCACCTGATCCCCTTATGGGGAAACACTTGGCAAAAACTACAGCCGAAATATACCGATTTTTACTTATTTTGCATTTTCCTTTATTTCGATTCAAGGGTCACAACCCTCAGTAAATAGGCGGTGGTCGCGTTTTTAGGCAGCAACCCCGCCTCTCCATCCGTGATCCGTTTGGGATTGCTGCGTGAATAATGGGGTCATTGTATATATAGTAGGTCAACAGGCGTTTCCACGGCATCAGATGGGGAAACGGATGGAGCATTACGGATATACAAACCGCCAAAATTATTATGATATATATATGTATCATACGCGCAAGGAATCTTTTTTATCATGACCTTCAGCTGTGCCAACAGGAAATGGATAATCCATTATATTGTTAGCATCAATGATGCGTCGAAGTTCTGCGATACGGTGCAGACGTTCTTCAGCAAGTCTTTCGAGGTCGGCTATTCGTTCTTCTTTAGTCTGAATGATTTCATCCTTTGCAGCGAGTTCGCGCTTTAAGGATGCGATAGTTTCATCAGACTTTGCAAGCAGTGCATTGATATAACTGGAGAAGTCTGGCAGAAGTGGCTCGGCTTTTCTTTTTGCCATCACTTCACGATCAGGGTTATTGCTTTCGATAAATTCTTCATCAGGAGCATTTTCAAGAAGCATATATTCACTTTTCCCAAGCATATACTTCACGTTTAACTTTCCACCTGATACACGAGCCAGGGCATTCATCGTATCTATGGAAACTTTCTTGGTGCCATTGGTATATTTAGAAATCAGCCCTGCCTGTATTCCCATCATGGAACACAACTCGCCCTTAGTCAAACTGCTTTGGCTAATACCAAATTCTAAACAGCCTTCTTCCAACAGATAATTGAAGGCTCTAAGAAATGGAGCATTCCACCTTTTTCTTTCTTCGATTTTCTGTTCAGAATCCATATTTGTACCACTTTTATCTTAATTAATATTAAATTTATACCACTTTTGCACCACGTTTGTACCAAACTTTGTATATTTGCACCCGAAAGTAAGTAAGTAAACAAACAACGAGGCAAGAAAATAGCCGTCAGACGGGAGGCCGTCTTTTTACAAGCGGATAACCGCCAATTTGCGAACACTTTGCGAGGGTGTCGGATTGCAAATATACGGCTTTTTCTGCCAAGTTGTAACAAAGTAAGTAAACTATTAAGTAAAATTAAGAAACGTATGGTTAAGGAAAAAGTAGGAAGAGACGACTGGAAGCAGCTGAAAGTTGGCGAGACTGGCGTGTTCACATTGCCTGACGAAAGGGCGATTGAGTGTGCACGTGTTGCTGCTCAGGATGTGAAGAAGTACGACCATTATGAGTTTGAGCGTATCAAGGTGGCAGAGCCGCTGACAATCGCTTTTAAGCGCGTGAAGTAATGGACAGAATGCTGAGAGCTGAGATTGTGGCAGAGGTCAGGAAGTCGATGGCTGAGTTTCTGGAGGTGGCCAATGAGCGTTGGCTCACGGGCGATGAGCTGTGCCAGCAGTTCCAGATGTTCTCACCTGGTTGGCTGAAGTCCTACGGCGATCGTCTGCCACGTCAGCGTGCGGAGGTGTCGGACAATGGCGTTAAGGTAAGCCGATGGGCATACCCGCAGCACAGGATAGCACGAATGATTCAGGAAGGAACCATCAAGGAACTATGAATATATAGGTCAACAGAAGTAATGTGGAAACATAGGCTTTTTTAGAATTGATCAACCCCCAGCCCGCTGTGAAGTTCGCTGGTTTTCTCATTAACAATATTGTAAATTTCATAAGAAGATAACGCAATTTTTGACTATTCACCATGCGAGGTGAAATCCCATTCTAAGGTTTTTAGTATCAAATCTTTTTGCTCCTGCCCGCTGCGAAGTTCGCAGGTTTTTGAAAAGACTACGAATCAGGATTAACATATTTGGAAGGTTGGCCGAGTGGTCGAAGGCAATCAAGAGTAACCCACCGCAAGGTGACATCTGGAATTTGGGACACCGGTGGTTCGAATCCACCACCTTCCACGAACGCCGAGGGTCGTGCAGCGAGCAAACCCGGTAAGTAGGCAAAATCATTTGTTGAGATCACTGAGGAGGTACAGCAGCCAGGGCGCAAGCCTGTACGTGTATCGAATCGAAACGGCATCGAAAGAGACCGACAAGCTGAAGGAGTGGAAAGAGACGGTACCCAATCCGTAAGTACAGCCTGAGGCGACAAGGTAAGTTCCGAACCCCGCAGCGGCCACGAGTTGGCCCCGAAATGCAAAGAATAAAGCGGGAAGGTAGTAGTGTAAGGCCGAGGGAATGGTGGGAGAGAATGAAAGCCGAATGAGCCGCAGGAATGCGGATATTAAACAGAACGAAACAGATGGAGCGAGGTTCGCTATATGTCATCAGCGAATAACCAAGTATCTTAGGCAGGGTTTGGCACCTGCATGAGCCTTGATCCAGATAAACCATATACGGTATGCCGTGTAGTTCAGATGGTCAACGAGGCTCACTTGTAGGATTCATCCTACATACTGAGAGAGGTCGCGGGTTCGAGTCCTGCCACGGCAACATTTCACTTTTATAAGATGACACAAGATCAATTATATTTTTGGCTCCAATATGACGGTTTGGTGAGAGCAATTGACCTACCGATGGAATACAAACTAAAAGACAGACGTATTTGTTGTGTGAATAAGAATTGCACAAATATGCTAAGAGATAAATGTCTATTTTGGCAGAGGTTTTTAAGTTGGGGAAAGGTCATTGGTTCTGAAGGAATGCGATGGGCATTCCAGAACACAAAAATAAATCAAAACGGAATAGAGCGAGAAACTTGGGATTCAAACTACGGGAAACCTAATTATTTATCTGCATCATTCTATTTCTTGCCAGAGCAAAAAGGTATAAAATGTGAATATTACAAAAGTCAAATCTAAAAACAAAAGAATCATGAAACAGAATCATTTGAATGACGATCAGGAGGTAAAGTACATCCTGCGTCAGATTGGCTTTGGTGCCATCATGGGCATTGCATTTTTGGCAACAGTGTTTATCGGTGGGCTGCTGGCTCACCTGGTGAGTGGGCTCTAACCCTTTTATAGTAAAAAGGGTAGTGACCTTTATAGTAAAAAGGGTAGTGACCTTTATAGTAAAAAGGGTATCACCCTTTATAGTATAAACGTATTTAATCAGTATATCAATGGAATTTCAAGGAAGAATCGCAAAGGTGTTGCCGGTTCGCTCAGGGGTGAGCCAGCGCACGGGCAACGAATGGAAATCGCTGCCATTTATTTTTGAGTATTTTGAGCATGACAGTGACCGTTATGCAGACAGCGTTCTGCTGGAGACATTCGACACCAAGGTGATCGACAACCTGAAGGAAGGTATGGAGGTAAGATGCGGATTCGGGCACAAGACGCGAGAGTTCACGAAACAGGACGGCACGACAGCCGTCATTAATGACTTGCGCCTCTACAAGATCGAGAGCGTGCGCAAGGCACAAAATCAGATCGCACAGCAGGCGAACGTTCAGGCGGTGGCACAACAGCCAACGACACAACAGCAAGCCCCATTTCCGCCACAGGTAGATCAGTACGGCAACCCAGTTCAACCCATTAACCCAGATGACGATGGCCTGCCATTCTGATGACTATTTCAGCGAGTGGTGGCCTATCGAGTTCGCCACTCTCAATTCTGAGAGCGTATGATGTACGAAGAGATAGTGAAGGCTGTCGGAAATGCCGCAGCCATCTTCAAGCTCGTCTGCGGTGTTGGCAACAATGCCGCGTGGCTGGTGATGATGCACAGCCACGACCATGCCAAGCGATGTCGCGCCTTTCATAAGAGTCTGCCAGGTGGTCACAAAGTCGGCTGGTACTTCAAGAAGGCGGTCAACGATTTCAAGCTCTACGAGCGCAATCTGCTGACCACCCAGACGAACCGCATGTTCCATATGGCCGACATGACGGGCGATGTTCGCCGTAAGTACGGTGACATCAGTGATGCCGAATACTACGAGTTTTGGAAGGGTGTTGGTGGTGTGGCTTACGAGCGCACCAAACCGCTGATCACCTCGCTCTGGAATAAGTACCGCGTGAGCCTTATTCAGCACGGTGTGAAGGACGCTGAGCATGTCGCCTGGGTAATGACAGCCCAGGCCGCTCTCGACCTCGCAGGAGCCATGTATGAAAGCGCAATGAAGGAATGTGAGGTGGGGCTGGAGCTCCATCGCAAGGTGCTCGACGAAGTGTTCAGCCAGTTCTCCCTGAAGAACATTTCAAAAGACTGGATGCGAGCACTCATGCTGCTGGCACCTGAGACAGACCCCATCAAACTGTCAGACGTGGAAGAGCGAAACATCGACCTTGGCCTGCAACAGCTGATGGAAGCGTGGCTTGATCCTGAATTGCTCTACTCGTCAGCATCAGGAGCTGTTGACGACTTCAATGAGATATTCGCCACGAAAGGTTTTGTTAAAAAAGTGCAGCGCGAGATAGCCGAGGTGAAAGCCGAAACACTGAAGGAACTTGAACATGGAGAAGATTAGTGCATACGACCTCATGGAACTACCAATCACTGATGCTCTACATGTGGCAAAGGAAATCAACTGGTGGCGACGGTACAATGAGAAATGCGAAGCCGAGAAGAAACGACGCTCGGACTATATGCAGCGATATAATGCGAGAAAGAAGTAACTATGAACGAAGAGAATAAGATACCACTACCAGGAGAGCAGGACGCGAAACCGCAAGCCCCGGATTTCTTGAAAGGTGACGATTGGTTTGATGTTGACATATCAGGCGATTTCCTCGACTTCGACAAGCCGTATCGGCCGCCACGCTACACAATGGAGCGCGAGGGCGTGCCATTTGCCGACGTGGGTGAGATACACATCGTCTCAGGTAAGCCGGGCAACGGCAAGACGGGACTCATGGCTCAACTGATAGCGGCGACACTGGGCGGACAGTTCGGAAAGACCGTTGCTCGCAAGGTTGGCCACAAGGTGAATGGCTCTGACGACTTCCACGAACTACCAACTCATATCCTTTATGTCGATACCGAGCAGGGCGAGGATGACACCATCGGATTTAAGAACCGCGTCATCTCGATGTCGGGAGTTAGCAAGGAAAATGCCAAGGAGCATCTGGAGATTCTGCGCTTGCGTGACACCGAACTGGCCATAGACCGATGGCGCAAAATATTGAAGGCGATATGGGAGGTGCAACCGACCGACATCTTCCTTGACGGCATGCTCGACATCGTAGAAGATTATAACGACCAGAAGGAGTGTCAACCCATCATACGTAAGTGCATGATGCTGGCAACCCACTACGACGCGAGCCTCTGGGCCGTGCTGCACGAAAATCCGTTGGTGGACAAACTCGTGGGCACGCTCGGCAGCATCACACAGCGCAAGGTGAGTGAGATTTTTACCGTTATAAAGATTAAGCAATGTGACCTGAAACCCAACGAGCAGCGTCCCGACCTGCCCGACATCTACTTCCGAGTGAAGCAGAATAAGGCGCGTGGCAAGGACGTGGCCGACTGGCTGTTTCAGTACGTCACCAACGCCGGTGGCTGGGGTCAGCCTGTGGAGATTGAGGACAATGGTACGAAGGTCGTTGACTCCAAGGAGATGCAATTCATTAAGGAGGCGGACGAGAGGTTCGGTAAAATGAACTGGACTTCCGCAGGACTTAGCCGTTCGGACGTTGACAGCGCACTGGCGAAGCAGGGCGTGACGAGCAACCGACGCAAGGCTGATCTCATCAATAAAGCACTCGAAGTTGGCATCATCTACAAGGATGGCACCAAGGAACGTCCGAAGTATCACTACAAAGGTCTTGATAAGACACTACCGAATGACGAGACGCAAGACCTGCCATTTGATAAACCAGATAATAACGAACCAGAATTTTAAGGAACTATGACCAAGAAGCAAGCACCGACATTCTCACAGCTGAGTTACATCGTTACGGGCATTCTCGCGGCACACGTTCAGCGAGGTGATGAATTATCCCAGACGGTGATAGAAAAGGCCGTGTTCGCCGCGAAAACGGCAGCAGAAGCCATCGAGGATATTGTCAATGAGTACACCGACGATGAAGACGAAAGCATCAAGACTGACCCGTTCAAGGACTATCCATGGAGCGGCAAGGAAGAGCGATACACCGACCTCGCCAACCATCTGAGGGCGCAAGGCGTGACGAGCAATCGACGCATCAGCGAAATCTTCCATGATTCACTCGAAAAGGGTTATCTGATGAAGAACTCGCTGACGGGTAAATATAAGCACTCGGAGCCGTGATTCCCACCGTTAAGCCCGTTTCCCTATTCCCCACCCTTTACTTAACTAAGTAAAGGGATGGGAATGGGAAACCACGCACACGGGCGACGCGCGACGCGCACAGGCGCACGCACGTTTATGGTTTTACAGATTATCGACTCCAGATGACTGCCAAAAACTATCTTACTAAGATAGGCATCAACTATTTTAATAAGATAGGCATCAACTATTTTACTAAGAAAGTTTTTCACCCCTATGCCAAAGATCAGTGACGACATCATCAGAACGGTTCTCGAACAGGCGAAGATTGAGGACGTGGTTGGCGACTTCGTGACGCTCCGCAAGGCTGGCGTGAATATGACGGGTATCTGTCCGTTTCACGACGATCAGCACGACGGCAACTTCATCGTGAGGCCTTCGACGATCTCAGAGGCGAACCACGGCAACACTTACCGCTGTTTCGTCTGTGATGCCAAAGGTGGCCCCGTGCAATTTCTGATGAATGCGGAGCACATGACATTCCCAGATGCCATCCGCTATCTCGGAAAAAAGTATTGCATCGACGTTGACAATGTACCGCTCAACTGGACACCACCGCCACCAAGACCAATACCACCACCACCGCCACCGCTGGCGATGGAGCGAAAGTGGGTGAAGCAGCTGATGGGCGACTACAACTATAACCCCTTCACGCTGTGGTTCGGGCGACTGCCCTGGAACGACATGCAGCGGCGACAGATGAAGCGCACGCTCTGGCAGTATTGCGTAGGCTGTTGGCATGATGGGCGCGTGGTGTTCTGGTACATTGATCACGAGGGAATCCCGCGCTCTGCAAAGCTGATGAGCTACCATGACGACGGTCACAGAGACAAGGAGCGAAACCCAGGTTGGCTCTACAACCAGGAAGGCTACCGCGACATCTGCCGACCCGATGAGCACACGATCCTGAAACCGCTGTTCGGTTCGCACTTGTTGAAAGCCTATCCAGATGCGAGCGTGAACGTGGTGGAGAGCGAAAAGACCGCCCTCATCATGGCGAACTACTTCGGCAATCTCGATCAACAGTTGTGGTTGGCTTGCGGCGGGCTGAAGTTCCTGAAGATAGAATCCATGCAACCGCTGATAGACCAAGGTCGCACGGTGTGGCTCTGGCCTGATAAGGACGGTGTGGAAGGCTGGCAGGAGGTGGCCGACAAACTTGGCTCTGACAACGTACAGGTTTATACCAAATTCTTCGATGCCTGTTGGGAGCCCGAGGACGGTGACAAAGCCGACATCGCGGATATTGCGGTTCGCATGTTGTACCATCCCGACTGGGTGCCACGTGAGGTGGTGTCATCTCGACCAAGCGAAGCGCGTGGAGAGAACTTTGAGATTTCTCGACAGGCTCGAAATGACAATAAAGATAGTCGAGATGACATACCGCCCAAGCCAGACGGTGTGACCGATGCCGAATGGCTGGAGCACCTGGAAATCCTGAAACAGATCAGCGACTATGAACTGATCCATCCGCAAGATGAACCATTCCTCGACCCTGAGGAACTCCGCGACCCGCAACTTCATCAGTGGCGCGAGGTGTTGAGACAAAAATATAACTTCAATAAAACCAAAACCAATGGCAAAACAAAAGAATAAAGAAGACCGCTTTGAGCAGATCGGATCGAAGATTGACCCTGCGATGGCCGAGGTGCTCGATGCCTGTTGCAACGCGCTTGAGGTGGACATCTACCATCTCATCCAGTGGTTCTGCTATGTCATCGTGAAAGCGAGCGCACCGATGCACGCCCTCGACCCACGCATCCAGAAGCTCATGGCGATGATGGAGAGCGACGTGGGTTGGCAGAAGGCTTTCAACCTCGCTAACCCCGACGGGCTGGATGTGGCGCAAGTGATCCTGATTCTGGAGCAACAAAATCACCGAGGCTTCGGCTGCGTGATGATTGACAAACCCTTCTGCGGTGAGCCACAGAGACAGACGGAGTGTGTGGATGACATTCTTGAAAGAGTGACAGAGGTGACGATGCGAGGCATCTACAAACGGCTCAGACTGATGGGTGCCAAGATGCAATGCCAGAACCTTACCGACGTGCTGCTGACGATGCTCGATGCACAGGACTTCATCGATTCTGTGGAGGGCGACAGCCAGGAGGGGCCGCAGATGGGAGACATCGCACCCAACGGCAAGGCTCTCGCCTATGGTAAACGAACCAAGCGCAAGAAACATTACTCGCCAGATACGATGCCCGTGACAGGCAACCTCTTCGACGACATCGATCATGATGCACCACCAACTGAACCACTAAAAGATTGGGAAGGAGAACACCATGATACCAGATGACGAACCTTTCAAGTTTGCTGAGCCACGCAAGCCCAACAAACCCAACCCAGAACTGGAGAAGAAACTCTATGACCTCGGATTCAGACCCTTTGGATATGAGTGGTAACGTGACCCTGAAGCGCGACCGTAAGGCGCATGACATCTGGTTGATCACTACCACCGACTGCGATGGATTCCACCGGCAACTGGCCATCACCTTCGACGATATGCGCGAACTGGTCAGACTTTGGATAGATGAAGTGATATGAACAAGAAGCGCAACTGGCGAGGGGTATCTGACAAGGTAGCCAAGGACAAGCAGGACATCTACAACAGCCGAGAGTGGAAGGAGCTGCGCATTGCAAAGCTCAGGAGCACCAACGGACTGTGTGAGGAGTGCATGAAGGAGGGTATCGTGACCGCTGCCAGGTGTGTGCATCATGTGGTGCCTATCGAGACCGCACGAACCAAAGACGAGATGAAGCGGCTGGCTATCGACTGCGGACTTCAAGGCTTGAAAAGTTTGTGCTTCGCCTGCCACGCCCGCATCCATAAGGAGCTGGGCAGCAACACGGCGAAGATAGTACGCCAGCGAGCCGAGGCAAGGCAAGACCGATGGGCTGACAACCTCATGAGTAAATTCATAAAGCAAGAAGACGATGGAACAGGAACAATGGAAACCGATTCAGGAGTTCAACGGTGAGTATGAGGTGAGTAACCTCGGACGTGTGCGCTCAATGAAGAGGTACTACGGAATGGTTGGTCGCATCATGCCGCAGACCATCCAGCGCAAAGGCTACTATGCCGTGACCTTCTGGATGAACAACAAAGCGTATTGCCGCAAGGTGCATCGGTTGGTCATCGAAGCATTTACACCTAACCCTGACAGCCTGCCTTGCATCAATCATATTGACGGCAACAAACTCAACAATCATGTGAGCAACCTCGAATGGTGTACCTATCAGCACAACATGCAACATGCCGTGCGCACAGGGCTGACCCATCCGCACCAATGGACTGACGAAGAGCGCAAACAGATCAGCAACAAGGTGAAAGCCTACCGCCAACGGCGAGCCAACCTGACCCCGGGGGTATGATTTTTTTAAGACACCCGTCTTTTTCCCCAAAT
>Ga0256405_10007616_pt1 | contig 16099 bp, 4 predicted proteins | sample RumenRJG_02DNA_FD_189096 | JGI IMG/M metagenome (GOLD analysis project Ga0256405, IMG submission 189096) | Bovine rumen microbial communities from Lethbridge, Alberta, Canada - RJG_02 | ecosystem: Host-associated > Mammals > Digestive system > Stomach > Rumen | place: Canada: Alberta | collected... | reverse complement strand
ATGGGGGATGGGGGATTGGGGATTGGGGATTGGGGATTGGGCCCAATCCCCAATCCCCAATCCCCAATCCCCAATCCCCAATCCCCAATCCCCAATAAATAATAAATATATATATAAATATATATTTATTTTCTATATCGCAAATAAAATACATTTAAATTATATTTATTAAATTATTTCTTTTCATTTAATCTTTGTGCATTGACTTCAAATGCGGCAAAAATCGCAGCAAAAGTTAAATAAATAATATGCACGAATAAACTACAAACGAATAATTTAAACATATTCATATTTTTATATCCGACACATTTAGAACTCCAAGGACAATGATGGTCATTCCCGATAATACACACATCGCAATCGATGCAATGTTCAACACCTTTATCAATATCTTGAATAGCATTACATATACTACATATCCGATAATTATTTAATTTCATTTTTTCGACCTTATAATATTCTAAATAATAATTAGGTGTGATAATTCCTGGATCCATTGTACAAGTTAAAGTATATGAAATAAAAAAGGTTAAATATTCTAAAATACCTATTAATTTTATATAAATATAAAGATATTTCCATAAGCCGAAATAATAAAAAAAAGTTATGGTGAACATAAATATTTGCAAACATAAAGAATACCCCCCTATTATATTATATTTAATTTAATTTAATTAAATTAAAAATAAACTTACAATCAGGTCCGATTACTATTTTCGGATGACCATTAATATCATAAAAAAATGTGTGCATATTTCCTTTTCGATAATTTATTGTTTCTTCGAAAAATATATTGTTATCTATTTTATTATTATTATTATTTTCTTTATTATTTATATTTAATATTTCAGATGATGTTGATATTTCATTTTCGTTTATTTTTGTATATCCTGAATCTTTCCCTGTTAAATTATCCGGATTTACCTCGACTAATTCCGTCTGTTTCATAAAACCTTCATTATTTGTTGATATGTCATAAATCTCATTTTTTGACATATATATTTTTAATATTTTAAATTTTGATAATGTTTTATAATTAAAATAAAAATATTTATTTTGGGGATTGGGGATTGGGGATTGGGGATTGGGGATTGGGGATTGGGGCCAATCCCCAATCCCCAATCCCCATTTAATAATAATTCTTTAAAATAAATATTAAAAATAATTATTATTAAATTATATTATATTTATAAATTAAATATATTTTATTGAATTAAAAATAAATTTTATTAAATATATAACAATTATTAATTTCAAAAAATTGAGTATATATAATTAAAAAAATCGATCCAATTAACCAAACCAACGTTTATTCATAGCAATAAGGAATTCTTTAGTAATTGGAAATCCTGAGCTTTCTCCAATAACAGAATCTATATCACATTTAGGACAAATTGCAGTTCCTCTTCTATCGCATGAATTATTAGCAATGATCCACTCTTTTATTTCCTTTGGATTATATATTTGTAAACAATAAAAGCATCCACATATATTATCTTTTTCGAGTTCAGGTTTATGATTGTTCGAATATTTATGAGCTTTATCTAAATCATATTGTTCCATTATACTTTTTATTTGATAATTATTATTTTTTTTGGTTTATATATTAAATTTTAAATTTTTAAAAATTTAGAGATTTAAATAATTATTTTTATTTAGAAATATTTTATTAATTAATATTTAACATAAGTTTTTTATTGGGGATTGGGGATTGGGGATTGGGGATTGGGGATTGGGGATTGGGCCCAATCCCCAATCCCCAATCCCCAATCCCCAATCCCCAATCCCCAATATTATGAAATTTTCATTATTTTTTAATAAATTAATTATTATTTAATTCTTACCAAATTATTTAATTTTAATTAATTAAATAATTAAAGATCTCTATCTCTATCATAGTCTTCTTCCTCCTCCTCTTCTTCTTTTTTATCTTCTTTTTCTTCGTTATCAGATTCATTAATAATAATTTCATTTTTCTCTTCTTTCTTTTCTTTTTCTTTTTCTTTTTCTTTCTCTTTCAGATTTTCAATAATTTGCCTTTCTTTAAGATTCTTTTTTTGAACAAAATAATTAGTAATATTAATAGCATCACATAATTTTGCACCAAAAGTATTTTTCATTTCCACTAATTCTTCTTGAATTTTTTCTGGTAAATTAATATTTTTTTCTCTAATCATTTCAAACAGATCTCTCGATTGAGATTCTTTTGGTTCATAAGGTAAATATCTACAAACAAACTTTATTAATAGTGAAGTCAACATATCATTTTTTAGTTCTCTTTTTGGTTCATTGTCATAAAATTCTTTTAAATTTTTGCTGAATTTTTGACTATATATATTTAATTTAAATTCTTCATTTATATATCTATCTGATATAAATTCCCATAATTGTTCTTCTGTATATTCATATATTGAAACTAATTTGTTTATGGTAAATTTATTTGAATCATTAAATAATTGAATGAATTTTTTATCCAAATATAAATTGGAATTGAATTTTATTTCATTAATTTTCTGTGTTCCTTGATATTTATTTTCTTGAATCAAATGGAATATGAGAATTTCTAAATTTGGTAACATTATTTTTTCTAAATTTTTTATTTGAGTTTTCAATTCACTTTTTTCTTCATCTGTCAAATTTTCCCTATCATATAATTCAGTGAATTTTTCAAACTTTTTTGTTTTTTCTTCTACCTCATAAGGATCTAAATAAAATTTATAAGTATTTTGCTTTTTTGAAAATAGTTTTTTTCCAGTTAAAATAATATTGACTAATTCTTTTTCTATCATATTCAATTTAAATTTGATTTGTGAATATTTAGAATAATCGATTTTATCATTCTTTGGATTAAATATATTCTTCAAAGAATAAAATGAGAATAATTCGTCAAATGATAAAATAATATTATTTGATACATTAAAAGAAAATATATCTGCCTTTGTGCATTCTTGAATAATCTTTTCTTTTTGAATTTGATCAATGGCATTTTTAATTATAATATTTTCTTTATTTTCATTTTTTTGGCTATTATAATCATCAATAATTTTTTGTAAGAATTGATTTTGGATATCTATTAATTGAGAATATAATTTATTTACAGCTGTTTCTTGTCCTTTTATTTTATCATCATTTAAAATATTTTTAACTTTATGATCTTCATTAATTTTTAAAGGGTTGCAATTGGTAATTTCTTCATAGGAATCGCAGAATTTTTTGAATTGTATATCTAGATATGATCTACCATCATCTAATAAAGTGGTATTCCTTCTAATTTCTTCTAAATATAATTTAATACTATCCGTTTCAGCTGATTTTCTACTTATTAAATTCCTATTTTCTTCAGCGAAAGAATTTACAAAGTCATTAATTATTTCTATATGAGAAAGTTTGCCAATATCAGAATTTTTTGTATCTAATGAAATAAATGCATTTAATATAGGAAGAGATTTCTTTTTGTAAAATTCAATTGATTTCTTTAATTCATCAATTGTCGGATATTTTGCTGCTGTTAATAAATATTTGAGATTTTCATTAGTAAATTCTATATCAAATGTTAATGAAGTTAAAATATTCATTTCTATATTATTAAAAACTTGATTTTCAGAATTATTTTTGTATTTTTCTTCTAAATCTTCTAATAAAATTGATATTTCTTTTAGTATTCTTTCTTTTTCTTTTACACAATCTTTATCTTTAAATAAATTGAAAAGAGTATCACAAATATAGTTCATAAAATCGCTATAATTAATTTTTTTTGAAGTGATAAATTGTTCTAATTTGTTGTTTAAAGCAATTATATCTTCCAATAAATTATTATGATTAAATTCAGCGATTATTTCATTTTCTGTTGTTACACCTATCATATATTCTATACAAGTTTGAGATAAAAACATGAATTTTAAAAATACAGAAGGGAACGTATCGTTATTGATAATAAAAGTATCCAACAATAATTTATCCAAATTTTTACAATTATAAATTACCTTTTTGAGAATGAACTCATCTTTAAATTCACTTAATAATATTCCTTTTAATTTACATTGATTATTTATTTTGCCAACTTTTCTCTGTTCAATAAAATTCCTATGGTTTTCATCATAATATATTGCATAATGATTTGTTCTAGCTACTAATATTTCATTGGTTCCTCCTATTTTTAATCCACATTCACAATCTTTTGTTTCAAATGGGAAAGAATCTTTAATAGTATACCATCTACCACAGCTACATATATAAGGTGGATAAAAATTATTTTTGCCTTTATATTCTTCTTCTAAATATCTCTTCATTTCATAATAACTTTTAATAAATGTCATTTCTTCATTGAGTTTATCATTATAGAAAATTTTAATAAGATTAATAACTTTATCAGAAAATATTGATGAAAAAACAGAATTGTTTCTGCATCTAATGAAACCAAGGACATATAATCTTATCATGTTGAATATTAATTTTAGATTTGATTTTATATTTTCTTGATTGAAAAACTTCGAATCAGAGATTATTTTGAATAATTTATTAAGTTTTTCTTTTGTACTAATATCAAAATTAAGACTTTCATTGAATTCATTTGATTTTTTTAATAATTGAGACTCACTTATAATATCATCCCTCATTTTTTTACTCATTTCATTATATGCAAAATTGATTAAATAATAAACATTCTCAATTTCTAAATTTTTTAAGAAATTGACATTATTATTAATATTAGACCATATATTGAATAATAAATTTTTTGAATTTTCAAAATCTTCAATAGAATAAAATTCTGCATTTTCATTATTTGACAATATAGAATCTTTCCATCTATTATTTTCTTCATTATTTAAATATTCTTTAAAAAAATATTCTTTCTTATTTTGTAAAATAAAAAGCTTTGCTATATATAAGATAATCATTTTACCTAGATTAGAATTAGATATGTCAAATAAATAATGATGTATGGGATTTAAGTCACCTAATTTTTTGAATTCTATTTGAAGTTTAACGAAATAATATAAATAACATCTAATAAATGAAAAATAGAAAATCATTCCTAAACACTTTAATTTGCCAAAATTATTATTATTAATTTCATTGCAAGCTCTTTGGAAATAATGATAATTTAAACCTGTTAAAATTAATATTTTATTTTCGTCTTTCATTACTTTAGAATTTGTACAATCTTCAAAATATGAAATAAATCTTAATTCAAAAATATATATTAAAATTTCTTTGAGGATTTCATTATTTTCAGCTTTAGTGTTTATTTCTTTTAAAATTGCATTTTTATCTAAATTTTTTATTTCACAGAATTTATCGAGGAATTGATTCCTTTCATCTTCAGACATATCTTTTTTTTGCATCTTAGGTCTTATTGGTTGAGTAAGGAAAATATAGTTGAAAAATAAAGATGAAAACTTAATCAGCTGAGGAAATTCGAATAATAATTTAACTAATTCAAGTTTATATTTTTCATATTTTGTATACTGAAGAAGTTTATTAACAAAAATCTTAGAAGATAATTCATCGGATAAATTAATTGTTATATTAATTTGCTCCTTAAAAGAATTTTTAGCTTGTAAAATATTATTTTTGAAAATGAAGGTTCTTTCATCAAAAATATTTTTAATAAAGGTTCTTAATAATGTTCTAAATTCTTTTTCATCTTTATTATTTTTTAGAGAAAATTCAATTAATTTGCTAATTGATAGGAATGAAAATTGTCCTTTTAAACCAAGACTAAGAGTTGAATTAAATTGAGTAAAAGTTTGAGCAACTTCATTAAGGTCAGTGCAAAATTGTTTTAAATCAAGATTTTCAAAATCTATATTATTAATATTTGTGAGAATATGACAAAAAGATTCTGAAATTCTATAAAATATTCCATTAACTTTTTCTTTTTCTGCTTCTTTTTCTTTATCTTTTTCAGAAATACTGAATAAATTATAATCTTCTTTTAATGAAACTAATAATGATTGATTATCATGTATTAAATTTATGCTTTCCTCAACACCTTTTTCTTGCATAATATACTTGTTTAATTTATTGAAAATTTCTAAAAACTTTGATATAGTTTCTAAATAGCATTCAATCCATAAACAGAAATATAAAAATCTGTCTAAATTATTGTCTTTCTCGTTTTTTTTGGAATATAAGAAATATAAAAATTCTTCCTGTTTTTCTGTCAAAGAAGTTTTTGTATTTTTATCATAAAAAGTATAAACTAAATAGTCCTTTAAAATATCTTGGAAATATTCTGAAAATATTTCTTCTGTTAATAATTCTTCATTCCATAATCTATTTTTCAAATATTGTTTCTTTTCAAAATAAACATCTTCCAAAGTTTTTCTTTTTTCTTTCTTTTCAGCTTTTTTCTTTGTTCCCTTTCTGTATTCATCTTCTTTATTTAAATAATCTATTTTGCAATTTTTTACTAAATTTGATATTTTCTTAAATAATAGTTTACTTCCTGGGATTCTCATATCGAGTAAAAATTCATCTATATTATCAGAAGAATTTGTGTTAGAAATATTAATATTATTAATAAATGAAAATATAGTCTTTTTCAATTTAGGAGGAATTTCTTTTTCAAACAAGCATGAAACAAGATAACCATTTTCACCTAATTCTTTAATTAATTTTTCAACATTGTTAGAAATTAATGAAACAATTCTATCAACAAAATAACTAATGAAATCTGAATCTTTCTCCTTCAAAGAAGTATAATTCACAAGAAATTTTCTTAAAAGATTATCTGAATTTTTAATTGAACTTTGGATTTTAGTTATAATGCATTCTAATGTTCCATTATCTGATAAATTATCTAATTTTTCTAATATTGAATTTTTATTTTTAAATAAAGGCATTTGAGTTATTTTTCGAGAAAATTCTTTTTTAATAATGAAATCAATGTCGAATAAATCTTTTATGACCATTAATTCCTCATTTGTTTTTGTAAATAAATCTGTTACTGATATATTTCTTTGTTCTAATAAATTATCTATGGTTATTTGCTGATAATCTGATAAAAATGAGAAGAAGCTTGAATGATATTTTTCTAAATTTTGTACTGATTTTTTATTTTGATCCTCTTTATTTCCCTTAATATCAACATCATAATTTTTTTCTACATGAATAATAAATAGATATATTTTGTTTTCAGATGGTTTATTAACTTTGTGATATTCATCTAATTGATATTTCACATATTTCAAATATTTAGAATCTCTTAATCTAAAATGCAATATAAATAAATTATAACTTGGCTCTTTCTCAAATAATTCGAAAAAATAATTTAGCATTGTCTCAGATAGTTTTTGATTAAATGTATTTTCAGAAGTTGTATCCTTTGATATATTTCCAAATTTTTTATTATTAATAACAATATTATTTGCTTCTTTAAATATATCTTTATAATAAGGAGAAAAAGTATATATCATTAATTTATTTCTTTCTGTTTTTTCTAAAAATTTATATATATTTGTATGTGTATCTTGTTGATATATCTTAATTAAATCATCTTTCTTTATATATTTTTTTTGTTGCGAAAATATGGCATTTAATATATTTTCTTGTGTAAAAGTAGGAATTAATAATTTATATATATCAATTATATGATTTTCCATATCTTCATTATAAATAGAAGTAAGATATAATAAAAGGCATCTTATTTCTTCAATATTAATATTCACTAAGAAAGGAAGCATTTTTTTATTTTCAGGGATTGTTGTTAAATCTTTTATTTCATTATATATATCTTTTGCTAAACGATTCTGATTCTCTGTTAATAGATATCTAAAAGACATAAAATGTTTTTCAAATCTATTAAGGAAAGGTGGGTCTTGCTCATTAACTTCATCTTTTTCTAATAATACAATACACCTAAAGTTTTTATTAACAATATGTCTTTCATTTGTAGTAGAATCTAAAACAATTCTTGCAAATTGAGAATTTCCAAATTTCTGGAAATTTTGATTAAATAAATCATAGAATTTAGGATACATTATTTCAAGATCTTTTAAAATTATTATTTCTCCATTTTCCATGAATGATATAATAGACCAAGTCTTATCTAATACATAATCTTCAGTTTGATCATCAATAAGTTTACTTCCTTGAATAAATCTATATTCTTTCTTTAATTTGTTCAGGATAAATTCGATTAAAGTATCATTTTTTGTTTTATGAGTAATTAACAATAAATATCTATTATTTTCATTTTCTAAATTATTTTTAATACAAGTAAATATATCATATTTATTGATATTTTCAACAAAATTATTTTGATGTTTTGAAAATAATTCTTTGAATTTTTTTGTAGAAGGGCATAAAGTTTTTCCTTCTTTGTCTAATTCTAGTCCACCAAAGTTTCTTTCAATACTCTCCATTGCTATTTTTTCCAATGATTTTTTGCTTATATTATTTTTTATTGAATTTGCTGTTATTTTTATTAAATTATAGAAATCTCTTGCTCCATGGAAATCATAGCTTAGAACATAATTTTTTTTTAAATGATTTTTATAATCAAAATATGATTTTGTCAAATTTTCAATTAAATTTTTATATGGTTGAATTTTTCCAATTTCTTCATATATATTATTTGCAATAGTTGTAGCTGTTAAAATTAGGTCATCTAAGTCAGGTTCTTGAACTGATAAATGAATAGCTCTATTCATTTTAGAAGCATCAAGAGTCCAATTAGAAATACCAACAAATCCTATTTCTTGTTTTCCATCTAATTCAGAATGTATTACCTTTAATGGATTATTAGGAGAAATTTCTGCTAATCCCATTTCATCAAATAAAATTACGGATATACTTTTATTTTTGGATTCTTGTTTCTTTACAATTTTATTAGCTTTTTCAAAAATTCTTTTAATTTCATAAGAAGTACTTGTTAATGAACCTTGATAAGAAGTGACATATAAACTAGGATATTTTTTGAATAAATCATTTTTAGAATATTCTCCTTTCATTGCTTCGAATAAGAGGGAAAAACTAAGGCTCTTACTACATCCAGCTTTTCCACAGATAAACACTGGAATTTTATTATTTAAACAAACAAATAATGAAAATGCATTATCCAATAAAGCTCTATTTTTGGCTATTCCTCTATCTAAATTCAAGTTGTCAGCTAATTCATTTTCTAATTTAAGAGGATATTCAAGGAAGTCAAATTTTAATATATCTTCTAATAATTTAGCCAATTTTTCTCTCTTTTGAGGGTTTATTATCCTTATATAAAAACACATAAACAAACTAACATTAGCAGCTTTTAAGGCTGCCAAGTTTTCTATTTTCTCTTCATTGCTTTTAACTTCAGAAAATATAGAATGATCTTTCACTATGGATAAATCAGGATTTTTAAATTCTTCTCTGTTTTTCGTTCTATCAAAGAAAAACTCGAAAAATATTTTGAATCTTCTTATTTCTCTTAGACTTACAGCGGATATTTCACTGTTTTTTCTAATAAATTTTTGGGCTTCATATACAGATGATATAATTATTTCTAAAATTTTTGTGAAATTTTCATAATTATGTGTAGAAAATCTATCATTTAAAAATGTATTTACAAATTTCCTTATATATTTTTTTTCATCTTCATCCTTTACATTTCCAAAATCAAAGACATAATTAATTAAACTTAATGGAAGTGGATTAACTGTATAAACTAAATTTCTAACTCTGTGAACTTTTTTATTAATATAACCTATTTCTTCTGACTCTGAAAGCATTAATCGGTAAGGATTACATGCTGCAATAATAAATAAATTTTTTTTTAAAGGATGGCCTAAAAAGCTATGTCTTATAAATATTTCACAAAGTAAATTTATACTATTAGTAGTATTAATTTCATCTAAAAATAATATAATATTTTTTTCTTCTTTAGGCTTTTTTTCTTTTAAATTAAATTTTTCTTTTATTTTATTAATTTCTGAATTGTCAGCAAAAAGATCATAACTCTCAAATTCTCTGTTTATATCTAAGTAAGTTAAGCCAGAATGAATATTAATCTTAATTAATTCATATCTATTTGATAAAAAGAGATATAATGCTTCAATTAAGGATGTTTTCCCACATCCAGTTTCACCCAATAATATTAATGGAACTTTTGCTCTTATCCTCAAATAAATCAAAACCATTTTTACAAAATTATCAACTGTAAATTCGTATCCTTCTTTTTCTAAATAATTTTTTATTATTATTGTTTTGCTGTTAGGTGTTAAACAAATATTTCTTAGTTCAAAAAAGAATTCTGGTCCTCCAAATTCATTTGAAAGATTTAATAATGTAGGAAAACCAAGATAATTTACATAAAATTCTTCTAATTCTTTATATTGTCTATCTTCTTCTTTATAAGTTGTTAAAATAGAACATTTATTAAGCTCTGAATATTCTTCAGAATTTGGTATATTATTAAAGAGAATTATTCCTGGTCTAATATCATTATAAGATATGACTCTTTTTTTGTTAATCTCTTCAATTAATCGTTTTTTCATTTCATTTGTTAAGACATATTCTAATTTTTTTTGATGCTCAGATGCTATTTCTTGATTTTCTAAAATTGACTCATAAGATAAGGCTGTAAATTTTATAACAAAATCTATATAAGAATTTATTATTTTTGATCTTATATCTTTCAAAACTGGAAATTTTTTCGATTTTTCTTTTATCGTTTCAGGGCTTATTTCTGAACTGTGTTCTAAATTAAATATTAAATCACCGAGTAAATCTGAAAATATTTCAATCTGACCAAAGTTTGGTAAAATATTTTGCGAAGGAAATTTACTAATGAAAAACTCTTTAATCAAAGCATCATAGCCTTCTTCTATAGAATTCACATTTGTTAATAATAAATCTATGAATACATCTGTAGAAAAATTTGATTCATTAATTTTACCATTTTTTAGCAGCTTTAAATAATTCATTACATCAAATAAATTTTCATCTTTCATAATAACAATTTTATTTTTTTCATAAAAATCTGGATGATTTTTAAATTCAATATGATGCCTTTTAAATGCCTTCAAAAATTTAAAATCATCATAAAAATTAGTATAATCAGAAGATACTTCAATGAATATTTTAATATTTTTTTTCCCAATATAATTAAAACTTCTATACATTTTTAATATTAAAAATTGGAAAAGGAAATTTTTAATTATATTATATTTATATTCATCTGGATTTTCATATAATTCAAATATAATTACAAATTTATCTCCCATAAATTTATTTAGGCTATTAGCTCTCATTGATAAATAAATCTCGTCTATATCGCCTAAAGGAAAAAGAACATAATAACTTTTTTCTATTTTTGATTTAATATAGCGTGTTTTCCCAACTCTTGGAGAGTCAGAAGTAACGATTTCGACAGGAGTATTTGTCAAATCCTGAAGCGAATAATTTTCTATAGTTTGAAAAAATTGTGGTTCCTCAGGGAATTCGCACTTTTCCTTCAGGTTTTTCAATTGCTTAATAATATGAGAATTCTGATTTATATATAATATGATTATGCATGAATTAATCTTATATAATTTTTTTTCTAGTAGTTTGTTTAATGTTTTAAATAGAAATCTTTCTTGACTAATTTTAAATTCTTCTGGTCTTACAATTATAAATAAATTATTTGTTTCACAATTAATTGCTCTAACACAGAAGGCATATATTTGATTTTCATTTAAATCATCATAGCATAATAATAAATTCATAAAATATGGTAAATTATTTGGCAGTGTATCAAATTCTTCTTCAGAATTACTCTTATCTGAAGGTTTTTCATTAGAAGTAAAAGAATCTAAAAATTTATTAAAAAATTTCAAAATATCTACTTCATATTTCTCTTTTGTTGTTTCATAAAAGAACAACCCTTTTAAATAGCTTAATTCTTTCTTTATTTGAGTCAATATCAAAAAAAGTGAAATGATACCAGGAATTCCTTCGTATTCAATAGGAACTTCTATTTTATCAAATTCATGGCCATGTTTTTCTTTATACATATCTAAACAATTTTGACAATAATCAAAATTTTCACAAGTCTTACATTTATATCTGATTCCTAAAATTGGTTTCATTCCACATCCATCGCAAGAAATATTTTTATGAATTATTTTATTTTTATAATTATCTTCTATTTCTTTGATATTTGGAAAATAACTTTCTATCCTTCTTTTATTTTCTAATTCTTCAAAATCTATTAAATCTAGCCCAAGCAAAATTTGTAAGGTAGGATTATTATCTAATTCTTTCATTCTTTTATTTCTTATTTGATAATTTTTCTTTCTTAATTCCTTCAAAACATTTTCAAGTTGTGGTATTTTTAATATTCCTTTATTTATAAACTCGAAATCTGCGACTTTGAAGACTTCATTAAATTCCTGATTAATATCAAGATTAAGCTCTTTTAATATTGATTGAATTAATTGGGCAATTTTTTTTGCTTTTAAAAAATATTCTTTATTTTTACCATATTTATATATATTCTTAGCTTTAATTCTTTTAATTGTTTCCAAAAATCTATCAAAAGATTCTTCTTTTCCATCAGTAATTATATTTACAGTAAATTGTAATTCTTCTTTTTCTTCAGGTTTAGATTCTGGATTCATTAGAAGATTAAATAATAATGAATCTAAATTAAATTGTTTTTTTGCTTTTTGGAATTTTATTATTCCATTTAAAATAAATCTTTCTATGTTTGTAGAATATCTATACTTCTTTCCTAATTGAATTTTAATATAATCTTGCAATACAACCAATTTTGAATTAATATGTTCAATATTCGAAACTATTTCTTTATAAAGAAGATTTTTTTTATCTAAAATGGAATGGAAGTTATCGAGAAATATATTCAAGTTTTTATTTTTTATTTTAATATCATGAAAGAAACAAACTGCATTAATAAGAATTTCTAAATCTTTTAATTCAACAGAAAAATTTTCCTCATTTTCATCATCAAATAATCCATCAATTAAATCTCTTGTTTCAGATTCTTTTTGTGAATTTAAAAATATAATTAAATCATCATTAAGATAAAATGTATGCAAAATTTCAAGGAATTCTTTTTCGAAAAAACAATCATCTAATTTTTTTATTTCCTTAATAAAAGAAGGTATTTCCATCCAGTTTTTAATTTCAGTTACATTATTAGCAAGTTCATTAATTTTTTCTTCAAATGTATCCATATTTTCAACTTCTATTTTGTCGCATAAATTATTTAGAGATTTCAATGCAATAGATATATTATTTCTATTTTTATATAATAACAAATTCTCAGTTATCTGTTTTTCATTGGCTTCTTTTTTTTGGAAATTTTCTTTTAAATAAGTGATTTCTTTTAATAAATTATCTCCTGTGTCATTATCTTCTAATTTATTCAAAGGTGCTTCAAGAAAATTTAATTCAAAATCTTTATCACCGAATAATTTTTCGCATTCGTTAAATATTTCTATTGCTTTATTGAATTTATTTACCTCTTCCTGCTTTTTTAACTCTTCTTCATTTATCTCTTGCTCCTTATTTTCTTCTTTGAATTCAATATTATTGTAAAATAAAGTGAAAAATCTGGATTTTTCATATTTTTCAAATATTTTTATTTCATCAGATATAGCTTCATTTAATTCAATATTGCAAATGTTTATTTTAGCTTCTTTGAAATTTGTTTGTTGCTGAGCATATTTTTCTATTTCTTCTTTTTTTGAGTTAGGATAATATTTATTATAATAAGTAATAAGAATATCTATTTGATTATTATAAAGAATATATTTATCGATATATATATTTATTTCTTTCTCATTTTTTTCAGTTTTGTTTTTATCACCTAAGCATATAAGGTTAATTCTATTCGAAAGTTTTTTCTTTTGAATAAGCTCCTTCAATTGATTAACCTGGAAAAAATTAATTTCTTTTTTTTCTAATGATTCTCTAATTGTATTACAAGTAGAAATTAAATCTTTAAAATAATTACTTTTTAAAAATTCTTCATTAGTTATAAGTCCTTTTTGAATAAATTGTTTCAAATAACTAAAAGATATATTTTCTTCAACAAGAAGAAAATCCGAAAATTTTAATTTTGGAAATTCAACAAAAATTAATTTTTCCTTTAGTTCGACTGAATTAATCTTTAATAAAAAGTCTATTTTTTTCTCTATATTTAAATCAAAATAAAAAGTTTTTATAATATATTCACAAACTTTATCTTTTATTTCTTTTGAAACATAAATTTCAATATTAGTATTAATTATTGTATCGATAAATAGATTGAATAAATCATCTCTGGTGAATGATCGACAGATTCCTAAATCAGAAATTATTTTTATATAATTATTACTTTTATCATCCTTTATATACATTAATGATAAAACAATTATTTTATAAACTATATCCTTGAATTCATCATTTATTTTAATAGTAGATACTTTTGTTAATAATTCAGCAAAATGAGATAAAATCAAATTTACTGAAACAAGATTTTTTTCATTGTTTTCTTTCTCTTTTTCCTTTAATATATAAATATATTTGAAATATAAATAAAATTTTTCGAAATTAATTACTTGTGATAATGATCCATTTATATAATTATGAATTAATTTTTCATTAATTTTCAAGAAAAATTTACACTGATTAAATTCCTTAAGAATATCTTCATTTAAATTTAATTCTTCCAAAATAATATTTTCTCCTATATATTTAAGCAAATTTTCATCAGAGAAGAAATCTCCAATACTATTATATTTATTAATGAATTTATACATTTCTAAACTTTTCAATTTTTTCCTTTCTATCAATTTTTTTCCTTTATTAATTACTTCATTTTTTATTTCATGAGAAATTATCGAGTAATATTTCTCATTTATTGAATTAAATTTATCAATAACTTCTTCTAAGTCTTTAATGTCTTTAACTCTGTACCAATGACTTAAATATTTTCTCCAAACTTTATCAATTTCATTTTCAGAAAAAGCTTCCTTTATTTTTTCATACTTTTCTATTAATTCAATTAAATTATCATCTATTGAATATTCACTAGGCAAATCAACGAATTTTAAATTTTTTATTTTCTTAAATTGTTCTTGATTTAATTCAATTAAATAATCAAATAATAAAGGAATAGTATAAACACTTTGGCATATTTTTTTAATTTTTTTTTCATCTGAACATTTACTTATAAAAAAGTTGAAAATATTTTTTTTAATAAGAATAGGTTGATCTTTTTGAATCTCATTATAATCAATGAAATTTGTAATATCATCTTCATTAAAATTTGACAATAAATCATTTGAATCCTGTATTATTGAATAAATAAGTATCAATTTTTTATAATATTTATTATTTTCTACAGGACTAAAATCAATCTTTTGAAGCTGCTTATCTTTTTCATACTTAATAATTAAATAAGGAAACCCAGATAATATAGCCATTAAATCTTCTTGTTTATCTTTTTTGCTTTGCAATAAATTCAAAAATAATTCTATATCTAATGTTCCGGATAAAAAGTTTATTGTTTGTTCTAATAATATATCATGTTTTTTTGTTGCCTGACAAAATGCATTATACTGCTCTAAACAGGTTGGATTTCTAAAAAGATCACTGGAAATACTTCCTTTTTTTCCGGCATCATATATAAATAGAACCTTATTTTTTTCTACTGTGAAATCATAATTACAAGTGAAAATAGGACTGCTTTTGAATTTATATGAAACTTTGAAATAATAAGTTTTTTTGAGTAATTTTAAAGCATAATTTAATAATCCTTGACAATTAATGCAAAAGACAACTAAATTATTATCAGCTTTTATTTCAGTAACATATAAATTAGAAAAGCTACTACTAATGGTAAAACCACCTTTTTCATAAATACTTGGGTCAATATAAAAACAGATATATGAACAATCTGAATATTCTTGAGAAGGAGGAGATGCAGCTGGAGCAGGTTCTGGATTAGGCGGTGGTGCAACATCCTGATTTTCTGAAATACTTGGGGATGATTCCATTTTATTATAAAAAAATTATTGATTAAAAAAAGATATTTAAAGTATATTATACAAATATATAATTTAAAAAATAATATTTTAATTGTTTATTGAAAACAAATAATAATGGGGATTGGGGATTGGGGATT
>Ga0256405_10007615_pt1 | contig 16100 bp, 15 predicted proteins | sample RumenRJG_02DNA_FD_189096 | JGI IMG/M metagenome (GOLD analysis project Ga0256405, IMG submission 189096) | Bovine rumen microbial communities from Lethbridge, Alberta, Canada - RJG_02 | ecosystem: Host-associated > Mammals > Digestive system > Stomach > Rumen | place: Canada: Alberta... | reverse complement strand
AACTACCCATCAGCATCTTTTACATATGTCTGAAGCTTACCTTGTAGGGGTAATTAAAGCTAAATTAGAAAGTGAGCCTACCTTAGCTAGTTTTGAAGAGCAAGCTATCCATGTTCCAAATCAAGGTGAGAAGTTTGTAGATTTACTGATAGATAACAAGAAAGGTACTTGCTACCTTTTTGAGTTTAAGTTTTACTCTAAAACAAAGGCTCAACAGCATCCAAATATCCTGCAAGAGAAAATTGCTGAGGCTACAGCTCAGATTAACAGCTATAAGACTGCAGTTGAGTTTGAAGGTAAGACAGTTTACAGCTACATTGCTATCTTTGAATCAATTAACTGTGTGCATTTTGAGATGAAATAATCTGAATAAACTTCGATTACAACGCCAAGGATCAAACAATGACAATTGAATATACATCACCATACGGAATAAGCTCTTTCGAGGATTTTAATAAATTAAATAAAGCCTTTGTTGATAAAACAGAATTTATCAATGTAATTGATAAGCTTGACTCACCTTATCCTGTTCTACTAAGACCTCGTCGCTTTGGTAAAACTACCTTTGTGCAGATGCTACTTTGCTTTTATGATATTTCTTTTAAAGATAAATATGACAAAATATTTAAAGGCACAAAAATTCTTGAGATGAATTTACCTTCTCATAATTCGTATCATGTCATTAAATTTGATTTCTCTGGTATTTCAGGAACTAATGTAGAGTCCCTTATCAACAATTTTAATCAAAAAGTTTCTGTTGGTATCAATGACTTTTTGATTAGATATCCTGATTTTGAGTTTAGTAATGACTATACAGGTAGAGATCCTGCTAATTTCATCGACGAGTTTTTCAAGACCTTTGCAAGATACTCAAAAAGTAAATCCTTATATATTCTCATTGATGAATACGACAATTTTGCAAATGACGTATTAAGCAACGACAGAGACTTATTTAAAACTATTACTCAGTCTAATGGATTTTTAAAAGACTTTTATAAAACTATTAAGACTTTTACTAACACTGTGGTAGCTAAAACCTTTATCACAGGTGTGTCCTCTGTATCATTAGACTCATTAACCTCTGGCTTTAATATCGCAGAGAATGTTACTTGCGATCCTAATTTAAATGAATTTGCAGGCTTTACCAAAGACGAGCTTATAGGGTTAATTGAAAAGTTAGTTGAAACAAAAGCCTTTAACACAACAGCTGAGGCTATAGCTGAAATCATGAGACAAGCCTATAATGGTTATGCTTTCTGTCCTAAGGCTAAACATACTCTGTTTAACTCATCAATGTGCTTAAACTACATTAAATATATCAATACCAATCAAGCATTACAAAATCCAGAGAGAGTTTTAGATCCAGCATGTGCCTTTGATAAGAGTAAAGTAGCCGATATCATATCTTTTACCCCTAAAAATGTACTTAAATTAGTAGCTAGTGAATTTGAAAGCACAGGTGAAATTGTTATTTCTGAGCTTGCTCAAAGCATCAATCTTAATCAGATAGATCAATACGACCTACAAACTAGCTTGTCTGTTTTGTATTACTTAGGATACCTAACTATCAAAAATGATGGTGTAGGTTCAAGAATATGCTTGACCTATCCTAATAAGATGATGAAGTACATGTTTGAATTATGCTTTATCAATGCTTTAATTCCAAAGATTGAAGATGATGAGAATTGTATCTTTGATATAACATCCATGTTACGAGGTGACAACTCTCTTGATAGCTTTATCGATTCTGTAACTGAATACTTATCCTTGAGAATTACCAATCAGCATTTATTAGGTTTTAATGAGAACACCATTAAAGTTTTAGTAAGAGCAAAACTTGAAGACTTAAAGATGTTATCTGTAAACACAGAGCAGAAACTTACAGTACCAATGGTAGGTGAAAAGTTTGCAGATTTAGTTGTTGATAATCAAAAAGGTACCTATTACCTATTTGAGTTTAAATACTTTAGCAAAGCTAAAGCACAGCAGCAACCAAGTATCCTACAAGAGAAAATTGCTGAAGCTACAGAGCAGATTAACTGCTATAAGAAAGCTTTGGAATTTGAAGGTAAGACTTTGTATAGCTACATCGCTATCTTTGAATCAATTAACTGCGTGCATTTTGAGCAAGTGTAATTTACAAGGCGCAATTTTAAGCTTTGCAGATCAATGCTCTAGAAGAATTTATTCTTAATATAGACTGCATGAGCTGTTTGCTTATTTTGCGATTTACATTTTATTTTTAATCTTACGAATTATCTCTTCATAATCGCTGTATATTATCTATTACATATTCTTATGTTTGTATTGGAGTTGATATGTCAGATTACAAGATAGCTTTAGTAACAGGTGCCTCAGCAGGTTTTGGTCTTGAGATTGCTAAGGTGTTAGCCTCAAATGGCTTTAAAGTAATAGCTGCTGCTAGAAGATTAGATAAGCTTGAGGCTTTAAAGGATCTATATCCTAGTTTGATTTTACCTTTAGAGCTTGATGTCACTGACAATGCTGCCGTTGAAAAGGCTTTAGATTCACTTCCTTTTGAGTTTAAGGACATTGATGTTTTAATCAACAACGCTGGTTTAGCTTTAGGTGTAGATAGAGCTCAAAACTGCAACCTTAACGAGTGGAATGTCATGGTAGACACTAATATCAAAGGTCTATTAAATGTTACCTACAAAGTATTACCATCCATGATTAAACGCAACTTTGGGTATGTTATAAATTTAGGATCAACTGCAGGTGCTTGGCCTTATACAGGATCTAATGTTTATGGTGCTACCAAAGCTTTTGTAGAGCAATTTAGCCGTAATTTACGCTGTGACACTCAAGGTACTGCAGTTAAAGTTACCGTAATTAAACCAGGTCTTTGCTCTGACACTGAGTTTTCAAACGTAAGATTGCATGGGGATTTAGATAAGGTAAAAGCAGTCTACCAAGATACTAAAGCAATTACTCCTAAAGATATTGCTGACACAGTGTTGTATCTTGTGAATACTCCATCTCACGTAAATGTAAACGAAATGGAGCTTATGCCAGTATGTCAAACCTATGGTGGTTTGTCTGTTACAAGAAAGCTGGATTTTAATAAGAAATAATAATTTGAAGCTACCTTACGGTAGCTTCTTTGTTAGTCTCTAACACCTTTGTTAAAGCCATGCTTTAACAGGCGAGAGGATTTTTTATTAGGATCTAGATTCTGTAAAAAGGAGCAGTCGATAATCTTCTCGTCTTGCAATCTACCAATAGCACTGTCCTTTTTAAATACTCTACCACCTGATTTCTTATAGCAATTTAAAACCGCCTTTTTCAAAGGTATGACGTGCTCTTTTGAGGATAAAGTAAAAGCCTCTAGTGCTTTTCCAAAATTTGAATAGATAAAATCGGTTGGGGTTTTACCATCTAAAAAAGCTAACACTTCAATTAAAGCGGTAAGTGAGCTTGAAGGTCTTACAGTTATAAACTTATAACTATCTTTAGTTTTTGCTTTTAAGATCCCTTCGTTCAAGGCTTTATTCTGAATCTCATTGATAATACTCATTTAAGCCTCCTGCTCATTCTTAGTGAGCGTATTCCACTGCTCTAGGCTCTTAAATAATTTCTTGTACTCTTTAGTGGTAATTAAATTCTCTTTTTCACAAAACTGTAATAGCTTAATACCTACTTGTAAGAAACTCTCTGAGTGCTCTACTCCATTGTGTTTTGACAATTTAATTTTCTTAGCCGCAGGACCATAGTTTAAAAGGTTGTCTTTATAGTCAGTATGGGAGACAACCTCTGCTTGCCAGGAGCTTACATCAGAGTTGACATCGTCTTTATTACAATAAGCATCTGCAATAAGTGCAATACTTAAAGCTACATCTCGTGCTACACCTTCTGCATGCAAAGACTGCTTTAAATAATTACATAGAATAAGTTGAATCAGATCAGACTTGTTCTTAATGCCATAGAAACTTTGTAACTCATTTAAAAGCTCAAGATCTTCATTTGCGAATTTAACGTTGTATTTCTTATCAACACCGTTATTTACGCTAATCTTTTTGTCGGCAAAAGAGTCTAATTTGATTTTTAAAGGATCGTCTGTCCAAAGAGTGTTTTTACTTGTCATAGTTACCACTTATGCTTATTTTGCTGTATAACTAATATAACATCAATGGCAAATTTTGACAAAAGATTTAGGTTAAATTTAATACAAAGTATAGGTAAGTTTACAAAAAGTATTTTGGCTTTAAAAAGCTAATTTTAGTGCCTCTTTTCGCAAGTCTTTGATTAAAGGATCGGAGTACCAACTAGGAATAGGATTTTTAAAATCATTAAAATCCTCTCTGATGCGGTCACAATTAAGCTGCATTTTAACCATCATGTCGGTGCTTTGTTTAGCGTAAACACCACATTTCCAAAGCGAATATAAAGCACTATATAAAGCAAATTGGATCCAGAATTTAACTGGTACTTGCTCGTTAAAATAACCGTCAATGACACCAGCGCAAAGCACAGGATATAAACCTGCGCATTCACATTCTAAGCTTGCAAAATCCTCACACATGTCGCCAGGTCCAAAGGCATAACTTGGCAACAGAATTAGACTTGAGTCTTTAGTTAGCATCAGCTTTTGATGCTTTAAAGATCCATAACGTAACACTGCTTTATAAATTCTAAAATGATCATAGCGGGATGATAATGCATCAAGTGCAAAGCGATCATTTTTAAAGTGAGGTAAATCAGCTATATAGGTTGCTAAATGCTCCATGTAGCTATCATGTCTTTTAACGGCTTTAGTTTTTTGTTTCTCTGTTAAAGGGTAAGAGTGTAATTGCCTTAAGATTAAACCTAACTTTTTACCTGTAGCATATTGCCAAGACTTAGGTACTGTAGCTAAAAATTTTGTCAGTTGACCACAGTCTTGATATTCAAAAAGAGCGGTGACTAAATTTCCTTTGACATCTTGGTTTAAGGAGATTGATTTAAAGCAATTGTCAGGGATTTGCTTTTGAAAATATTGAGAGCTTAGATAAGCTTTTTTAATCCGAGAGGTTTTCTCGATACTACTTTGCAAGCACAAGCAATTAGTATCACTGCTTTTTAAGACAGCAAAATCAATGTTGTTAACATCAGTAAATAAATTACGATAAGTCACTTTCATTTGTATGTCTAGCCTCTTGGATGAACCTTTTCATACAAACTATGCATTCTAGTATTAGCTACATGAGTATAAATCTGTGTGGTAGTCAAACTTGAGTGTCCAAGTAAGACTTGCACTGATCTTAAATCCGCATCGTGATTTAATAAGTGAGTGGCAAAAGCATGTCTAAAAGTATGTGGACTGATGTGAGTCTCTATTCCTATTTTTTTACTATATACCTGAATACGATACCAAAAAGCAGATCTTGAAAGCACAGATGCTTGCTTGTGAGATAAAAATATATAGGGAATTTTCTTTTTAGGATCGATAAGAGATCTAGCTTCTGCTATATATTTTATTAACCACACTTTAGCTTCATTACAAAGCGGAATGAGGCGCTCTTTATCACCTTTACCTCTGACAATTAAGTAATTGTCAATCAAGTTTAGGTTATTAAAGGTGAGATTTACAAGCTCACCTATTCTAAGACCTGTAGCATACAAAAGCTCAAGCATGGCTTTATCACGAAGACCTACAGGATCTTCAAGATTAGGAGCCTGTAAAAACGCCATTACCTGTTGCTCTGACATGATCTTTGGTAGAGCTTTTTCAATCTTTGGGTTATCAATAGCATCGCAAGGATTAAAAGTTAAAATCCCTTCATATTTTAAAAAGGTACAAAAATTTCTTAAAGATACTAGTAATCTTGCGTTTGAGGAGCTTTTACGAGCTTTTTTGAAGGCTAAATATTCGCGGATATGCTCTTTATTAAGAGTGGATAAACTTACAGTTTTACTATTTAGAAATAAAAGAAAAAATTTAACATCAGACAAATATGATGTAATGGAATTACTAGAAAGAGCTCTTTCTAGTAATAAGTAATCTTTAAAGTGAGCTAAAAGCTGCTGTTGTGCCTCACACAGACTTTCACTTACCTTTGCAAATTCATTGTCTGATGCCATAACTTATATCTAAAGAAAAGTTTAATTGCTCTTAGACATCTTGATTAGTTGTGCCATTGTAGGCAACTCTTTTTTAGAGCTCTTTAAAACTAATACATAGTATTTGTCATTCTGAGGAATTAAACAGAATTTATAAACACCATCAGCTTTTGGATAAAAACTAATTTCCTCAAATTTTGAGTTTGGATTTAAAGGAATAGTTCTTGAACCTTCCTTTAATACTCCTGGTGGATTTAAATATCCAAAATTAGTTCCATTAGACCAATTCTCATCGGCAAACTTAAATTTATAAGGAGCCCAATCTGCTCTTAGGGTGGCTAAAGTACAATAACCTTCATTTGCTTTACGTAAACGATAAGTTTCTGATACTTCATAATCATTCATTTCGCCACGTAAATAAATAGCTTTACCGTCAATAGAATAACCATTTGGTAGAAGCTCTGCTACTTGCTCTGGAATTTTTGAAGAACAAGCGCTTAAAAAGCCACTTAGCGCAATTGCGCTAACAATAATCTTTGAAAATTTCACAATACACTCTATTTTTTAAATTAATATGAAATAATAGTGAATATTTTACACAAAAAATTCCGTATAGATCCTTATTATATGCGAAGATACTAAATATCATCGCCCTTGGTCACAAAAAGCATAAAAAATGGATAATAAATTGCATAAAAATAAGTTTGTGGTGGGATTAACAGGTGGTATTGCCTGCGGAAAATCCTCTATTGCTTCTTTGTTTGAAAAATTAGGTATCACAGTTGTGGATGCTGATTTAATCGCAAGAGCTGTAGTAGAAAAGGGCTCCCCTATTCTTTTAGAATTACAACAAGCCTTTGGTGACAATATCCTAAATGAGGACAAGACCTTAAATCGCAAACTCATGCGCCAAATTGTGTTTGATAAAGAGCATCCTGAAAAATTAGATAAACTAAATAGCATCATACAACCTGCCATTAGAAAAGCGATGATTGAAGAACTTCAAAAGGCACAAGGTCCTTATGTGATTGCCATGATCCCGCTCTTGTTTGAACATCACTTAGAGTATTTAGTTGATAGAGTCTTAGTTGTTGATATTGAAGAAGATTTACAGCTTGAAAGATTAGTAAATCGAGATCATATTGATAAAAATTTAGCCTTGAATATTATTGCCAAACAAGTAGATAGACCGACAAGGATCAAAAAAGCTGATGATTTAATTAAATCTGATAACTCTCCTTTAGATAAAAAGGTCAATCTCGTGCTAAAATTACACAATCTATATTTAAAATTAGCATCAGGCAAAAACAAATTATAAAACGAGTAGCAGGTTATGTTTAATTTCGAATTTCCATTAAGTCCAAAGGCTAGAACATACCTAAAATTAGAAAAAGTTTTTAAAAATGCCGAAGATAGTACTGATCTTGACTCTATGCAGCATGTGATGTTCCTACTTCGTGCAATTGTGGACTACATTGATCTCGTTGATGGTTCTTCTTCTATCAAAATTGAATTGCTAAAAGATCTTGAAAAATGCGATTCAAAATTAAAATTTTGGTTAGATGACATTGAATGTGATAAAGAATATGTAAACTCACTTAGAAAAAACATTGAGGAAGCCAAAATTAAGCTAGATTCTTTTACAAGACAAAGAACTGTGCTTAAAGATGATCCTATCATCGAGCTTATCAAACCACGTTTTTTAACCCCAAGTGGCATTAACTGCTTTGATACTCCTTTATTTGATTTTTGGTTTTCACTAAGTGCAAAGGAAAAACAAGTTAGTGTAAACAAATGGCTGCACGAACTAGATTGCATTAGAGTTCCTGTCTATACCGTGTTATACCTATGGAGACTATGTGCTAATTTCTCTGATAGAGTAGCAAAATCAGGTTTTATGCAAGAAAGTGCTGATACATGCGATTTAATCGACATTCAATACGATAAGAGTGTTCGTGGCTACCCTGTAGTAAGCGGTTTCCAATCTAGAGTAAATATTAGATTTTTGCCATTTGAAAAAGGAGCTCCTGTAGGAGATATTCCTTTTAAAATTGCATACATTAAAAGTAGCTTAGAACAATGAGTTTAAAAGATTTGCTAACCGATGAGCTATATGAGGAAATCTCAAAGGAAGCTCACGATGATGGGGTGGCACCTACTAAAGATTCAAATGGGCAAATTACAGTAGCTTGTCCTATCTGCCATAAAACGGTAGTTTATAGTAGCGATAATCCTTTTAGACCTTTTTGCTCTCAAAGATGCAAACTAATTGATTTAGGTGCTTGGGCAAGTAATCAAAGAGCACTTAAAGGCAAATCCATTACAGAAGATGACGATGCTGAACTTCTAGATTCAAAAGATCTTGTAAAGTACAACATCCCAGATGAAGAATAAATAGGAATACAACCTTGAAAAAAGCAAGGATGCTCTCAATTTCAAAAATGTCTTTAGCAGTAGCTTTAGCTATTGCTATTGGCAATAATGCTTTTGCAGATAATACCGTAGCCGAAGACAACAAAAATAATAAAGCTCAAGACAATACCACTACTAATACTGACGGTCTAAAAGTATCTACAACTATAGTCGAAGACGATGACAAAATAGATCCTGAAGAGCTTAGTATCTTTGCGGCTAAAACCGTACTTAGAATGCAGTCGGATACTAGTAAAAAGTACCTTAAAAACTCTAAGGTTGCTGACGTATCTACCTTTCCTATGCGTCTCGTGACAAAGTTAAGTCAAGATCCTTGGCAAAAAGCCCCAAATTTACCATTTTTAGCTAAAAATGAGTGTTTTTATGGAACTCCATCCTACAGAGCTCCAAAGATTTATGATGCTAATAAAGAGCCTATTACTGTTACTGCCGATGCTGTACACGGCTCTTTAACCGACAAAAAGAGTCAGAAACTAACCTACACAGGAAATGTAGCGATTGAACAAGGTGATAAAAAAATCACCTCAGATACAGCAGTGTATTCAGCTACGACTAAGACCATTACCACCAAAGGTAAAAACTCTCGTTTAAGTAGTGGTGAGTACACAGTTACTACAGAAGAGGATGTAGTAACTAATGTTGAAACTAAAGTTATTTCTTTAGGCGAGTCTAACTATCAGTTTAACGGCTCCCTTTTAAACGGAACTGCTAAAAGCTTAGTTAACGACGACAAGAAAAAACATAAGATCTTTAAAAAAGCTACTATCTCTACTTGTCCTATTGAAAGACGCTCCTGGCATCTTTGGTCTTCAACTATAGAAATGCAAGAGGGTGACTCTTTTGGTGATAGTTGGAACGATGTACTCTTTATTGGTGATGTACCTGTATTCTACACTCCATATGCCGCCTTCCCTATTACTAACGAAAGACGCTCTGGTATCTTAAATGCAGCTATAGGCTATAACTCAGCCGACGGCTTTGAAGGATCATTGCCAATTTATTTAAATTTAGCACCTAATTATGATCTAAACTTAACTCCTGAGTATGATGCTGATCATAAGAATATCTATAATGCTGAATTTAGATATATGCCATTTAAGAATTTCAACGGCACCTTAAATGTAACTTATCTTCCAGACGATCCTGAGTGGGTAAATGATTCTAACGAGAAAAAGCGTTGGTTCTTTAATATCAAACAAAGAGCTTTCTTCCTTGATAACGACTTAAATATCTTGGTAGATTACTCAAAAGTTAGAAACAATGACTACACCTATCTTACCGATATCAGTCAAAAAGATGCTGCCGTAACAGACTCAAGCTTATTACAAACTGTAAAAGCCATCTACGATCAGAAGCTATATCGTGCAACCTTTGAAGTTAGAAAATATCACAACATGTTTTCTAAAACTAACTTCTCTACCTTCAGACCGTTTGCGATGATGCCGCAGTTAAAATTTAACTATACGGATACTTACAACAGTCTTTCTTACAGTGTTGATAGTGAAATTACTAGATTTAACTTAGATAAGATGGTGGAGAATAAAGATGTAAACATCAATAGATTCCATCTTGAGCCAGCTGTAAAGTATTTAGCATATGATGCCTACGGTTCATCTGCTAGTGTAGGGTTGACAGGCTTTTTAACTCACTATACTCAAAGCGACCTAAAATACATGCCAGGCAGTTACTATGATCGCTTAGGCTATGATAAGTATGAGAATAATGTAACTAGAGCTTTATTCTTGTTTGAAGCTAGTGGTAAAACTACTTTAGAGCGTAAAGTATTAGATATGAACCATACTCAAACTTTAGAGCCTGAAATAAAGTATCAATATATACCATACAGAGATCAGAGCAATATTGGTCTGTATGACACTACAGAAAGATACGACGATTACTATACTTTATTCTCAAGTCATCGCTATGCTGGTATCGATAGAATCGCCGATCAAAACTCCTTTACCCTAGGTCTAACTAGTAAATTATTAGATTTACATGACCGTGAAGTAATTAAAGCAAGTGTAGCTCAGCGTTACGACATTCGTACTCAAAGAGTAAAATTAAAACCTACTGAAGAAGAAAGACAAAGAAGATCTCCTTTAGAGCTAATGATTGATGCAGTGCCATTTGACGAAATTACCTTCCATGCTGACACTCGCTATGATCATTACAAAGGTGAATTCTATTGTTTTAATACTTCCTTACACTACAATAATCCAAATAACTACAATTTTGGTATTTCTTATCGTTACTATAGAAACGGTAACTATATTGTAAACAAAAAGAGTGACAACCCTGATGTAGATTTGCAACAATTAGGTTTAGAAGCAAGTATTCCATTATCAAATAGCTGGTCTATTATTGCAGCAAAATACATGGATTTAAAACAGTCTTACAATATTGACACCAAGTTTGGTCTAAAATATGAGGACTGCTGTTACTCCATTGCCTTTGTACATGAAAACTACATGGAAATGGATTGGGCTAACATGACCCATAAAGATAAGAAATTTACTGGTATAAGATTTGAATTAAAAGGCTTATACACTATGGAAGCTAAGGGTATTTCAAATCCTAATAGTACAAGTACCCACTATATTCCATCAACCGATTTAACTAATTTAAATAGATAACAGATTTATTGCATAAGGTATAACAAATGAAATTAGCAAATGTTTTAAAAAAATACGCACTTGTAGGCTTAATTCCACTGTGCACTATGCAAACCGCTGTGGCTACTGAAGAGCAACTTGATAACACTGCAGCTGTAGTAAACGACAATATTATTTTAGAAAGTAGCTTAAACGATCAGACTGCTCAATTACTTTCTCGTTACAAGTCCCACGGTGCTAATGTGGATGAGGTAACAGCAAGAAAGCAGGCTTTACAGACTTTAATTACCCGCTCTCTAATCTTGCAACTAGCTGCTAATAACGGTTTTGAAATGACCGATATGCAATTAGACTCCTCTTTAGATCAGATGGCTTTGCGTAATAACACTTCCACAGAGAATGTCTTAAAAAGATACGGTAGTGATAAAGGTCAAGCTTACGCTCGTGAAAAGTTTAAAGAAGAATACATCATCAATGAAGTTCGTAGATCTTCAGTAAGACAACGCGTTAGAATTTCAGATTCTGAAATTACTACCTTAGCTAATGCCTTAAAAGAGCGTGGTGGTGTAGAGCCTATGTACCATATTGCACAGGTAATTATCCCATTCTCCTCTCACCCATCTGATGATGAATACTTTAGAATTCAAAATGTAGCAAGAAGTGCTGTTACTAAAATTAGAAACGGTGCTAATATCGAGGAGATTGCAGCAAAATATGCCACTAACGAGCAATCTGCTGATTTAGGTTATGTACAAGAAACTGCCATTCCACTACCTTTCTTACCTGCAATTGTAAATGCTCATCCAGGGGACGTAGTAGGTCCTTTTAGATCTAATATCGGTATGCATGTGATTAAAGTTATCGATGTAACTACCAACGCTATTACCCCTATTAAAACTTATGATGCATCTCATATCCTAATTAAGACCTCCATTATCTTCTCTGATGAAGCTGCAAGAGCTAAGATTTTAAGCATTGCCGATCAAATTAAATCAGGTGTATTAACCTTTGCTCAGGCTGCTAAAAAATATTCTGAAGATCCAGGCTCTGCTGTAAATGGTGGTGATTTAGGTTACGCTCCACTACAAGTGTACGATCCAGGCTTTGCTCGTGGTGTTGAAGCTTTAAAGATTGGACAAATCAGTGCACCTGTAAAATCCTCTTTTGGCTGGCACTTAATCAAGCTTAACGATGTTAAAGTTGATACTGATTCTATGGACGCTTACAAAGAAAAAGCTAATGAAATTATCTTTGAAAGAGAATTTACAGAAGCTGTAATTGCTTGGGAGCGTGAACTTAGAGAAATGGCTTATATCCATGTTTTAGATCCTGTTTTACTCAATGCTGGTGTCAACATCGATCAAGCTCCAAAGCAGGAGAATAAACCATTTATTCAAGCTGACGATTTCAATAGCCAAGAAAAATCTAAAGACAGCGTTTATATTGATTAGTTACAGCATATGAAAAAAAGATTAGCTATTACTCCTGGAGAGCCTTCAGGAGTAGGTCCTGAGTTAATGTACTATGTATCAAAGCTCTCTCTTGAGGATACCCAATTAGTACTAGTTGCTTCAAAAGAGTTAATTAAACAAAGAGTAAGCCTATTTGATACTAACGTTCAATTCAAAGACTACGATGAAAATAACTTTGAACCACAGCAAAAAGGATGTTTAACCATTTTAGATGTACCTTTAGGTTGTGATTCTATTCCTGGCAAATTAGATACTCGTAATGCCAAATATGTTCTAAATTGTTTAGATATTGCCTCAGATAAATCTGTAAGTGGTGAGTTTCAAGGCATAGTAACAGGTCCTATTAGTAAAGCTGTGATCGCTGATACTGGTCTTGAATTTACAGGTCACACTGAATATTTCCAAGAGCGCACCCACACTAAGCGTGTAGTCATGATGCTAGGTTGTGATAAGCTAAATGTAGCTCTAGCTACCACTCATCTACCCCTTAAAGAGGTAAGTAGTCACATAACTCCAAAATTACTTACAGAAGTTGTAACTATCTTAAACCACGATTTAAAAACTAAATTTGGTATTGAAAAACCATGCATCATAAGCGCTGGTTTAAATCCTCACGCAGGTGAAGATGGTCATTTAGGTACTGAGGAGCTTGATACTATTATTCCAACCTTTAATAAGTTACGCGCTCAAGGTATAAACATCATAGGACCACTTCCAGCTGATACTATGTTCCAAGAAAAGTATCTTACAAAGGCTGATGCTTTTTTAACTATGTATCACGATCAAGGTTTACCTGTACTTAAATATGTAGGCTTTGATTCAGGCTACAACACCACCTTAGGTTTACCTTATATTAGAACCTCTGTAGATCATGGTACCGCACTTGATTTAGCTGGTACTAAAAAAGCAGATCCTGGTTCCCTCTATTCAGCAATTAATCTTGCTTGTCGCATGCTAGCAAGTCGGAGATAATCTATGGCACTACCACCACTTCACATGAAAGCAAGAAAGCGCTTTGGTCAAAACTTTTTGGTAAATGATCACATCATTTCTCAGATTGTAGATGCTATCAATCCTAAAGAAGGTGAGCATCTTGTGGAAATTGGACCAGGTCACGCTGCAATTACAAGACCTGTACTTGAAAGAGCTAAAAAGTTAACTGCTATTGAGTTAGACCGCGACTTAGTTGAAATTCTAAGACACGATCCTTTCTTAAAAGGCTTAACTATTATTGAAGCGGATGCTCTAAAAGTAGATTTCCAAAGCTTAGAAGGTGCAGGCAAATTACGTGTATTTGGTAATCTACCTTATAACATTACCTCCCCTATTATCTTCCATTTGTTAGGTCAAAAAGGCATTTTAGATATGCACTTTATGTTACAAAAGGAAGTAGTAGAGAGATTAGCTGCAGCTCCAAATGATAAAGATTTTGGCAGACTTACTGTGATGACTCAATATCACGCCAAAGTAATTCCAATGCTAATTGTGCCTCCATCAGCTTTTAGACCAGCTCCTAAAGTTATGTCTGCTGTAGTAAGACTACAGCCTAAAGAGCTTTCAGATGAGGATAGAGCTTTAGTTCCATATCTTAACAATGTAACTACTACAGCTTTCTCAGCAAGACGTAAAACTATTAGAAACTCTTTGTCTAAGTTCTTTACAGAGCAACAGCTTGAAGATCATGGACTAGATCCTATTCTAAGAGCTGAGAATATCAGTGTTGAGAAATACGTAGAATTAGCCAAAGACATCAAATATAGAGATAAAGTCTAATGTCAGCATCTAGCCCTATTTATGAACTGTTAAATCGTAATCTTGAGATCTTTGACAATAAAGATGTAGTTATTGTAGGTGATATTTACGATCCTATGATCTTAGCTTTAGTTAAAACAGCCAAGAGTGCCACCATTGTTGTAGATAACTTTGTAGTTTGCCAAAAGATGGCTGCTATGATTGGTCAGAGTATGGATCATGGTATTAACCAAACTATAAGCTACAAACACGTAAAACTTGTGTTTGCACCTATTGATAGTGTTAAAGATCAAGTATCCCATATTGATAGCTTAGTAGTTCTTCTATCTAAGAACAAACAGCAAACACTTAAACTTATTACCGCTCTACAAGACAAGCTTGATGAGAACTCATTTATCTATACAGCTGGTGCTAACGACGGTGGTGGTAAGAGTGCAGATACCATTCTAAAAGCTATTGGTCACACTAAAAAACAAGATTTAGCCAGAAAATGTACTCTTTTTAAAGCCTTTTTTGAGCAAAAGCTAAACTCTTTTCAAGAGCCAAAGCCACTTAATTGTAAGGTATTAGATTTTGAGTTAACTTTAGCTCAGGATGTACAAGTTTTCTCCCAAGGTAAACTTGATAATGGTACTAAGCTATTACTTGAAAGCCTTAAAGATATCGTGCCACAAGGTAAAGCTTTAGATTTAGGTTGTGGTTGTGGTGTTATCAGCATTGTATTATCAAAGCTTGGCTTTAAAGATGTCACAGCATCAGATGTAAGTGCTACAGCTTTAAAATTAACCTCTGATAACGCTAAAGCCTATAACTTAGACGACATTACTGTAGTCGCCTCAGATATGCTTTCTTCCTTAGATAAGTACGATCTTATTGCAGTTAACCCACCTTTCCATGTAGGCTTGCAAACTACTACAGCTCCTACTATTCGCATGATCATGCAAGCTCGTGATCATTTAACAGAAGGTGGTTGCATGTATATGGTAGCTAATGCTCACCTACACTATGAGAAATACTTAACTGAGTATTTTGATAAGGTTGAGATTGTAAATAAAACCACAACCTTTATCGTTTACAAGGCAAGCTAACCACTTGCTCTAGTGAATGTAGTACTGCCTTACGTTATCAACATCGTCATCTAACTTTTTGATGGCGTAAGGGTAATTAACTGTTGCAATAAATCTATAAATTGTTTATAATACCTACTAATATTTAGTAGGTATTAAGAATATATCAAAGATAATTTCCATAGGTCAAGTTGCAAAACTATTAGGTGTTCATGTTCAAACCATGAGAAATTGGGAGAAGTCGGGTAAGTTAAAACCTGATTCTATTTCACCTGGTGGTACTAGACGATATAATCTAGATAGGATTGTAGCAATCAGTGGAAAAGAAGTACCTACTGTAGTAGATGAGAGAAAAACCGTAGCTTATGCTAGAGTAAGCTCTCAAGACCAAAAAGATGATTTAGTAAGACAAACACAAGTACTTGAATTGTACTGCGCTGAGCATGGTTATAAGTATGAGCTTATTACCGATTTAGGCTCAGGTATGAATTACTACAAGAAAGGACTTACAAATCTTATTAACCAAATTCTAAATGATGAAGTTAAACGATTAGTAATCACTCATAAGGACAGATTACTAAGATTTGGAGCTGAGTTAATCTTCTCCATCTGTGAAGCTAAAGAAGTAGAAGTGGTAATTATCAACAAAGGTCAAGAAAAAGCTAGTTTTGAAGAAGACTTAGCAAAAGATGTGCTAGAGATTA
>Ga0256405_10007613_pt1 | contig 16104 bp, 13 predicted proteins | sample RumenRJG_02DNA_FD_189096 | JGI IMG/M metagenome (GOLD analysis project Ga0256405, IMG submission 189096) | Bovine rumen microbial communities from Lethbridge, Alberta, Canada - RJG_02 | ecosystem: Host-associated > Mammals > Digestive system > Stomach > Rumen | place: Canada: Alberta... | reverse complement strand
TGTCTGTGTGATAAAAAGAACAGACCGATCGCGTTTTTAAAGTCTCCGCAGGATGTTCGCAAAGCGCATCAATTAAAGAAACTCGTTCATCGGAACGTCTGCATTAAAGGCGTCCCGCAGTACATTAACAAAGAGCCGTATCTCCTAATCGTTGTCGAAGATGTGTGCCCGTAATACGCGGATTTTGTTCGGGAAGCCCGTTGCGGATGCGATTTTGACGTCCGTGCGGAAGGAGGTTGCGACTTTAAAAGGACGTCCGCCGTCGGTAGTTTTTTTGCGCGTCGGAAACGACGGTGCTTCCGTTTCCTACGTCAAACAAAAGGCAAAGTGCGCGTCTGAAGTCGGTATTCGGAGCGAAACACGTATTTTCGACGAAACGACAACGGAAGAACGACTTTTGTCGGAAATTGTCCGCTTAAACAAAGATTCGAACGTCGACGGCATTTTGGTTCAGTTGCCGTTGCCGAAACACATAAATACTCTCAACATTCTTCGCGCCGTCGATTCGAAAAAGGATGTGGACGGCTTTACCGATGTCAATTGCGGTCGTTTGTGGCAGGGCGACGGTTCGTTAATACCGTGCACGCCCGCCGGGATTATTGAACTTTTAAAGTATTATCATATCACAACCGAGGGCAAATATGCCGTTATTGTCAATCGCACTTCGATCGTTGGGAAACCGCTGGCGGCGTTGTTATTGCGACATTCGGAATTCGGGAATGCCACCGTCACCGTTTGCCATTCGTACACGCAAAATTTACTCGAAATCACCAAACAAGCCGATATTTTGGTGCTTGCCTGCGGAAAACCGCATGCCTTCGGGCGTGATTACGTGAAAGAAGGTGCCGTTGTGATTGACGTCGGCATCAGTCGCGTTCCAGCCGATAACGAACGCGGGTACATCATCCAGGGCGATGCGGATGTGGAAGCATTGAAGGGGTATGTTGACACACTCACACCCGTCCCGGGAGGCATCGGACCGCTGACGGTTGCGATGTTGATGAAAAACACGTTGCAAGCGTATTACCTATGTCAACAGCCGTGAATAAAATTCAAAGTACATTTTTGCCGCCGGCACCGATCACGCAACGCATGCTTGCGATGCTGTGCGATTTGGTTTTGCTTTTTCTGCTGAATATCTTCATCGTCGGGAAGCTGTGGTTACCGCTTTATCATGCGGAGGCGATGGCGCAATTTCAAATCCTGATCGAAACCTACTCGCTTCAACTGCTTCAGGGGCACATAGGCGGATTTTTCGCGGAGCTCAAAAACAGCCCCGAACTGTTACACATGTTCCAAGCACTCGATTGGGTTTTATTTTGGCTCGCCTGGGGATATTACGCCGTCAACGGTTGTTTTTTTCAAGGCGGTACCCTCGGAAAGCAAATTTTCAACCTGCGCGTCCTGAAATTGCCGCAGCTGAAACCGCTGTCCTTTTTTGACAACGTTTGGCGTTCGGGAACATTTATCTTCTTTCTGCTGACAGGATTCCCGTTTTTGGCGGCATTGGATTTCTTTTGGATGTGCGTTCAACGACAGCACCGCGGACTGCACGATTTATTCTGTCAAACGTACGTCGTGAATTGCACGCTGTTGGAGCAAATTCAGGGACAAATCGGTGAAGCGGTGCGCTCGGTGGTTCAGGCGGAAAAATCGAAGGAAGATACGGAAAAATCAGAATAGATCTTGGAAATTTTGTTTCCCGAACCTACTCGCTTTGCTCAATTTGCCTTAACACCGCTTCGGCAACGGCTTCCGGAGAAACGTTTTTCAAATTCCCATTCGTTGCTTGAAAGATACAATGCTTCGCCGTCGGATACGGTCCGGAACGTTGTCCGCTTGTCGGCCCGTAAATACCGACCAGCGGTTTTTTTAACGCCGCCGCCAAATGCACGGGACCGCTGTCATTGGCAATCACGCATCGTGCCGATTGAATGAGCGTCGGCAAATCCGATAAACGCGTTTGACTGATAAAATTCGTAAAACGCGGATGTTGCGGCACGTCGTTCGGCGTCTTTTGCCCGATCCATACGCAACGGTGCGGTGTTTGTTCCAACAGCAATCGCGTCAATTCGGAGAAAAACGGCCATTCCTTTTCGATGCGACCGCTGTTCGGGAACAGCAAAATCGCACCTTTTTCGAACGGAAAATGCCAATCGCTCGTTTTCAGCGTCAACGGTCGTTGCGGTTGTGAATGCAATCCTAACGGCGTCAACAAGGATTGCAAAATATCCACCTCATGGAACGGCGCAAAAGTCGGCATGAAGGTCTTTTTATAAAAGAACCGCGCTCCTTCGCGCGCATTACCGCGCCCGATTTTTTCCGTCGCTTTTACAAAAAACGTCATCAGTCCCGTTCGCAAAAGTCCTTGCCCGTCAATAAGGTAATCATACCGATACGCACGTATTTCCTTTATTAAACGGCAAAAGCCACGGATACCGCCGTGACGCTCAAAAATGAAAAACTTCGAAACAACGGGACTCAGACGCAAAAATTCCGCAAAACAATCGCGAATAATCCAATGAATATCCAAAAAAATACCGTTTTTCTCCGCCGCCCGATATAAACCTTCAACTACCTGCAACATTTGGACAACATCCCCGAATGCCGACGGTTTGACGATTAAAATTTTATATTCTTGTGAAGATTGCACGGGCTATCTGTCCTCCTACAAGGTAGCAGGTTGTATTTGAACAGACAATATCCATACTTATCATCGGATATTGCAATACCGAAAAAAACACTGCTGTTTGGATTTTTACAAAAATTGCATCCCAAAGCTCTTAAACATTCTGCCCGTATGCTCACAGCGAAACAAATATCCACCCGCGTACGAAAAAAGCCGCAAAACGGCGGCTTTTTTTCGTGTTCGGCTTGTGTGTAAAATAAAATTCCTATTTTTTCTTTTTCATCACCTTCTTCTCTGTCTGTTCGCTTTCTGATGACCTTCCCCAGTCATCTCCTTCATCAAGTATTATCTTTCCCCTTTTCCTCCCAAGCGCTCCTCTTCCACGTTTTTTTTCTATTTCTTCTTGCGCTAACTGTTCCTTATCAAATCGTTTTAACCAGCCCTTGCCAAATTGAAGACACCCCAAGTTGCGATAATCAGCCTTCAAATCCTCCTCTGTTTGATTCTCACTTTTCTCCTTTCCCTTTCCCAAAACTAAAGTTTTACCTCTTACAGGATTATCCATATCTTCCGCACCAAATCCAAGGTTTCCATCGCCCTCTTTTTTGTCTTCAACCTTTTTGGGGAGATACTTCTCCACCAACGCGTGTACACAATGACTGAGACGAGTTGCTTCAGCTTTATTCTTTATGCCCGGAAAAGAATTAACACTGTTTATCTTTTTACCGTCTTCATCGTATCCATACTGCACCTGTAATTCGATTATTTTGTCATCCGGAACACCAAAAGGCAGGATAGCATATTTGCAATCCTCCGATGGAATCCGAAATACGGTTTTAGGACAAACTTGCCATCCGAGATGAACCACCTTGCATTTATCGCAAAAGCGATCGAGTGTGCTCCTGCATACTTCCACTTCATCGTGTTCCTCATCCAAACTGCACTTCCAGGTCAAGGCAAACGCGCCTTCAAGGCTCCCTGCAATCATACTGCCACCAAGCAGAACGACTTTGCTTAAACTTTTCGCATCCATACAAAATACTTCTCCTATTTTTTATCCTTCTTTTCCTGTAATTTTCTTTTCAAAGATCTCTCCTTTATCGCCAATTTTTCTGCTTCTTCTCGCCTCTTAATCTCCTCCATTTTTTTCCTCTCTTCTTCCTTTTCCGCATCGGACATTGGCACTCCTATTTTCTTTTTTTCTTGTTGTAAAAAAGTGCTAATTTTTTCCAATCGCCGTCGTTTTTTTTCTTCTGACTCTTGTACCTCTTTTCCCTTTTGGAACTGTCCGCGAAGCTTTTTGTTTTCTTCCGAAAACTTCTCTTTTAACTGTTGCACACTAAATTCAAGGCGCTCTGTTTCGATGTTTCGATCAGGCTCGATTTCCGGGCAATACTCTGCGTACCGTTCGTCTCTTCGTACATTACTGCATCCGTATTCATACCATAATTCGGCGATTTTTCTCTCCGGAACTCTGTACGGAAGAATAACATACTTTATACCTTCCGATCGGAAACCGAACACCGATTGAGGACAAACTTCATACCCACTGTGATAATCCGAAGTACACATGGGATTATCACAGGCTCGTTCCCACTGCCAGCAACAAAAACATGCTTCATCCTTTTTATGTTCAACTCCTCTACTGCATTTCCAGGCAAACGCACTCTCGATGTTCACCGCAGGAATACTGATACCGAATAAGCCGATTTTTATGAAACTTTTTGCATCCATTTCCTCATGCAAAACATTTTTTTAGAAAAAAAGAAACAAAAAAAATACAAAAAATTCCGCAGAAAGAAAACAGCGGCATTTTTTTCTCAAAAAAACGAAACAAGTAAAGTCAGAAGGATAACAGCAAGCGCCTTACCGAAAATCCGTCGGATCGACATCCAAAATATCGATCACATTCGACGGCATTTGAAAACGTTGGCGCAGGTTTTGAAGTTGCGGAAGAAAAGAAGTTTCGTGCGGTACCAAATACAGCAGGTGCATGCGCCAATAACGATGGGCTTTGTTTATATAAGGCACGGCAGGACCCATAATTTCAACGTCCTCGGATACGTTTTTTCGCAAAAAACCGTTCCATTGGTCGACGACGTAGCGAAGCGTTTTTTCGGAGAAACTTCGAAACAAATGTCTGACCATGCGACGAAACGGCGGATAACGATGCTGTTTACGCAAAGCCGTTTCGCGATCCAAAAAGCCGACGGTATCGTGTTCCAACGCGTACCGCACCCAATCGGCGTCCGGCGAAAACGTTTGAAGCACAACTTCCCCGGGACGTTCGGCACGTCCGGCGCGCCCGCTCACTTGCACTAATAATTGAAACAAACGTTCCGAGGAACGAAAATCTTCCGCCGCGGTGATTAAATCCGCCTGAATGACGCCGACCAGCGTTAAATACGGAAAATCCAACCCTTTCGCCACCATCTGCGTGCCGATGAGAATATCGTATTTGCGTTGCAAAACCGCTTCATACCAATCGTTCTCTTTCGAAATTGCATCCGAATCAAGCCGCAAAATACGTGCCCGCTTATACAGTTGCTTCAAACAGGCTTCGATGCGTTGCGTTCCGAGACCGACGCTGAGTTTCATCGGCGAACGGCAGGCGGGACATCGGTCATACGCCGTAACGCGCGTATCGCAGATATGACACCGCAAGGTACGGTCGGGTTTATGAAAAACCAAATAACTCTTACAATTCGGACATTCCAAACGCACGCGACACTTCGGGCAGTAGTAATACGGCGCATACCCGCGGCGATTGAGAAACAGCAATGCCTGTTCGCCGCGATCGAGACAAAGACTTAATTTTTCACGCAACAACGCCGACAGCACGAAGGAACCTTCGAATGAAGGCTTTTCATAGCGCATATCCGCCAAGGAAACCTTCGGCAACGGTTGCCCCGACGGGCGTTGCGTCAACGGATGAAGCGTATAACGCCCGCAACGGGCTTCGTTCCAACTCTCTACCGACGGCGTTGCGGAACCCAAAACGCACGGTGCGTTGTTCAAACACGCGCGGTACAACGCCAAGTCGCGCCCGTGGTAGCGCGGGGTTTCCGATTGTTTGTAGGAAGGTTCGTGTTCTTCATCGACGACAACCAAGCCGAGGCGTTTAAAAGGCAAAAACACTGCCGAACGCGTTCCCAAAATCACGTCGACCGTTCCGTTCAACGCTCCCTGCCACACCCGCATACGCTCGCCGTCCGAAAGTCGACTGTGCCAAAGACCGACGCGAATACCGTACGCCGATAAACGTAACTTTATTTTTGCCAGCGCCTGAGCGGAAAGCAGGATTTCGGGCACCAAATATAATGTCTGCAATTCGAGGTTTTTAGCTTCCGCCGTCAATGCATGGTAAAGCTCGGTTTTTCCCGATCCCGTCACGCCGAACAGCAGATGCGCCGAAAATTTTCCTGCCCGTAACGCTGCCCGAAGTTTCCCGAAAACGCTTTCCTGCTCGTCGGTCAACGGCAACAGTGTATCGTTGCTTTGAATTTCCGCCAGTGGTTGTTCGCAACGTTCGACATATTTTTTTTCAATCAAACGTTTTAAAAGCGGCGTTCCTTTCGGAAAGTTTTTGCGAAATTCCGCCTCAGAGGCAAACGGATGTTGTTCGAGCCAACGATAAATTACCGACTGTTGCACGGCGCGCACCGAAAATGTTGCCGTTACGTCGGTGATATGAAGAAAAAATTCCTTTTTAAATACTTTGCCGACGCGAAGAAAAGACGGCAGAGCCGTTTCGAGTACGGTACCGAGCGGGCACACGTAATAATCCGCAACCCGTTGAATGAGCGCAAGGTTATCCTCATACACAACGGGTGTTTCGTACAAAGAACCTTCGATGGGAACCAACGCATAATCCGCTTCGGGGGCGATGCTTGAAACCTTCGTTACCAAGCCAACCGTTCGCCGACCTCTGACGCGAATGTGAACCAATACACCAAGTTGAAGCGGTTTCGGCGAGGTGTAGGTTAAAGCGCGATCGATCGAACGCAACGGCAAAACATCGACATAGAACATTTTACCATGCGTAACTGGTTTTTATCGCCAAAAGATGCCCGTCGGGCGCAAAAATCTCAATCTTCCACGCAATCAGACTGTTTGAAACCTTCCGTTGCGCTTTTTCATCAAGTTGTTCCGCTTTGTGCTCGTCTTCCTTCTTTTTAACATCCCAGGGATTTGCCTTTTTTTGCTCCCAATCGCCTTGCTTTGCCGCTTCCGCGTTTTGCAACTCCTCCGCGGCTTCCTTTGAAACAATCCCTGTCGAAGCCGCATCGGTCATACCCAGCCAAATTTCGTTTTGGTACAACAGCGAATGTTTCACCTTCGGCATCACCCAGGTGCGCACATGCTCCTGCGGCGAATCGCTGCCGATAAAGGTCACTCTAAACTCCGACCCCGCGGGTATTATCGACAAAGCGCAATCCAGCTTGACGATAAAATACAAACCCGCCTTTTGGGTCGGATCGGAACGCACAATGATACGCCCCATCTTGCTCTCCTCATGCGTGAAAGCCTGAATGATACCTTTGTAAGCATCTTCGGTTTTCGAAACCAATGCTATGTCGTCCACCAAAACTTTCGTTAATGTATAACGTTTCCGCTTCTCTTTCGGAATGACGGTCTTTGGTTTACGCGGCGCGTTCCCGTGTAATGTCGGCCAAAACGTAAGCAATTTTTTTGTGCGTTTCGAACACGGATGCTCGGGATTGCGCCGAAACCACGTGCAGGAACACCCCGACAGGCTCAACAACGCCAAAACGAACCATAATCGCCTGCCCGCCTTCATAAATTCCCTGGCGCCCTCACTCAGACTCGAACTGAGATTAACGGTTTAGGAAACCGCGGTTCTATCCCTTGAACTATGAGGACGACGCTTTCAGGGTGCTTGAAAATGTTAAAAATGGCAATCTTTTATGTGTGTAAGCTTGTTTTCCCGTGTATCAAATCCACACGTCCCCCCCATGAACATCCTCCATCCCTCTCCGTCAAACCTTTCAAACCTCTCTTCAAACTTCCTCTTGACAACCCTCCCGCTTTGTAGTCCAATAAAATCAGTTCCTGCGGTGTGTTCACGACGGATGCATCGGAAGGGGCTGATAAATAAGTAAAACTATAGGAAAGTAAATCAAAATTATGAATAAAAAGTTCATGATTGGGGGGTGCGCGGCGGTTGCGATTGCCGGCAACGTGTTTGCGGCGGATGAGGATTATTCATACTTCGCTCCGTACGCGAGTTTGAAGGGCGGCTATGCTTTTTTGGGCAAGCGCAACGACATCAAGTACAAAGGCGGGTTTGCCGGTGCGGTCGAACTCGGTGTCTCCTACGATGCCTGGCGTCTCGGGCTCGAATTGGGCTATAAGAGTAATAAGATTAAAGACTTTAAATTTCCGGGCGGCTTCGAGGGGACGAATTATGTCCTGAACGGCGGGTTCGATTGTGGTAACCCTGCTACCGCAAATATTGTAAACCATAATACTGGTGGAGCGGGTGGTGCCGAAGTCAATGCCGCGACGGCTGCGATTGGTGAGTACTCGGTGTTTAACGTGAACGGTAATGGTGCCGGTGTCGGTCCGGTGTTTGGTGTGGCTCCCTCTGCCAATGGTCAACAAACTCTGGGTTTAAAGAACGTCACCGAGTTTAAGTTTGAAAAAATGAGCGCGATGACGGGCATGATCAATGTTTTTTATGACTACGCGATGACGGATGCGTGGAGCATTTACGGCGGTATCGGTTTGGGTGCGGCGCGCGTGAACTTGACCGTTTCGAAGAGAGACAGCGGAGTGACGACCGGTGCGAAGAAGATCGGAGCGGAAAAGGGTAATGCTGCCGGTGCCTACACCGTAGCGGATGCGAAGAAAGCAGTCTTGGAAGCGTTGCCGAAGTTTTTCGACGACAATGATGCCAAGTGGATCAAAACCGAACTTTCCAAGACGGTATTTGCGTGGCAGTTGATGGCGGGTGTCGGCTATGAATTCAACGAGAACTGGAAGCTGACGTTGGGTTACAAACTGTTCAATACCGCGAAGGTGAAGCAGAATATTGCCGGCAAAGAATATAAGATCAAGACACCGTTCAATCATACCGCGGAGTTGGGCTTGACCTACACGTTCTAAGAGAACGTGAGTTGAGGTCGAGAGGATCGCTGTCAAAGCGGTTGACGACGGTTGCCGTGTAAGCGGTCGAAAGACGGCGGTGTATCATACAGAACACAACGGGCACGCACAGCGTGCCCGTTGGAGGTTTAAGGGGGGACGGATAATTAAAGAATAGTGTTGAAACAACCCCCAGCGTACGGTTAAGGCGCGGAACACGGGGACGGGCGGGTTGAGGAAATGTGAGCCCGCAGGGGAACGTAAATACCTGCGGGGGTATTGAAGGGCGGCAGAAGAGGCTCTTTTAAAATCGACAAAGTATTTCTTTTAATCTACAATTAAAATACCATGAAATCCGCACGAATTTCGATTTCCGTCAGCCCCGAGTTGTATGACTGGGTGAAAAATCAGGCGAGAAAACAAAAAACGTCCGTCAGCAAAAAAATTACACTTTTTTCGGAGGCGTTCGTATGAACTTCCGACTGTTTAACACTCAAAGCCGTACCAAAGAAGCAGTTCGGTGCGAAAAAGGAAAAAACTTGTGCAAATCGGATACAGACTCTCTTTTTAAGGAAAAAATCCTAAGAAATTTGAAAATCTCCTTTACACCGATCTCAAAAGCTCTATCGCCGCAACATTATCTGTTCCTTAATATCCGTTTCCACATATCTGATTTTGCCTCAAAAAAATCCCAAAATCGGTTGCGGCACCTGCTTCCATTCGCGCCCCTGCAACAGACAGCCGGTTGCCTTTTTGTTAACACCACCCCATTGCTTGAAGTAAAACGGTACTTTCTGCGCCACGCATTGGTCGCGCACGTCCGTCACCCATTCTTCCCGCAACGGTCGCGCTTTCGGACCGCTTTCGCCGCCCAAAATCACCCAATGGATACCGTCCAAAGGTAAATTCGGCACGGCGGTGAGCAACGGTTCCAGACACAGCCATTTCAGATGCGCCTTGGTCGAAAGCAAATACGGAATGCGCTTTGTTTGACGTTCCGATTCAACGGTCACACCCATCCAAATGTTCGGCGACCAATATAACTTCGGCGCAATCTCCGCCAAACGTTCGGCACGCTTGGTTAAAATCTGAAACACGTGCCAATCGGCGCGGTTCATGGTTTCGAATACACGAAACAAAAACGCGTCCGGTACGTCTTCGTGAAACATGTCGCCCATGGAGCAAGTAAAAACCAACTGCGGCTTCTTCCAGCGAAACGGTTCCGTTAAACAGGCTTCGTGGCAGGTTACGCTGAAACCGTCTTTGTACTTTGCCTGTCCCATCAGACACAAACGCCCCGCCATGCGTTCCGCGTAACAGTGCAGACAACCTTCGCTGATTTTCGTACATCCGGTAATCGGATTCCACGCTTTCCAAGTCGATGCGTTATGCATACTCAGATCCCCATTACCTTGTGAGGGTATTCCTCAAAGTACATTTGAGCAAGGCACAAGGCTCGTTCTTTGATGCCTTGAAAACTTCTTTATCAAGCTCTACTCAAAGCCCAACAAAGTAATTTTCAGGCGGTCGGCTTCCGCCAAGACCGCTTTTTTATCCAGAATCAGCGTCCTTCCGCTTTCCAACGCCGCCCATCGGATACCAGAGGCGTGCATCTTTTGTAAGGTTCGCAATCCGAAAATCGGTACGTCGAAACGAAAATCCTGATTTTCCTTCGCCGCTTTCACCAATCCCATACCGTCTTTACAAATCGATGCCACGCGCTCAATCAACGCATCGGTACCGTCAAAACCTTCAACAAGCAACGTCGTTCCGTTGCGCACAACAACGCTTTGCCCGATGTCCAGTGCCGCAATACCGCGACATATCCGAATACCGTGTTGCAACGTTTCGGGAGCAACGGGAAAGTAATCTTTTTTCGTCAGCAACCCCGCCGTCGTGATATGCTCCTCCATGAAACAACGCGCATCCAACACTTCGATGCCGAGTTTCTCGATTTCCGCCAACAACGTGCCGAAGATGGTAGTCGCATTTTTCTCTTTCAGGCGCGACAGGAGAAGTAAAGCTTTCAGATCGGGCTTTAACCCGTGAAACAGCTTTTTCGGTCGGATTTGCCCCGCCAAGAGGACGTATTTTACCCCGCACTGACGCAATGCTTTCAGCCAGGTACCGACCTGGCCGATTTCAAACGAAGACCAACGCTCCGTCGGTATGGTATTTAACCACTCGGAATTTTCGGGTTCGAACGAAAAAATCCGCGCATTCGGACAAAGAACGGACATCTTTTTCCATACCAACCGCGGATAGTTGCCACGTCCCGCCAACAAAACGATCGGCAGGGAAGTTTGGAAGTTTTTCGGGGAATAGAGCGAAAGGTTCATAAAAACGCCTCCGATACGGATTGCAACATCAAGATTTCACCGCTCCAATCCGCCGTAAGCACCTTGAAACACAACCTCCACACACCCGTGGATCGCATTCCTGTTTCCCGCCGACCGCCTATCGGGCGCATTTATCCCTTCACCACAAAATTCACCAATTTACCCGGCACGTAAATTTCTTTTACAATCGTACCCTTCGCCAGAAACGGAACCGCTCTCGGTGCGCATTTGGCACGTTCGAGAATATCTTCGCGCGAAGCATCGGTCGGAACGCAAATTTCATCGCGCAATTTGCCGTTCACCTGAATGATGATTTTCAGCTCGTCGCGAATGCACTTCGACGGATCGGGTTTCGGCCAGCCGGCATCAATGATTGACGACTGTTCGCCGCAACGTTCCCACAGTTCTTCGGCAATATGCGGCGCAAACGGTGCCAACAGTTGAAGAAAGGTTTTCGCCGCCGTTTTCGACAGATGTGCCTCCTTTTGAAAGCCATTCAGACAAATCATCAGTTGCGAAATCGCCGTATTGAAGCGCAAATTTTCAATATCTTCCGTAACTTTTTGAACGGTTTCGTTTAGGAGGCATTCCAAAGCCGCCGAATCACGCTCTCCGCCGATACGTTCCGACAAAGTGCCTTCGACGGTCATAAACAAACGCCAGATTTTCTTCAAAAACCGAAACACCCCTTCGATGTTTTTGGTACTCCAGGGCTTTGATGCTTCCAACGGTCCCAGGAATATCTCATACAACCGCAATGCATCGGCACCGTATTCATCGGCAACATCCAGCGGATTGACGACATTGCCGAGCGACTTGGACATTTTGTTGCCGTCGGAGCCGAGAATAATTCCCGGATGGAACAGCTTCGGAAACGGTTCGGACGTCGAAACAAAACCGCAATCATGCAGGAATAAATGCCAAAAGCGCGAATACAACAAATGCAACACCGCGTGTTCCGCGCCGCCGACATACAAATCGGGCGTTTGCCAATACTTCAACGCATCGACATTCACGGGCTTTTCGTTATCGTTCGGCGACAAATAGCGCAGGTAGTACCAGCAGGATCCCGCCCATTGCGGCATCGTGTTGGTTTCGCGCGTTCCTTCAATCCAATCATCATTATTTGAAACACTCTTGGAACTTTCGTCGTTCGGACGAATTTCGCCCGTTCGAATATTCAAACGCACCTGCAACCACGACGGATCCGCGTTTTGCAACGGCGCGGTCGCTCCTTCGCCGGGTTTATAGGACGAAACTTGCGGTAACGTCAGCGGCAGGTGTTTGGATGTCAGCGGAACGGCGCAAAAGATTTCGCCTTTTTCTTCGTATGAAACACACTCTTCGGGTAAAAATTCCCGAAACGGCGAATTCTTGCATGCCGTCAAACGCTCGTAATCCGCTTTTTTGACCCAAACGATCGGGAACGGTTCGCCCCAATAACGCTGGCGCGAAAATAACCAATCGTGGATTTTGTACTGTACCGTTGTTTTACCAATACCTTTCGTGTTGAGTGCGGACAGGATTTTCTTCGCCGCTTCGTCGGAAGATAAACCCGAAAATTCTCTCGAAGCCGTCAAGGTACCCTTGTTGCAAAACGGCAACGGTTCGTTGTTTGCGCCGTTAATCACGCGCACAACAGGCAAATCATACGTCTGCGCAAACTCGAAATCGCGCGCATCGTGCGCCGGAACGCCCATCACTGCTCCCGTTCCGTGATGCATCAGGACGTAATCGGCGATCCAAATCGGGATTTTCGCGCCCGTCAGCGGATGCACGGCATACGTTCCCGTAAAAACGCCGCTTTTGGTTTTCGCCAAATCGGTGCGCTCTAAATCGCTTTTGGAAGCAATTTCCCTTTTATAACTCTCAACCGCCTTCCGTTGCGCCTCCGCCGTGAACATATCAACCGACGGATGCTCGGGAGCAAGCGCGATAAACGTCACGCCGAACAGCGTGTCGGGACGCGTCGTAAAAACCGTCAGTGTTTCGTCATTGGTTGTTTTGAACGTTACCAAACCACCTTCCGAACGCCCGATCCACGTCTGTTGTTGCCGCTTTGTCGCTTCCGGCCACTGCAAACCGTCAAGTCCTTTGAGCAATTTATCGGCGTACTTCGTAATTTTCAGCACCCATTGCCGCAACGCGCGCCGCTCCACGGGGAAATGCCCGCGCTCGGATTTACCGTCAATCACCTCCTCGTTGGCGAGCACCGTTCCGAGTTTCGGGCACCACCACACCGGCTGTTCCGAAACGCACGCCAAACCGTGCTTAAAAAGCTGAAGAAAAATCCATTGCGTCCAACGGTAATATGTCGGATCCGTTGTATTTACTTCGCGCGACCAATCGATGCCCAACCCGACGCGCTGCATCTGTTTTTTAAACGCATCGACGTTGTTTTGGGTATTGACGGACGGATGAATGCCGGTCGCAATCGCATTTTGTTCCGCCGGCAACCCGAACGCATCCCACCCCATCGGATGCAGAACATTGAACCCGCAGGCTTTTTTATATCGACCGATGATGTCGGTCGCTGTGTAACCTTCGATGTGCCCGACATGCAACCCCGCCGCCGACGGATACGGGAACATGTCCAAAACCCAGTATTTCACCTTCGCAACATCCTCCGTTGCCCGAAACGTTTGATGTTCCTCCCAATACGCCTGCCAACGCGCTTCGATGGTTTTAAAATCGTAATCCGAGTGCCTCGAATGCATGCTTTTATGCTAAAAAAAGGCACCTGTGATGCAAGGTTTATTTGGACATCGAACGGCAGAGGACGGCGCCAAATCAGAACGAAAAACATCTTTACAATCGGAAGAACGTACCTCAATGGACTATGCTCAACATTTGTGGGTAAATTCCATTCGAGCACAACGAACTGCTCTGAAAACCCGTTGTGCCGACAACCCCGTTGTATGAAGCTGTCGGCACTTTTGCTAAGTCAAAAGCAAAAACTTTACTTCTTATCGGTTGTTTCCTTGCTGTACACGATCTTGCTTTTTGCTTTCGGTTCTTCCTTTTTGTCTTCGATCTTCGACGTTTCGTCTTCAAACGCAAATCCGCGCTTTTTCGCCTCTTCCACACTGATGACACCCGGCAATTGAAATAAAAAGCACAACGTGCATATTTTCGAAAAAAGTCCGATATAACATACGAAAGTACAGGAAAAACATGAAGACATTGTTGATACACGGTGACGGTTTCGGAGCCGTGAAAAATCCTGCAATTTTCGACCGAACGGGCGCTTCAACAGCGGTTTTTTGTCGGTGCGCAAAAAAGGCTTTTCATCCGTAAGCAATCGTACAACGATAGACATCAATGAAAGCAACGGGCGTTTTATTCGCTATTCTCCTCATCATTGAGGCGCTCAACAATACCCACAGTACGGTGTACAACCAGTGCCTGCTGTTTATTCAGCAGGATTTGCCGGGATCGGATTTCCAGCTGAAATTGAGCGTGACCCTGTATTTTTGCGCCATCTTCTTCGTACGCTGCATCATCGGATCGATTGCGGATCGTTGCAGCGGAAGGAAGTGTCTGCTCATCATGCTGTTCGTGGTATTGGGCGGGCATCTGTTGGCGTATGCCGCAACCAACCTGCCGACGTTCGTGGTTGCGCGATTTATCCAGGGCTTCGGCTTCGGCGGCGGGCAAGTGATGAGTTTGGTATTGCTGATGCAACTGTTCCCGAACAAAAACCGCGCTTCGATTATTGCCGCCGAACAGGTTGTTTTCTGCATTGCCGCCGTCTGTCTGCCGCTGATCGGACACGCCTGCGCCGTCGGCGGACATTGGCGCTGGACGTACGTGATGTACATCCTGCTGACGCTGTTTGCGATCATTTACTTTTACGGTTGCCAACACCACGAAGAACACATCGCCGCCTCCATGGTTGCTTCGCACGAACCGTCGCATCACCTCATTACGGACAAAAAATTTATGCTCCCCGTCATCATGTCGGCGTTGACGGCGTCCGCCTATTGTCTTTGGGGCAGCTATTTCAGTCTCATCGTGCGACATTATCACATTCGCCTGTCGTGGTTGATGTGGTATCAGTTGTTACCGCTCGCGCCGTACTTTTTCTTTTCGCTTTATTTTCCCAAACTGACCAAAAACCTCCCACAACGCACGCTGTTTCGGCGCATCGCTCTTACGCAGGGAACGGTCTTCGCGTTCATTTTACTGCTTCTGTTGTGGAATAAAGACAGTGCCGTCCTGCCGCTGTTGATTTTAATCCCCGTTCTGCTCCATAATGTCGCAAGTGCGTTTTTCCGTCCGCTGATGCAGGGGCGCGCTCTCAACGCCGTTCCGGTGCATCAGGTCGGCAGTGCCGGTGCCTTCATTTCCATCTTTCAGGTCGCCGCCAACGCCGTTTTTTCCGTTTTCATCAACTGCATGGCGGATTTTCTGCCGGCGTTCGTCCTGGTACAACTGTTCATTAACATTTCGATTTTGCTGTATCTTTGGCGGGATTTGAGAAACGGTCCGCCGGCAACCGTCTAGGTTTTTGTCTTAAAAGAACTTTACGCACGGGCTTGTTTTTGCCAGAATCCACTCCGGTGTCTTCCCCTTTCCCGTCGATTGCCCGTTTCATGCGAAGAACGCGCCTGAGCTTTTTCCCGCTCGCGGGTTGGCTTGCGCGTTATCGCCGTTCGGAACTGCTCCCGGATGCCTTTGCCGGATTGAATGTCGCGCTGATCGCGTTTCCACAATCGATGGTCTATGCGCTCATGGCGGGCATTCCCGTTAAGTACGGGCTTTACGGTGCTCTGATTGCCGCCGTCGCAACGGCACTGTTTTCCGGGTCGCACATCTTAAATATGGGACCGACGAATTCCACCGCCGTCGTGTTGCTGGGTTCTTTTGCGGCGTTGGGTATTTCCACGGATCGTTACTATCTCTTCGGACCGTGCCTTCTGGTACTGACGGGCATTTTTCTCGTCATCGGCGCATTCCTGAACATTGCTTCGCTGGTGCGTTACATTTCCAAAAGCGTCATTTTCGGCTACATGTACGCTGTTATCG
>Ga0256405_10007612_pt1 | contig 16106 bp, 9 predicted proteins | sample RumenRJG_02DNA_FD_189096 | JGI IMG/M metagenome (GOLD analysis project Ga0256405, IMG submission 189096) | Bovine rumen microbial communities from Lethbridge, Alberta, Canada - RJG_02 | ecosystem: Host-associated > Mammals > Digestive system > Stomach > Rumen | place: Canada: Alberta | collected... | reverse complement strand
CGTTTCACCCCTGTCGGCGGATCAGCAGGTGCTCGCGCAGTTCCCCGACGTGTACATCCAGATGGGCGGCAAAGAAATACTGCTGCAGGACGCAAAGCTTTTCAAAGAGAAACTGGAGCAGGCAGGCTCCCGCTGTACGCTGGACATCTGGCCGGACATGATGTACATGTTCCAGATGGCAGATGAATTCCTGCCGGAATCGCACCTTGCGTTGGAGCGCATCGGCAAAATGGTCACTGCCCGCAGGCAGGATCCCGAAGACACGCGGGCATTTTACCGCATAAAGACAGAAAGCGGCCTGAACGCGGACGCATAGCGCCCGCGCGGTCAGCCGCACCGAGGACACCATGGAATTAGTATCGCCGGCAGGCAATATCGACAAATTATATTATGCCTATACCTACGGGGCGGACGCCGCCTACATCGGTCTCAAGCGTTTTTCACTGAGAATCAAGGCCGATAATTTTTATGAGGATGAATACAAGCAGGTTATAGAACTGAAAAAAAAATATCCGCACAAGCGCCTGTTCTGTGCCCTGAACATCACGTTCCACAACCACGACATAGAGCAGTTCATCAAAAATATTGACTACTTTAAGTGCTATCCCATAGACAGCTTTATCGTGCAGGACATCGGTATTGTGCCGGTGCTGCAGAAGCATTTTCCCAATACCGCGCTGCACTTGAGCACGCAGGCAAACTGCGTGAACAGCGGCGCCGTCAAAATGTACCGGAGCATAGGGTTCAGGCGAATCGTACTCGGACGGGAGGCATCACTTGACGAAATCAGGCAGATCAAAGATGCGGTGCCCGACATGGAGCTGGAATGCTTTGCCCACGGCGCCATGTGCGTGGCGTACTCAGGCCGCTGCCTGCTCAGCGCATACCTTACCGGGCGCAGCGCGAACAGCGGCTTCTGCTCTCAGTCATGCCGCTGGAACTATGACGTGCTTGCCGATCCTAAAAAGCTCGCGGAATCCGGCGCGCTGGTGCTTGAGGAGCATGAGCGCCCCGGCGAGTATTTTCCCGTCTATGAAGGAGATGACTTTACGGCGGTGCTGTCCAGCAAGGACCTTCGCATGATCGAGCATCTGGACGACATGAAAAAAGCGGGCGTGGACGCCATCAAGATCGAGGGCCGCATGAAAAGCATCTACTATGTGGCTCTGGTTACGCGCGCCTACCGCAAGGCGCTGGACGCGCAGGAAGGAATCATCACGCGGGAGCAGGCCGAGCCGTTCGTACAGGAGCTGGACAACGTAAGCCACCGGGAATCTACCACAGGCTTTTACTACAACCGCGGCAACGCGGATAAAACCACCGTCGGCGCCACCGACAGTCCCTATATCCTTACAGCCACCATCAGTACGCGGCTGACGCAGCAGCAGGAATCGGATGTATTCAAGGCCGCGGAGCGCACGGAGCAGGAGTTCCAGACCCGGCTTGACAGCATGCACCCGCAGGCGCGGCAGGCCGCAGAAGAGGACTACCGCCTGCATCCGGAAAAAGTTCCGCACGGCATTACGGCGCAGGACGGCTGGCATCTGTACGAAGTTCAGGCGCTCAACAAGTTTTCGCCGGAAGACACGCTTGAATGCATCACCCCCGACACCGTATGTACCGTGCTGGAGCCGGGCTCATGGCGCATGGCCGATCCCCGTACAGGTACCCTGCTGGACTGGGTGTGCAACGGGCACAGCTGCGTGCTGTATACGCGGCAGGAGCTGCCCGGCGGCACGCTTATCAGAACAAAAGATCCCGATTTTATTCCCGGTACGATCAGAGATCCGGGCCGGGACAAGGCCGCGTTATGACGGCAGTTGTCAGGCTGCGCAGCTGTGTACTCTGCGCCGTACTCGCGTTCCTCGTACTGCCGGCCGCCGCAGCGCAAGCTGCCGATACAGCAGCTGCACCGTCCGAACCTGCATCCAGGTCTGAACCCGCGCAGACGCCTTCAGAGGACGCCGTACGCACGAACGCCTTTTCTTTTACCTATAAGCTCGGGCGCAATACGGGCACCGGCTTTGAGCCGTTTAGAAACACCTCGCAGTATCTGATCACCTACGATACCGCGGATGCAGCGTTCCGCACCGGCTGGCAGCAGACTGAAGAAACCTTTGACTTTACCGCCGACGGCGTATGGTGGTGGTACAGCAACCCCACGCACAAAGGATATGTCCGGCAGTTCGGACTCGGCGGGCTGTACCATTATTTTCTGTGGCACAAAATGAGCGCCGCCAATGATTTTCAGGCAGGTGTCTTTATGAAGGTTCAGCCGTTCAAGTATCTGATCATAGACGGCGACCTTGACGTACAGCTCAAGCTGGAGCAGGTATTTGCCATAAAGCGCACAACACCGTGGCTCAAAAACTGGAACCCGGCGCTGCGCCTGCGGCTGACGGCGGTTCCGGTTCCTGCGCTGAACCTGTACTTTGAAACAGCGTCCTATGAATATTTCCGGTACATGCTGTTCTTTTCACCGGCCTACACGTTCGGCGGCATGTACACCTGGAGCAACGGTATATATGCAGGATGCGAGCTCACCGCCCGCTATACGGACCAGTTCACCATGTCAGCCTATTTTGACTGCGCGGAGGCGCGGGCATTTATAGGCTGCCGGTTCTGAGCGCACTGATGCCGCAGAGGCTTTAAGGGAGAAAGCAATGACACAAGAACTGAAACATATACGCGCATCACGGCAGACGCACAGAAGCCTGCTCCGGACGGCTGCGGCGGTCTGTGCGGCCGCTGTCGGTCTGACGCTTGTTTCCTGCGGCTACGGGCTCGATGAATTCTTCAGCCACGGAGAATCAGTCCATTCACGGGCGGACACGCTCTCCGACATAGCCGCTCCGTCGATCAGCGGCGGAAAGACGGCTTACCGCGTCATCGTGTTCAGCGACGTACACTTCGGCGGTACGCAGGATCATGACTCGGTGGATACCAAATTCTTTAACTGGATACAGGGGCTCAAGGACGCGAACGACGGCAACTTTCCCGAATTCTGCATCTGCCTCGGCGATATCGTAGACCACGGCAACGCCTCCGAATACAGCAAATACACCGCATTCACCGCACGGCTTGAAAGCACCTTCGGTCTACGCACATACACCGTGCTCGGTAACCACGACCTGTTCAATTCCGGATGGGACATCTGGAAAAAGACCGTATTCCCGTACGTATCGTTCTACCGGTTCAAGACAAGCAGCTTCAGCTGGTATTTCCTTGACACCGGCAGCGGATCGCTGGGCACCGGGCAGATGGACGCACTCACGCGCGCCATGGAATCAGATCCAAATCCCAAGCTCGTATTTTCGCACTATCCGGTGTACGCCAACGGCGAATTCTATTTTGTAATGCAGAACACCTATGAGCGCACCGCGCTGCTCACCTTATATGCGAACAACAACGTCAAGCATGTCATGGACGGTCATTCGCACATCGCAAACTACTATGACTTCGGCTCGTTCGCCGAGCGTACGCTCGGCTGTTACCTGTCGGACCGCACATGGGCGCTGCTGTACGTAGACGAGGCGAACAAAACGGTACGGTCGGAATCCGCACCGTAAGGGCGCACCGCTGGCACTCCGTCAGGGGCACCTGCACGCACGGCACATACACGCACTCAGCTCTTTTTAGTTTGCTCGCGGGCCTTTTCCTTTTTGTCCGCCTTCTCGGCTTTTTCCGGCTTACGCATGTCCTCCGTATCCCAGATCACTTCAAGCGTACGCGTTTCCTTATTCGGAATGCGCTGGTACGTAAAGCAGTCGGCGCGGTGCACGATGATGCCCCTGCCCCGCGACACATAGCCCACGATCGGATCTCCGAATTTGGGATTGCAGCACTTTGCCATGTTCATAAGGAAGTTAGTGGTATTGCCGATGCGGATCTTGCCGGTGGCACGGTCAGCACCGGGCAGCCCGGGTCCGACACCTTCAGGATGATGGCGTACGCGCTGCTTTTTCTTTGAGTAGATTGAGTTTGCCTCGTTTTCGGCGGCAATCTTTACCTGCAGCGCTTTGTCCACAAATGTAGGATCATGCTGCGTGAGCCATGCCTTGATCTTGCTGCGCGCCTTTGCCGTGCGCACCATAGTCAGCTGATTCGCCGTAGGGTGTGCCTGCGGGTTGGTCAGTATTTCGATTATCTGCGTATTCTTGAGCGGAGTTGACAGCGGAATGATCTTTCCGTCGGCCTTGGCGCCCACAATCTTTTCGCCGATAGCAGAATGCACATGGTAGGCAAAATCAATGGCAGTAGAGCCGGCGGGCAGCTGCCGCACCTCGCCCTTGGGCGTGAACACGAATATCTCATCGCCGAGCAGATCGCTCTTAAGCTCGTTGAAAAACGACTCATCGTTCAGATGGCTTGTACGCAGTTCCTGCAGCTGGTTGAATATGGAAAGATGGTTCACGTCAACCAGATCATGGGATGAGCCTTTTTTGTACAGCCAGTGGCTCGCAACACCGTGCTCGGCCATGTTGTGCATGTCCACCGTACGTATCTGAATTTCAAGCGGCTTGCCGTCACACATGACGGTGGTGTGCAGGGACTGGTATCCGTTCGCCTTGGGCATGGCGATATAGTCTTTAAACCGTCCGTCCAGCGGCTTCCACAGGCTGTGCACGATACCCACCATGCTGTAGCACTCCGCGTCCTGACGGCAGATAATGCGCAGCGCAAGCAGGTCGTACAGTTCGCCTGCCTCTTTGTTGCGTTTGCGCATCTTCTGATAGATTGAATAAAAATGCTTGGCGCGGCTCGTGATGGTAACATCGAGCCCCGCGCGTACGGCGGCCTTCTGTATAGCCTGCACCGCCTTTTCAAGATACTGCGCGCGCTCGTCCTTTTTCTGCGCCACGATGGCCTTGATCTGCTGGAACACGGCGGGATTCGTGTACTTCAGGCTCAGATCCTCCATCTCACTTTTTACCGCCTGCATACCCAGACGGTCGGCAAGTGGTGCCCAGATGTCGATCACTTCCTGTGCGATAGACTTCTGGTCGGCCGGCGCCACTGATTTTAAGTTACGCATGCGGTCAAGACGGTCGGCAAGCTTTATCAGGATAACGCGCACGTCATCGATCATGGCGAACAGCATCTTCCGTATGGAATCGGCCTGCTGCAGCGTCTTGTTTTTGACCTGCATGCCCGTGATTTTGGCGGTGCTGCGCACGATAGAAAAAACCGGCTCGCCGAGGACCGCAAGCACCTCCTGATCATCAATATTCGGCAGATCAAGCAGGCTATGGCACATACCGGCAATAACACAGTCCGCATCCATGCGGCCGTCAGCAATGATGCATGCAACGCGCATAGGATGCAGATAATACGGCTTGCCACAGGAACGCAGCATACCGGCAGTTTTTTGTACAAGATACTGCCATGCCGCCGCAATGCGCGCCTTATCTTCCGGGGAATATTCCGCTGAGTATTTTTCCAGGAACGCAGAAATCAGCGTTTCCGACGCTTCATCCTGCACGTTCAAATCCGGTATATCTTTTTGTAATATGGCCATAGCCATATACTACCACAGCAGGGTAATAAGAAAAAGTGGGAGCAGCCTAATATACGAATTGTAAAAGGCAGTCATTCCTAAAATACATTACGACAAGTGATAAACGGCATTAAGAAGTTAAGAAACATGCCACAGTGCAAAGCAGCTTCTTATAAGAAAAAACTTTGCAATGGGCATTTCATATTTCTTCTGATAGCGATATAATACAGTCAGTGCAAAGTAGCTTCTTTCAAGAATAAACTTTGCAACAGGAGCTTATATGATAAAACGCGACTTTTATCTGAACCGGCTTATCTCAAAAAAAGAAAACGGTCTTATTAAAATCATAACCGGCATACGCCGATGCGGAAAATCATTTCTTCTTTTTGAGCTGTACAAAAACTATCTTAATTCCGTTGGAATTGATGACGCACATATAATTCAGATTCAGCTTGATAAAAAGGCTTTTGAAGATTACAGAAATCCGAATAAGCTCTATGAGTTTATTCTTGGGAAAATAAATGACAAGGAAAAATTTTATATCTTCATTGACGAAATTCAGCTATGTTACAGAATAAAAAAAGACAATGTTGATGAATCAAAAATACCACAAGAGGACAGAGACCTTTTATATACCACCTTTTATGATATTTTGAATGATTTGATGTCACGTAAAAATCTGGATATATACGTTACTGGAAGCAATTCAAGACTTTTATCAAAGGATGTTGCAACCAACTTCCGCGGCAGGGGTGTAGAAATTCAGCTTTATCCTTTGCTGTTCAGCGAATATTACGAATATACCGGTGGAGAAAAGGCGGATGCCTGGGAAGAATATATGACATATGGAGGCATGCCCCTTTGCGTTCTTGAAAAGGACGAAAAGGAGAAGGAAAAGTATCTGAAAGAACTTTTTACAAAAATCTATATTGCCGACATAAAGGAACGTTACAAATTAAAAGACGAAGGGTCTTTAAGTGCGCTGATTGATGTAATTCTTTCTTCAGTTGGTTCCCTGACAAATCCTCATAAACTTAGTAATACACTTGAAACCGTGCTGCATGCAAAAATCTCAGATCATACTGTAAAAAAATATATGGATTATCTTGAAGATGCGTTTATTATTGAAAAAGCAACCCGCTATGACGTAAAAGGAAAAAAATACCTTGATTTTCCTTCAAAATATTATGTAAGCGATATTGGTCTTAGAAATGCACGGCTGAATTTCCGGCAGCAGGAAAGAACTCACATTATGGAAAATATTATTTTCAATGAGCTTGTAAGTCGAGGCTATTCTGTTGATGTTGGTGTTATACAGGTATCATCTACAGAAAACGGGGTCCAGAAAAAATCAAATCTCGAAATTGATTTTATAGTAAATCAGGGGTTCAATAAGATCTACATTCAGTCAGCTTTCAGTATTGATGATGCAGAAAAAAAGTCACAGGAAATACGCCCACTTCTAAACAGCGGAGACTTTTTTAAAAAGATAGTAATTGTAAACGGAAACCAGAAAAGAACGGCAGATGAAAACGGAATAATCTATATCGGGGTAATTCCATTCCTGCTGGAAAAAGACAGTCTGGAAAAATAACACAAGAAATCATGAATACAATCTCCAACAAAGCACATTTTTGCGTAAAAAAAACTTATTGGAGGCTTTTATGAAAAAGCAATTTGAACAACTTTCCCCCTTTGAACAGCATTTAAGAAAGCAAAATCTATCGAAAAATACTGACAGAACTGTAATAAATTTCATTCTGCGAATTTTGAATAATGTCCCTAGCCTTTTGAGATAAATTTGGGCATCGCTACCAGCAAAGCCTCTGCCGGGTGCTTCGAGGTTCTGGCTTTCGCCTTCATAGCCCCTTTTTATTCCGCAACAGCCCTTTTGGGCTGCCCCCACAATTCCTAACGCAATGAAAACTCGAAGGCGGGCTCTTCTAGCACTCAAACAAAGAAGGATTCATCTTCTCCCACTCATCCCAAGTTTTATACCATTCAGAATTCGTATCATCAACAGGCCGATAGTCGACACCTATCGATTCGAAATGTTTCCGAGCGCAAAGGATTTTTCTTTTTTCGTTTGAGTGCCAGAGTTTGTCCAAGTCTTCCGTGCCTTTTGTTTCGCGGACAGTTTTCTTCTTTTCGTGATTCGGCATTCTGAGAATCGCCCAGTCGGGATTGTAGTTCTGAATCATCTTGGGCATACGGATTTTGTATTTTGGCGGAAACTTGAAATACAGAATCACATCTCCTTGATTCTCTCCGGCATGATTCAAACGGTCTACGAAGTTTCGCTCGACATTTGAATCAACCTGCACAAAATCATAGATTGTTCTGGACTCATCAGCGGGAACAAGTTCTTTTGAAGGGAATTCTTTTTCTTCCGGGAAAAGCTCGTCTTTTTTGTCATGAATGTCCATGTAGCTGCCGGTCGGTTCATACTCAATTTCTTCGACAATGTGATTGGTGAGGACTTCTTTGAGCGTTGTGATAAAGAGCCTTGAAAATCCTTCTGGGTTCTTGATGAACTCCATCTGGACTTTTTCATCACATTTTTTGAAGATCTCGATGATGGTCTTTCTGGTCAAGTTTGTCGCATCCGCCGCACGCTGAAACAGGTTGAACTTCGGAATGTCGATGTCTTCCAGTTCTTTTTCCACTGGTTTATCGCTGCTTCCAGTCTGGGCTTCAAGCGTCCAAACATCACCCACAGTAAAAACATCATCGCTGTCGTCAAACTTGATTTGGGAGTATTCAAGATGCTTTTGATTCAGCTCAACCTTGCTCACTTTTATCCGCTTCAAGACTGAATCATCGGAACTCAAAGCCATCCCTTCTTCAAGTTGAACGTCACATTCTTCTTTGTTGCCTTCGGTATCTTCTTTAGAAAAATGACAGTTCACTTTTCCGCTTGGATAGAAATCTTTGATTTCAATTGCATACTTCGTCCGAATGAATTTTCCGTGCGTGGTTACGATTTGAATGATTTCCTGGAATTTCAATTTATTGATTTCTTCGACAGCTTTTGCAATCAGTTTTTCCGTGTCAATTTTGATTGTGTAGTCTGTCTCCTGACTCAGCTCATTCCATAGATTGTTGAAATCCGCAGACTGGAACTTTGCATTTCTCTTTGCAATTTTGTTGTCTCGGGCATTTCCAATCTGTTTCTTTGTAATGCCGTCTGCCTCTCCGTATTCGGTCTGGAGCTTTTCTGCATAACGCTCGTAACTCTCGTTTGCGATTACAGTTAATACATTCAAATCATGGTTATGGATGCGTTCGCCTTTCTGGTTTACAGGAAGACGCAAGCCTCGTCCGATTGTCTGCCTGCGGTTGTTTTCCGTAGTGATTTCGCGAAGGGCACAAATCTGGAAAACATTCGGATTGTCCCAGCCTTCACGCAATGCTGAGTGAGCGAAGATGAAGCAGACTTTTTCTTTTAATGAAAGTAGTTGTTCCTTCTTTTTCATGATGAGGTTGTAGGCGGCTTTTTTTGCTTCTTCAAGTTTCTTCTTTTCCGCTTCCTTCAATTTTTCGTTTTCGTCGATTTCAAGAAGCTCTTCTTTTTTTGTTTTTGAATTCTTGTACGAAGCAAAATATGCAGCGCGTACATCTGAAGCATTCAAATCTTTCCAGTCCGGGTCGCGTCCTTTGATTTTGTCGAATTCTTCATCAAAGAGATTTTTGATGATTGGGTCGTCGCCCTCATAGCTTGCAACCCTGTCAACAAAGAAAAGGGAAAGGACTTTTACGTCGCCGTATCCTTCCTGCGCAAGTTTTCTCTTTTGCTTTAGGTGTGCTTCGAGTGTGTTCCTTATCATCTCGCGGAAGACTTCTTTTTTTGTCAAAGAGGCACAGCTTGTCTCATTCACCGCATAAGGAAGTCCGTTTGAAAGAACCACACATTCCTTGTTCTTGTCGCCGTCTTTTGGAACACAGCGGATGTCTTCAATGTAGATTTCTTTGTAGGCAGGATTCTTCGTCGCTTTTTGAATCTGACCGGGTTCCCCCACGGAGAATTCTTTTTGCTCAAGCTTCAATCCGCCTCCCGACATCACCTGAACTTCAAGGACGCATTTGAGTTTCTTTGAAGCATTGCTCACGCTCACAACTTTGATGTAGTCTTCCTGCGCAACACCGGACTGAACTTCATCGGTTCCGTAGATTTCGATTCTCTTTACAAGATTCTTCTGCAAGGAATCGAATGAACTCAAGCGGTACAGTTCATTTGGGGAATCTATGCCCGGAGTGGCTGAATAGCGGATTGCACACAGGGGACGCAGAGTTCTGAGCGCGGCACGGCTTGTGTCGCTGTTGTAGTTCTGGGATTCATCCAGAATCAGAATGGGGCGCGTCATCTGAATGTAGTTCACTGGGAGCAAATCGCTTCCGGGCAATTTGTCCGTGGATTTGTAGATGTTATTTGACTCTTTGTTGAAAGAGTCGATTGTCATCAGCATTATGGAATTCATTGTTGATGAAGCGAAGTTCTTGCAGATTTCGGGATGGTTTCCGTCGTATTCGATGATTTTGTAGGGAACGGTTCCCGCGCTGAACATGTTCTCAAAATGCTTTTTGGTTGCACTGAATGCGTTCAAAACTCCTTCATAGATTGCGACGCTTGGTACGATGATGATGAATTTTGTAAATCCATATTCTTCGTGGAGGGAATAAATTGTTTTGAGGTAGACATAAGTCTTTCCGGTGCCGGTTTCCATGTTGATTGTAAACTCATCGTATTCATGAAAGTCGAAGCCTTTAATCATATAGCCGCTGTTTTTTTCTGCCAGTTGGGAAAGGCGCGCTTTTTCCGGCGGAAAATATTTGCTTCGGACATTGTTCACGTTTTCCAAGAGCTCGTAAGACTCAAACACGGTGCTCGTCTCGCAGTTCGGAACGCAATCAACGTCAAGAGAAAAATCTACCGCATCTCTTTTTGCCAGTCCTTCAAAAACACCGCAGACAGCATCCACAGCATCTTTCTGATAGTCCTGATTCGGGTCAAACTGAATTTTTACAGGTTTTACTTCGTCATTCATCATATCGTCTCAATCCTTCCCTTGTCTGCAAGCTGTACTTTGAGCTGGTCGCCGATTGCGCTGTCCAGGCAGATGAACTTTTCGCCGTCTTCCAAGTGCAAGGTCTTTGCCGTTTCTTCGCTGATTTTTTCGTCAAGACAGACGAACATCGTTTTTTCTTCGTTCTGGTCCACAATCTTGAGGACTTCATTTTTTTTGTATTCCGGGCATTTGGTGATTTGGGAATCGAGGACAAAACCATGGCGCAGGCAGAGTTCCGCGACTACGGACGACTTTCTTTCTTTCCATCCTTCCGTGAGGGGGTCTTTTTCTGCGGCTGCAAACAAATTGTCCAATGCGGATTTGTCCGTTCCGTTGATATTTTCGAATACCGTGAAATTTGATTTTGCAAGGCGGTAGACTTTGAAGCCAGAATCTAATGTATCTTTAAACATTGAATTTTCTTCAACTATGGCCTTACTAGCGCAACGAATACGCTGTTTAGCTAATTCACAAAGGTTTATTGGTTTATTAATAGATTCCAAGTATTCTTTTACCTTTTCTTTATCAGACAAGTCTATAGGTAATTGAACACAAATATATTTTCTATTTCCCTTATCAGCTGCATTTAATTGTATAATTGACTGCGCTGTTGTAGCTGATCCAGAGAAAAAGTCCATAACAATCATTTCTTTATTATCTATTGATTGAATCAATTTAGAGATCAATTTACTTGGTTTCGGAAAATCGAATAAATACTGTTGCCCTAATAATTCATGTAATTCATCATTTGCATCTTCATTTGTTCCCCAGCCATGATTATTCATATTTACATCATATATAAATTTACTTTCTGACTTATTATCAATACCAACTCTTAGTAATAAATCTTTAAGCATTTTAGTTCTATCATCTTCAACTATACGACGTATGTAATTATCTTGAGTAATGTATAATAATTTTTTATCTGCAAACTCATTAAGTGCATCTTGTCCATAAATCCAATTACTATCAATTCTTACATCCTCTTGGAGAACAGAATTTTTCACAATTAATTTATCCAAATATATTAATTCCATGTTGCCTGAACTTATACGAGTACCAGCTTTTATTTCATAGTTTTGTTTTTTATATTTACTTGGGGTTCCTTTTTTTATTACACGAATTCCTCTGGCATTTGTTGTTTTTATACAAGGATAAGTTTCAGTATCTGTATTTATTTCTCCGACAAGACCTTTGAAATAAGAATCATTCTTAGCATAGACTAGAATGTATTCTTTCATATTTATAAAGTCTTTACTTAAAAAGGCTCCCTTCTTTTTTTTCTCCCAAACCAAGCAAGCAATGAAATTTGATTCGCCAAATATTTCATCACATAATATTTTCATATTACTTTGTTCGTTATCATCAATACTGATAAAAATCGCACCATCGTTACTAAGTAATTCTTTAGCTAATAAAAGACGTGGATAAATCATTGAAAGCCATCTTCTGTGGAACTTTCCGCTGCTTTTGGGGTTTGCCACGAGCATGTTTCCCTTGTCGTCCATCTGTCCTGTAAAACGCAGGTAGTCGTCTACTGGTTCCTGATAGTTGTCCGGGTAGATGAAGTCGTTCCCCGTATTGTAGGGCGGGTCGATGTAAATCATTTTTACGCGGTTCTGGTAGCTTTTTTTGAGAGTGCGCAGCACTTCAAGGTTGTCGCCCTCAATGTAGATGTTGTGGGTCGTCTCTTCGTTTACGCCGTCGCCTTCTACGGGTTCAAGAGTTCCTGTCGCTTCTTTGCGGGCAAGTTTTTTTGCTTCGTTTTTTCCCGGCCAGTATAATCCGTAATAGCCGTCTTCTTCTGTTTCAAGACCGCAGGCCTCTTTTAATGCCTCTACATTCAAATTGCCGTCGCTGAAAATTTCCGGGTAGAGCTGCTTGAGCTGTGCAAAGCGTTCGTCCTGGCTGTCTGCCCTGAGGTTCAGTTTTTCTATTGCCATCTTTCTTATTCTCCTTCTTCCTGTAAGTTACCGTCGATGAAATCTTCGTTTTCCTCTTTTAGAGGAAGCATGTATTCAAACATCTCTCCGCGTTTCTTGATTCCGTTCGTCTTCTGCACGTATTGGCAGTAGCTGTCGCAGCTGAACCTTGCGTCACAGTTCCGGCAGACATGTACGGCAAATGGGTATTTGAATCCTTTCTTTTGTTTTTGCAGAGTCTCTAGCGGCGGAGGGCTGAACTGGTGTGTCTCAATCTTTTCAACGACATCGCCAAAATTCTGTATCATATTTGCCACTTCCTCTTCCTCGTATCCGATTGGAATCAGAGGCTCCCATTTTTCCAGTTCCTTATCGACCACAGGGCTTTGGGAAAGTCCCTGATCTTCCATGTCTTTGATTGCATTTGACAAATCTTTTGGAAGCGGTGTTGCGATGATTGCAGTATCGTCCACCCTGTGCCCCATCAGGTTCTTCCAGATGTACGCGTAAACATAGAGCTGCTCGCGGTACGGTTCTGTATCAGCTTTGATTCGCTCTGGTTCGTGCGTTTTTAAGTCGTAGAGGGCTGTTCGCTCTCCTTCTTCCACAATGTCAACCACTCCTTCGATGCTGAACGGAAGTGACAGGTTCGGAGTCTTCTGTTCCGGCAGAGTAAGTTTTACTTCACTGTCGGTGATGCGTTCCATGAGGGCTCGGTTCTTTTTCCAGTAATAAAGCACCTGATGGAGGGCCTGCTTTCGTAATTCTCCATCGATGGCGTGGCCGCCGTTCTGTTTGAGGTAATCATAATTTTCATAAAAGGCCCTTGTGATTTCTGCTTCAACTTCTTTTGGGTCTGCATTCAGCATGTCAAAAACATCTTCTTTTGTGACTTTCATTTTTACATCTCCCTCGCTGTGTTGAACATCTGCTGTAAATCATCAATCGATTCATGAACAAGAGAGCCAAAGAACATCGTCTGGCTTCGGGATGGAACAAAACCGAATCTATGGAAAACCATGTAATTGCGCGGACAGTTCAGATACGGAAGATAATCCGCCGTGTAGCTGTAGATTTTTGGAAGCGCATCGTCACCGGGCTTTGATTCCGGGATTGATTCAAGGTCAAGGTCTTCCAGTTTTGAAAGCTTTGAGTTTTCGAACAACTGAACAAAGCTTGGATGATTGTCTGCCCTTGCAGTACCGTCTTTCTTTGTTTCCTGGCAGATGACCATCAGGTTCTTTGCACGGCTCAGGGCAACATAGAACATGCGGAGGTTGTCATAGTTGCTTATCATTTCCAATGGCTCAGCGTTCTTGTTTTTCCTGAGCTTTCGCACCAGTTTGTCCATCACACGCGCTTCACCGTCTTTTTTGTTCACGCTCCCCAAGACGACCATGGGGAATTCCAACCCCTTTGACTGGTGAATCGTGATGAACGGAACACATCCCTTTGGGAACGGATCATCTTCATCCTCATATTCCGTTTCGCCACGGTTGAAGAGAGCGTACAGGTAGCTATCAAAGAAACTGTGATTGAAAGAGTCTTTTACAAAACTTCCGCCGCTCAAAATGGAAAGATTGTTTTCCATGAACGTGGACAGATACTGCGTTATCATGCCCAAGTTGAACATGGGGCCTTCATTCTCCCCGGTCTCTGCCTTTCTGAACATCTCCTTGAAATGGTCAAAGCAGGTAAAACGATAGAACAAGTCGAGCACAGTCCAGTCCAAAGAACTGCATCTGGCAAGAATGTAATTGAGTGTAAGCGGCGTTCCTTCTCTCTTCTTCTGAATGATGAGTTGGTTCAATCTTCTGCCTGTCAAAAGTTTTTCGACTGCAGACGGAATGCCTTTTGTTTTTGCAAGTTTTGCCAGTATTTCCTGCGTTGCTTCTGTTGAGCCGTCGAAGGTTCCTCCTGCCGTTGCCTGTCCAGTACCGACTCCATAAAAGAACTGGTTTTCTTTTGCGAGAGTCTTTAAGAGCATCTTGTACACTGCAAGAGAATTCTCTTTTTGCTTTTTCAAATCCTCAATGTACTTTTCAAGAAGCGGGTCATCGTCAATCAGCTCATTGGCAAAGTTTTCACACTTGGAAAGCCAGACATGGAATCTTTCTTTGCGGTTTTTGTTCTTCTTGTCTTCATCGATTTCGTCAATCTTTGGCTCAAAGACTTTTATCATCAAACCGAAAAGCGCAAGACATTCTTCTGTGTAAAGAAAGTTATAGGCACGTGGAGCATAATGAGGAATCCCCAAAGCTTTTAATGCCTCCCCGAATTCACGAACACTCGAATTTGCTTCTCCATTTGAGCGGAGGCTTGGAAAGAGGATTGCACACTGGTTGTAGTCAGTAATCTTTCCTTTTGTCTTCATCTCTTTTATGAGATGTGCGGTTTCCTCTGCAAGTGTCTTTTTGTTTCCAGAGATGTGAACTACAGAAGTTTTTGCGTCTTTGCTGTGGGCAACGATGTTCTTGTCCAATCGGTAGCTCGTATTCTTTTTTCCTGGCTTCCAGTCACCGCCTTCAATATAGTGAGTGTAAGTATCTACAATTTCTTTTCTTGAGCGGTAGTTGATGTTCAAGTCAATTCTCTTTGGCTCCATGCCCAGATACTTTTTTGTCTTGTCATCAAAGAAAACGAGGTTTTCAACTGTCGCGCCACGAAAGCGGTAGAGCGCCTGGTCATCATCGCCCACGACGCAGATATTGTGCGTCTTTTCGGCAAGTTTAAAATAAATCATCTCCTGAATCGTGTTTGTGTCCTGATATTCGTCCACAATCACATATTTGATGTACTGGTCAATCGTTGTTGACTCGCAAAGATAGTCATAAGCCGCCTGCTGTAGTGTTGAAAAATCTACTCGTGCAGAACCGTTTTCGCCCAGCATCTCTTTGTATTCCAGATACATTCGGAACATTGCGTCTTCGAGTTCATCATCCGAATTGAGTTCTTCCGCTGCAAAGTTTTCTTCCGTCAGCCGCCCGAAAAACGCAATCAGATTTGTAGCACAATCAGAACGTGAGCGCCCTGCTCTACGCGGATCAAAATAGGAATTGATTCTGTAGTACAAATCTGTTCCTGTTTCGCTTAACTGTCCGGCTGCTAGGATGCGGTCAAAATTGGCACGATTATAAACGAACAGGAACTGATTCAATTCATCCATCAAAGCAGGAGCACGTTGTCGTGTCTTTTTGGAATTCAAGTGCCGGTCTGTAAGAATCTTTTGGCAAAGTGAATGAAGCGTTCCGATGTACATTCTGCCCAAATCGTAGGGCTTTCCTGTATGAGTCGAAGCCAATGATAAAAGGCTTTGCAATCCCTGTTTGAGCTGCAGGGCTGCCTTTTCCGTAAAAGTGGCCAGAAAGATTTCTTCCGGCTTTACATTATGGAAGACTATCAGATTGACGGTTCTCCACAATATTACGCGTGTTTTGCCGGAACCAGGGCCAGCTGTCAAAAACAGAGGTCCTTTCAGCGTCATTATTGCTTCTTTTTGGCTCTCGTTGGGTGTAAAGCCGTATTCTTTGTATAAAGTTTCTATGGTAAAGTCGTCAGACAATTTAGTCCCCATTTAAGGTAAAAATTCATAATCATCTATCACAAAAAATTACTTACAGT
>Ga0256405_10007611_pt1 | contig 16108 bp, 10 predicted proteins | sample RumenRJG_02DNA_FD_189096 | JGI IMG/M metagenome (GOLD analysis project Ga0256405, IMG submission 189096) | Bovine rumen microbial communities from Lethbridge, Alberta, Canada - RJG_02 | ecosystem: Host-associated > Mammals > Digestive system > Stomach > Rumen | place: Canada: Alberta... | reverse complement strand
ATATTGGCCGGCAGCGGGATAACGCCGTGGAACGTGGCCGACCTGCTGGCCGCCACCGGCGTCCGCGAGGTGCACGGCTCCTGCAAAGCCACCCTCCCCGACGGCACCCTTCAAACCGATGCTGAACAAGTCAAACAATTGATATTCAATTCACAGATATGAAACGCCTTATCCCTCTACTGGCTGCGCTGCTTACCTTCGCCGCCTGCCACCGCGACCCACATTTCATCACCGACCGCGACTACCGCGCCGAGGTGCACCGGGACTTTGAGTTAAGAGTTAAGAGTTATGAGTTAAGTGGTTTGAGGTTCGACACCTTGAGCCACATGGAGCGCGAGGCGATGGAGTTCCTCTACGCCTACATGCCGCTGTCGGACCTGGCCGACTACAGCCCCGAGTTCTACCTGCAGCAGGTGCGCTACGCCTTCCGTGCCCGCGAGGAGATGGCGTGGGGCAAGGAGATACCGGAGGATGTGTTCCGCCACTTCGTGCTGGTATACCGCGTTAATAATGAGAATCTTGACACGGCGCGTATGGTGATGTACCGCGAGCTGAAGGAACGCGTGCAGGGCATGACCATCGAGGAGGCGGCGCTGGAGGTGAACCACTGGTGCCACGAACATGTGGCCTACCGCGCCTCGGACAGTCGCACCTCTGCCCCGCTGGCTACGATGCGCACCAGCCTGGGCCGCTGCGGCGAGGAGAGCACCTTCGCCGTTACCGCCCTGCGGTCGGTGGGCATCCCCGCCCGCCAGTGCTACACGCCGCGCTGGGCGCACTGCGACGACAACCACGCCTGGGTGGAGGTCTATGTCAATGGGGAATGGAAGTTCTTGGGTGCCTGCGAACCCGACCCGCGGCTGAACATGGGTTGGTTCTCCGTGCCCAGCACGCGCTGCATGATGGTGCACACCAAGGCTTTCGGCAAGTACAAGGGCGACGAGGAGGTGGTGCGCCGCACAGGTCTCTTCTCCGAGCTGAACCTGCTCTCGCACTATGCCCCCACGCGCCGCGTAACCATCACCGTGCAGGACGAAAACGGCAAGCCGATGGAGGGCGCGCAGGTGAAGTTCAAGCTCTACAACTATGCCGAGTATTACACCCTCGCCACCATGACCACCGATGTCGACGGCAAGGCTTCGCTGACCACCGGTCTGGGCGACCTGCTTATCTGGAGCCTCACCCCCGACCCCTCTCCCAGAGGAGAGGGGAGTGGATACCGCTTTGCCTTTGCCAAGATTGATGTGCGAAAGGATAGCACGCTGACATTGATATTAAAGAAGGATGCCGACAAGGACATCCTACTCCCCTCTCCTTTGGGAGAGGGGCCGGGGGTGAGGCTGTTCGAAATGGTGCCCCCTGTGGCCGGTGAACCCAAAGTGGTGGCCACCGAGGAAGAGACCGCCGCCAACGCCAGGCGCCTGGCCTATGAGGACTCGCTGCGTGCGGCCTACACCGCCACGTTCCACACCGACAGCCCCAACCCCTTTGTGCGCAAGGCCGAGGGCAACTGGGCCGAGATAGAGAAATTCATCGCCGCACATCCCAACTGCGACGACTACCTCGCCACCTACAGCGACAAGGACCTGCGCGACATCACCGCAGCCACGCTCGAGGCGCATTGGACCGAGCCAGGGACATATCAACATATCAACATATCAACGTACCAACGCGGCCTTCTCCCCGCCCGCATCAGCAATGAGATGGTGCGTCCCTATCGCGAAGAACTCTCGTGCTTCAAGGGTATGACGGCCGAGGAAATCCGCCAGTGGACGTTGGACAGCATCGCCATCGACGACACGAGCAACTACTATACCTGTCCCGTCTCGCCCGTGGGAGTCTACAAGCTGCGTCGCGCCGACAGCCACAGCCGCGACATCTTCTTTGTGGCCGCCTGCCGCGCCGCCGGGGTGCCGGCGTACCTGGACAATGCCACCAACACCATCTATGTATATGTAGGGACATGGCGTGCCATGTCCGCAAGCGACAATGGGCAACCTGCTGCGGACGCGGCACGCCGCGTCCCTACAGTTCTCACCCTGACCTACAGCGGCAAGGAGCCCGCCAAGCCCGTCTACTGGCCGCACTTTACCCTGGCCAAGCTGGAAAACGGCGACCTGCGCACCTTTGACTTCGAGGACGACCCGCGCATGGCCAAGTTCCCGGCAATCATCGATCTGGAGCCCGGCACCTACTGCCTCTCCACAGGCAACCGCTACCCGAACGGCTCGGTGCGTTCGCGGATGGAGTTCTTCACCGTAGGGGCGAATCATCATTCGCCCACCACCAAGGAAAGTGTCATCCTTCCGCTGATTGAACATACCACCCCATCAACCTATCAACCTATCAACCCACAGCTTGAACTATACGACGGCATCGAGCTGTGGGACTATGCCGGCGAGGCTGGCATGCTCTACATCAACCTCGGCGACTACAGCGAACCCTCGAAGCACCTCGTGGTAGAGCTCAAGCAGCTGCAGCAGGAGATGAAGCAGTGGGGCGGCATGACCTTCATGGTGGGGCCGGCCAGCCTCAAGATGCACGAGTGGCGGCTGGTGAACACCGACCTGGCCTACAACAAGGGGCTGCTGGAGCAGCGCATCCTGGAGGCTACCAACGGACGGGGCGAGTACCCGCTGGTGGCCCTCATCGACAACAAAGGCCACATCCGCTACCACAGCGAAGGCTACAAAATAGGAGTGATAGAACAGGTCCTCAAGGCTGCAAAATAACCTATCATTATGACAAAAGCACTTTTCATCAACGGGAGTCCCCGCAAGAACTTCAACACGGCGCAGCTGCTGCATCGCGCCATGGAGGGTGCCCGTGAGGCGGGTGCCGAGGTGGAGATGGTCAACCTCTACGACCGCAACCTGAACTACAAAGGCTGCATGAGCTGCTTCGCCTGCAAGGTGAAAGGCGGCAAGAAGGGCATCTGCTCCTTCCCCGACGACCTGAAACCCATCATGGAAAAGGCAGTCGAGGCCGATGTGCTGGTGTGCGGCTCGCCCGTCTACTGCGGATACCCCACGGCGGGGCTCCGCGCCTTTATGGAGCGACTTGTCTTCCCCGCGGTCAACTACTCCGACTTCAGCCACCCTGTCATTAGCAAGCCCAAGCACTCGGCCACCATCTTCACCATGAACTGCCCGGACGAGGAGGTGTACCGTGCCAACAACTACCACATCCTGATGGACACCAACGCCCAGCAGCTGGGCATGTTCGGCCCCACGGAAGTGCTCTACAGCTTCGACAACTACCAGTTCAACGACTACAGCCGTTACGATGCCGCCATGCTCCCCGAGGAGCGCAAAGCCCGCATGCGTGAGACGCAGTTCCCACAAGACCTGCAAAATGCCTACGAACTGGGCAAGCGGCTGGTGGAAGAGATATTAGGTTAAATCACCCTCTCGGCTGGAGGCTGCGGCGGTAGTCGCTGGGCGACTGGCCGAGGTGCTTGGTGCAGTAGCGGCTGAAATAACTTAGCGAGGTGAAGTTCATCCGGTCGGCTATCTGCGTGAGCGACAAGCGCTCGTCGTTGAGGTATTTTTTCAATATGGGCACCGTAGCACGGTCGATGAAGCTGCTGACGCTGTGGCCGGTAACACGCTTGACGGTGGCGGAGAGGTACTTGGTTGATACATTCAGCCGCTCGGCATAGTAGCTCACGTCGCGCTCCGTGCGGCTGATGCCGGTGGCGAGCAGGTCGGTGAGCTGACGGACGATGATGGCGGTGCGGTCGCTGTGGGTGTCGGTGGCGTCGCGCCGGGCGTGGAGCTCGAAGATGTCGTACATCATCGTCAGGCATAGGCTCCCCATCATCTCGCGGTAGAAGAGCAGGTGGCGGTCGTCGAGGCGGTCGCGCAGGCGGTGGAAGTCCTCCAGCAGGATTTCCGCCTGGCGGTCGTCGACCTTGATGACGGGGTTCTGGTTGAGGCTGATGCTGCCCCCGATGCTGTAGTTGTTCGACGGCAGCAGGCCCTGCAGGAACTTGTTGTCGGCGGCGAACCACTCCACCTCCATCCCCGGCGCCGCCGCGAGGTTCTTTGCCCGTGTGGGGTTCGGCATCACCACCAGGTCGTTCTTCACGATATGGTAGCACCGCTCGTTGAACACAAAACTTCCTTCGCCCGCCGTGCACAGCAGGTGCATACAGGTATGTCCCAGCTCCGGCGCATTCATCGCCAGAAAATCCGTCGAGTATAGAAAGTCGATCTTCATTGCAGATTTATGTCAATGCAAAGTTATGAGAGCGTCGTCCGCGCGTTGCTTGCCGTCGGGTACCATAAATTAGAAGTCGTGAGTGCACTCACGAGTTGAATACTGTCGGCGGCAGTGAGTTTCAGTTGGGTAGTGTCACTAACCACCTCGTTTTGCTCTTTCTTTAATTTAGCCTTGAGGTATTTCCAGTAGTTGCGAGCCTTCTCGTGGTCATCCTGTTCGTTTATAGCCCCCACTATATCAAGAACAGAAAACCACCATTGGTTTTGTTTTTCGTCCCAGATGGCGCGTACCTTGTGGTCTTTATAGAATCGTATGGAAATCTTATTGCTCATTGTCGTTAAATATATTCACACATTCTATCACATTGGTATTTCGTCTGCAAAGATACGCATTTTTTTGAAAACAGCAAAATAAAATTCACAGAATCATATTACTTAAGTTATTCCCACATGCCCTAACCCTTCAGCGATGCTTCGGTAGGGTTTCGGGAATTAGCATTCACTCATTCAAACATCCACGAATTCACTCGGCCTACCTTGTAGGCATTGTGGTATGCCTGCGAGTATCTTAAAAATAAAACATAACAGCGAGTCAGCACCGCTGAATAAATATTCCCGCAATCCCTCATTCCATTCTTTATGCCTTCTTCTATCCTTCTTGGCGGGTTATATAAGCTAAGTATAGGGGGTGGACATTTTATTCAACTCCACATTTTGCCAACACATACCTCAACTGATGTGTTCTGTCGAAATCATCCTCTGACAACAGAACATATTTCCAAGGCTTTCCACCATTTTGTTTTGTGTATTCAGAAACCGTCTTACAATACGCTTCTGCAGCCGCCTTTTTAGCTTGAACTTCATCATTATTCATATCTTTTTCCGCCTTGGTCTCGACCATATATATGGCAGCTGCGGTTTCTACGATAAAATCAGGCTCATATTGATGGGTGCCATTCGACCAGTATATTTTGAACTGGTTGGGCACTGGTCTAATCCATTTCAAGACATCTGCGTCATTTTCCAGCAGGTATGAGAAATCAAGTTCTGTGGTGCTATCAAACTTATATGTCTGATAGTATGATTTGGTGAATCCAGTAAAGATATACTTTCTGACCAACGATTTCTTGTTCTTTTCAAAGGGTATACGATAATCTCGACGCCCGTATGCCGTCTCTTCCGTCAGGAATTGGGGCAAAAGTCCTACAAAAGGAAGCACCTTGAACTCGCCAATCTCTTCAGTTTCCACAACAAAGTGTTCCTTCATCTGACTAAAAATCTGATTAGCGATGATAGTCCTGTATTGGGAGACGACTCCATTCACCTTATCTGTATCTTTTAGAGAATCGGAAATCGCAGATACAGCCTGTTGGGCCAGCTTGTATAACAGCTCCGCATTTTCATCGTAATCCACTTCCTCATAGTCAATCAGCTGCGACACGATTAGTTTAACCGGATCTTTGGCATATCCGCTTTCCTCTGCCTTCAGTATTTCCGACTGGTTTCCTTTTAACTCAACTCGAATGATATTGTTGTCTAGTTCTGTGAATGAAAAGCCGGAAGTCGTATTCAAGTCAAAATCCTCAAAGTATGCATGAGTTTTCGGCTGCTCAATCACCACACGGGGTATTTCTATTACGTTCTTTTGGTAGTCTTCCACCACAAGATCAATCACATTATCCACTTGCGCAAGCTGCTTCTCAGCTTCTTGTTCGGCGAACAGAGGGAATTGCTCGGCGGTTTTCTTGACTATGAGTTGCGTGGTGAGTTCTTTGAGTTTGTTACGATTCTCTTTCTTCGACAGTTCAGCAAGGTTCTTGACGGTAGTATTTAGTTGAGGGATGGCATCCCATACCGCCATCTTGGCGTCATATTCAGCCTTCGCAACCTCTTTCTGGTATTGTTTGTCGGCCTTCTCTTTTTCACGCTCGAACTTCTCTTGAATGCTTGTCGTTCCTTGAACAACTTTACCAGCAATCGGTTTCAGTTCTTCATCGTCAAACTCAACATAAGTTAATTTGTTCAAGAGCGACGTAGGGTCTTGTGCTCGGGCTATGACTTGGTCAAAGTTCTCATGGGCTATCACCGTCAACTTGTCGACATCCGCATCGCCAGTCCTTTTGCCTCCATAAGGCAGGCGCAACCCTCGTCCAATGGTTTGCTCCACAAGCGTGATGGCATCGGCAGCGCGGAGTGGCACAATAGTATAGAGATTGGTCACATCCCAACCCTCTTTTAACATATTTACATGGACAACAATCTCTATCTCGTTGTCTGGTTCTTCAAGGGAGATGAAAAGGCGATCTATTTCTTCGTCCTTCTTGGTCGAACTGTCAATCTGCAACACTTTCCCCTTGTATCGCCCATTGTAGATGTCATTTTCAATCAGATGGACGGTTTCCTTTGCATGGTCGATATTACGGCATACCACCAATACAAACGGCTTCACCAACGGCACATTGTGTTCTTTGGCATATAATTGAAGATGCAGTTTTGTGTGTTCATGAATACTAATGGCATCCTCCAGTTTCAACACGTCCAGCTCTTCCGGCGTCTGGTTTCCCTTCTCAAAATTCTGGCGCTTGGCTACTGTTGGATTCTTGACATACTTTCCTTCCTCCAGTGCTTGTGCCAAGTTATACTCATACACAATATTTCTAAACGACTTGCCTTTTTCGTCGTATGGTGTAGCAGTCATCTCCAGGCCAAGAATGGGGCGCAGTTCGTTGATAGCCTTTCTGGAAGCATCGGCGTGATACCTGTGCGCTTCATCCATCAAGATTACAAGGTCATTCAACCCACTTAGATAATTGAAATACGACTGTCCCAAATATTCCGACAGACGTTTCATCTTGGGAGCACCCTTCTTGCTGTCCTTGCTTTCGGTGTTGAACTTAGAGATATTGAAAACGTTGATTTGTATTTGCTTTTCGGAGAAAAGTGAATGTGCCTGGTCGTAGTTGTCGCCAGTGATGACCACAGGCTGGTTGTGGACAAACTCGGCAATCCCTTTAAAGACATATTTTGAATAAGACGGGTCGCCGAAGTCGCGCTTCAGCTTTTCATACAAGGTAAGGTTTGGTGCCAACACAAAGAAATGACGTATACCTTTCTTTAGGTAGAGATATGCAATGCAAGCCCCCATCAAGCGAGTCTTGCCAATACCAGTTGCTATAGAGAAGGCAAATGAAGGAAAGTCTCGCTCAAAATCTTTGCATAAAGGACAAACTGTTTGCGCTTTAGCCAGTTCAGATTTAATGAAGTCGTCAAGCGTATTAGGTTCCGGCTTGGAAAGAGATAAGGTATCCGTCAGCCTCACAACCACATCGAGAGCCTTTGCAAGAGGCTCCCGAAGAGAAAGACGCTGTTTTATATTGTTGGCGGTGGGGTTCATGGTTATTGTTTATTCCAGACTATGTCAGTAGCAAATGTTTTGTAGAGTTCAGGGCTGTCTTTGACAATCCAGTATTTGAACCCTAACATCTCTTTGTCAATATATAGTTCGTCTCTTACAGCCTTCTCATTGCCTTCCGAAGGATTTTCAAGATACCGTTTAACCAAATCATAGAAACTATTTACCACACCAATCACGTGTTCGATGAATTTTTCTTCTTTAAAAGTACGCATCCGCTTAGTTCCATTGTGTATTCGAGACAACAACTCGACAGTTTTGTTATGTGCAATATCATTTATTGTAGAAGTGAATACACATTTTTTGTTTTCAAAATCAAGGTGGTGTAGTATTTCTTCTTCAATATTTGTGGTCACGGGATATAGCATATCATCAAAAAGGGCCAACTTTTTCCCGTTGCAGTAAGAACACCCCATAAATAGATTGTTCCAGTTTTGAATTAACTTAGGATAGTTTTCTTGACTTTTATGGTGTTCGATATGAAAATCTGTTTCTCGAGTTCTCTCACATAAATAACATTTGTCGTCTTGGTCTGCAAATAATTGTTCCTTGACATCCTCTCCATCGTATGAGGAAGTCGTAGTCAAAGATTTAGGAACAGTGGTGCTTTTTCTAATTCGAATCATCCTATAACTCTTTTATTCTGTTCGCGTATTTGACTGCTAATTGTCGGTATTCTCCAACAATAAGAGGAGAAACCGTTTCGGGTATTTTATCAAAATCAGAAATAAGTTGCTTTATCGACACCTTATCCGAGTTAGACCAATCATTCTTTTCAAGTAGTGCATGGAGATTGTTCAACTGCATCTCAACATAGCTAGAAGGTGTCTTTACTCCAAAATATCCTTCGGCCAATGCTTCGTATGAATACTCTGTCAAATCTTCAAGAATCTCACGATGCTCAAGGTCGTAAGCAACGGCGTTAGGAATAGAATTCAATACAAAAGGAGAGTGAGTGGTGACAATGAACTGTATGTTGGGGAATAACTTAGTCAGAAGAGGTAGGATGGCTTTTTGTAGTCCAAGATGGAGGTGTGTTTCAATTTCATCAATCAACACAATTCCTTCTTTCTGATATTCGTTTGAAACAGAATTATCTCCTTGCATTTTTAGGATTAAATCAGCAATTATATCTAAGATTGCAGAGAATCCATCAGAAACTTCTGTGAATTTAAAACGCTTTCCTTCTGTACAAATATGGAAACTATAGTCTTTATAGTTGAATTCCAATGTCAGATTTGGATCTTGATAAACGTCTTGAAGTAATTTTCTAAAGTCATTGAACCACTCACCTATCTTATCCGCATCTTTGTCTTGGTTTTCATTTCGCGCTAATGCTTCTTGTATTTTTAGATCAGATAAAAAGTTTAGGAACTGGGATGTTGCTGTTTCTTTGACTTTACCCTTTTTATTATATTGTGGTTTTGTTGGATTTTTTGGTTCAGACATTTTTACGACTCGTGCAGCTTCATAAAAAGCAATAACGAATTGTCCTTTTTGATATTTTTCAATAATATCTCCAATATCATTAATAGCAATATTTACTTTTCCGTATAGATTATTGAACAATTCGGAATAATAAGCACTATTCTGTTTGGCATCCATTTTCTCCGTCTGTGTGGCGGATGGTTTGTTAATTCGAGAAGTCCAATAATTCAAATATTTCTCATAAGTTGAGAAATTCATATTGGTGTCTTCTTTTATTATTCCTAAAAAATCTGCTAATGAATTCAATAATACAGTTTTCCCGCTACCATTCTTGCCAGTAATAATAAGGTGAGGGTGTTTCTCATCGGCAATGGGAATGTCAAAATTGTTCAAGTGGAATAATTTGTTGACATGGATATTTGTGATAAAATGATTCATACCTTATCTTTTTTCTTGTTAATTAATCAAATAACGTGGGATTCTCGATTTTATTGTTTTCGGTATCTGTATCTTCAGGGAGGTCGAAGTCCTCTAGGTCATCTTCAATATCCATTTTGGGCATGTCGATGATGTTGAGGTTGTAGTTGTCTTTGTTGAACTCGCAGCGGCCGAGGAGCATCTGGGGGATTTTCTTCACGGTGATGTTGGGGTGGTGCGTGGAGCACTCTTTCTGGAAGGCGGTGCAGCATATAAGGAGGCTTTCGCCCTCTTGCATTGTCTCGCTGATAGCATCCAGACTCTCCACCGTCAGGAATTGGGTAGTAGTGTATATATAGTCGTGTTCAGAACTTTGTCCTTGCTTCCAATAGAGGGTTGCGTCGGGCTGATAGGTATAGCCCTCCTGCTTGGCCATAGCTGCAGCCAGCATATCGGCATTGTATTCCCTGTTGATGATGAGATTGCCAAACCTATCTTCCTTCAATAAGCTTGGCGCCAACTCGTAGAACTTAAAACCGCTGCCGCCTTTCCAGTTCTGCGCCTTGCTGATACCACCTTGGTCTGTTCCATCAGTTACTTTTTTTAAACGTGGATAGCAATGTGTGTATGCGTGGTTTCCGAGTTCAATGCCAATATAGCGCCGCTCCATCTTTTGAGCAACGGCCGCTGTTGTACCCGAACCAAGGAAACTGTCAAGAACTAAATCGCCTTTTTTTGTTGTTAGTTCAAAGAGCTTTTGTATGAGAGTTTCTGGTTTAGGATAATCGAAAGCTTTTGAGTCACCGAAAAGGTATTCGATTTCATCGCCAGCAGTCTTGTTAGTACCAACACCATTCAAAATAGACCGTAAAACCTGTCCGGCAGGCATATATACCCGATGATGCAAGGTCCAGCCATTTTTCGATCTTGTTAGCCTTATTTCTCCTGACATCAATCCTTCTTCTATGGTCTTTTTGGATTGTTGTGAGTTGATTTTCAGAATAAAGCCATCGGGACATGTAATCTCGACAGGAATAGGATTTTGCAATCCATCACGAGCCAGAGTGTCCCAATAATAACGTCTTCCATCATCTGCTATCTCTTTGTATCTTTTTAAATATTCCTCACTTTGTGATACAAGCCATTTTTTGGGATGTGTTTTTTTGTCGGAATTTTTCGTATAAACTAATATGTAATCGTGATCAATCGCAAAAAATCTGGAATCATTACCTCCACCTTTTCTTTTTTGCCATATAAGATCTCCTATGTAGTTTTGTCTTCCGAATATTTCATCACAAATAACCTTACAATACGCATGCTCGACTTCGTCCAAATTGATAAGTAAAACACCATCTTTACTTAATAAACCATATAGTAATTCAATCCTTTTGTACATCAGAGACAACCATAATGAGTGCTCAACCCCATCATCATAGTGTTCAAAAGCATTTCCTGTATTATATGGCGGGTCAATATAAATACATTTTACTTGTCCGGAATAATTTTGTTCGAGAGCCTTTAGTGCAAGAAGATTATCACCATGTATAAGCATATTGCCACTTTCGGTGTCGCCGTAGCTATATTTGGGATTTTCAATAAGGATTCGCGGTTCTATCGCTTCCTGCTCATCGTCCTTACCAATCCACGTAAGTTCTAATTTCTGCATATCATTATATTTCATATACAATCATTTAAGATAGAATTAATGCGCACTTGTTCTTTTGAAATACATAGTTGAACGGTGGCTCTTATTTCTTCATAACAATTATTGCATGAATTAATCCTATCATCCATAAAATCTAAAATTCCCGAAAGTATTTCATTGGAGTTTTCTATATGTTTTTTCAATTCAATAGAAGCTATGTCATCGTAATTGTTAATGTTTCGACTAAGTTGTGATTTTGTAATTTTGTTACAAAAAATTGCAGAAATTATTTGTATATCTCGCAGAACACTTATATATTTTTGACGAGTAACATCTATCTTTTCGTAATAGGATTTGATATGTTCTTGATCACTTTTATCTTGTATCATCATGTTGATGGTTGTTTCTGTAAGTATGAGGTTGTCGATAATACTTCTGGTTTTATCCAAAATATGGTATATATCATCGTTTTTTGAAATCATATTACTTATATCAATCAAATTATTTGAATGATATTGTTGCAAATTATTGACCGTGGCCTCCCTTAACTTGTTCAACCATGCAGTTTCTTGTTGATAAAGCAATACATTCAATTGGAGTTGTCTATTTTTTGAATTTTCCTTTTTATTGTTCCTATATTGTACATATAATATGATAAAAGCCACTGCTGAACTAATTATAGCACCCATATATCCTCCCCAAAACGAGAGCCAATGTGTGCTATCTCCGACAATATTAGCATTTAATGGTATTAAGAGTATATAATTTAATGCAATTGGAAATATTAATGCCATTGCCAATACCCCAATAATCACAGCCCATTTTATTTTTTTATGAAATAGTTTCATTTTATCCTCCATTTTATTGTGAACAATGTTTCTTCTGTAGTCTTCTTTTGCCTCAGACGTTGCTCCACTTCATCGAAGAGCTTGTCTTTGCGAGCATCAATCTCATCCTGCGCCTCGAACAATTTACGACGTTTATCACTGCGCGATGTCTCTATCTCTTTTATTTCGCGTTGGGCGGCAACTTTTTCTTCCAAGCCATTTAGCTTGCGGGCTTCGGCTTTGCGAAGCCTTATTTCGGCATCGAGATCGTTGATTTCCCTCTCAAGGCCGATCTTTACATCGTCGGCCCATAGGCTCAACTTCTCTATCTCGGTGTCGAAGAAGACTTGGTTGCGCTTCTGGTTCTCATCGCGCACCGCCTCTTTTTGGTGTTCAATGTCACTCTCTAACAGGGCGGACATATTGTTATCCAACGCGGGGTGCCGTCCTTCTGTGGCATTGAGCGAGAACATCCGTTCTGCCACATCGGCGGGTATCTGCTTCCCGTCGTCAGTATAGCAGGAGATAAGCAGACTGTCCTCCGGCTCGGAGCTCTCGATGGTATAGCGGTCAATGCGCATCCACCCAGACTCGCCTACCAATCTCTCCAGCATGGCTACTTTTACGGGAGTATGGCTATAGTCGAACACCACTTCGTGACAAGGCAACGAAACGGACTTCCATTCACCAATTATCTCTTGCGCCAATGGTGACCCCACGCGGTAAACCCGTGCATGGTCGGGCAGCACAATATCGCTTCGTTTCTCATCGCCAGTAGCAGATAACATACAATAGTTGTCGCCATTGTCGAAGGTGAAGGAATGCTGTCTCTCGTCAAAGACCGCTTTCCCAGCAAGGGCAAAGCGGGTCAATGCCCACAGACGTTTCTCGAAGAGGCTCAGGTTGCTAAGGCTTTCAGCCAGATGGCTTTTCAACTTCTCACTTACCGACTCGTCGAAGTTTTCCAACAATGTGGTTCGTGCTTTTACCATCTTATCGGAAATTTCCGAACGCAACTCCTCCTGCAACTTGTCGAAAGCCTGCTCTATCTCCTCTGTTGTGCGACATTCGTTGTAAATTTGCGAAATCCGTTTCTCAAAGTCCACACCATTGCCGATGCTGCCCAGCACCTCGTCGCTGGCACCGAAAACTCCACTGAAGAGCTGGAACTTTTCATTCAGCAGTTCGTATACACGCACATCGGCAGCATTGCGTTTGTTAAGAAAATTGATAACCACCACGTCGTGTTTCTGTCCGTAACGATGGCAGCGGCCAATACGCTGTTCGATGCGTTGCGGATTCCAGGGCATATCATAGTTCACCACCAGCGAGCAGAACTGGAGGTTGATGCCCTCGGCGGCAGCCTCGGTGGCAATCATTATGGTGGCGTTGTCGCGGAAATATTCTACTAGGGCAGCTCGCTTGTCTGCAGTGGCAGAGCCTGTAATCCTACTGCTTCCTTGATACTTCTCCAGCCATGATTTATAGATGGCTGTCGATTGCTTGTCGTTGTTGGAACCGTTAAACAGGACCACCTTGTCCTTATAGCCTTTACGTTCCAGCAACTCGCGCAGGAAGTCCTGCGTGCGACGCGACTCAGTGAAAATCAATGCCTTCTTTTCGGCTCCCAGTTTTTCCAGTTCTTCAAATCCCTTGTCGAGGGCGATGAAAAGATGTTCAGCTTTGCTGTTCTTCTTAATCTTGGCTGCCAATTCCTGAAACTCGCGAAGGTCTGACAGTTCGCTGCGGATGGCAGTGACTTCATTGGGGTGCAGCAACTCTTCATCGTCGGACTCCGATGCCATCAGAACCTCCTCGTCCTCATCGGAGACCCAATAATCCAAATCGTCATCCAACCCATCAAAATCCATAGCGAGTTTGTTGCAGTCCTGATCTACTGACTGTTGACGCAAAATATCCTCCAGTCGCTCTATCAGGCGGGTAAGAGTTCCATATATAGCATAGGTAGATGAGGCTAGCAATTTGCGCAGAATCATTGTCATCAGTTGCCGCTGGCTGTTGGGGAGGGCATAAAGCACAGGACGTTGCAGATAAGCCGACACCAGTTCATATAACTGCTGCTCGGCATCCGTGGGATAATACTCCTCACAGATGGCAATACGTTTGGTGTATTTGATATACTCTAACACCTGCCGGCGCAGAGTGCGTTTACAAACGGGCTGCAAGCGGTTGCGCAATAACTGATAATCAGTTTCGGTCAAAACCTTGCCAAACTGACTTTTGAAACTCTTCAGATCTCCAAAAACGAACTCGTCTATGATGGAGACAAGCCCATACAGTTCAAGGATGGAGTTTTGTAAAGGAGTAGCCGTCAGGAGTATCTTCTTACGGTTGGATAGAGCATCCTTGAGGGTGGTGGCAATACGGTTGGTTGGTTTATAGACATTGCGGAGCCTGTGCGCCTCGTCGATAACCACCAGATTCCACGGCGTCGCCTTGAGATAGGCGGACTTGCTGCGTGCAAACTGATAAGAACAGATAATGATGCCGTCGCGACTGAATGGGTTAAGACTACCGCGCTCCACCGCCTGGTTGAAACTTTTTGACTCCAAGATGTAGGATGGAAGAAAGAACTTCTCCATCAATTCTGCCGACCATTGTTTTCGCAGGTTGGCGGGACATATAATTATCAGCGTACGTTTATGCTCTGCCCAATGTTGAGACAGTATGATGCCCGCCTCGATAGTCTTTCCAAGACCCACTTCGTCAGCAAGCACCGCGCCGTTAGACAGTGGTGACTTGAAAGCGAAAAGAGCTGCATCAATCTGATGCGGAGTCAAATCCACCTGTGCTCCCTGCAGAGATGCAGTGAGTTTGTCCAAACTATTCGCGGGCAAACGCCGCTTCAGATAGTGGGCAAAAAACTTGGCATGATATGGTGCGATTGACTGCATTTAAGAAAAGCAAAAACGCTTCTAATTTATGTATTTGTTACTATTCTATTTCTCTGTTTCTATTCTGTTTTAGTTATTATTGATCATTCCGTTTTCAAAGTGCAAAGATACACGTTTTTTCTGAAACAGCAAAATCAATTATCCGAACCAACTGTAATGGTGCCGATGAATATCGACGGCGACACTCGGCGGTTGCTCACTTCATCTAAACAATACATAGGTGTTCGCAGGCACACCAGATATTTCGGTGGCTCTTGTCGGCTTTCTTCTCGTCGGGGGAGAGGGTCGAGACGCAGGCGGTATTGGCAGCCTCGACGATGGCATAGAGGTGGAACGTTACGAAAGTAGAGCGATGTCTACGCTTTTTTGATGTTTGAGTTTGAAGCCAAAACATGCCAGCTGCCGTCGTCGCGGCGGGCGAGATAGCCTTTTTTGCGGAAGCTCTCTATCTGCTTCTGTACAGCAGAACGGTTGACCGACAGGTAGTCCGCCATCTCGGAGAAGGTGACGAAGGGCTTGTCGCGCAGGAGCGCAAGCAGGCGACTGCCGTTTCCGCTCCTGAAGTTGATTCGCTGACCGTCGTACCACCAAGTGTCTTTGTCGGCATTCCTCACGATGTCTATCTCGCATTGCATCTCCTCGCACACCGTCTGGCGGAAGAAGGCGAGGAAGGAAGCTATCTTGCCTATGGTGGCGTGAGCACCGTCGGAGGGCACTTCGCCGATTTTCTGGTCAGCACGATGCAGGGCCTCAAGGTATTCAGCCTTCTTGCGGTTGCGGATGACAATCATGGGCCACCCGTGACGGGCCATAATGTAGTTCACCATCAGGCGGGCGATGCGTCCGTTGCCGTCTTCGAAGGGGTGGATGCGGATGTAGCGGTAATGGAACAAAGCAGCCAGCTCCACAGGCGACAGCTTGCCCTCCTGCTCGGCAGCGTTGTACCAATCCACAAGGTCGCTCATCAGCGAGGCCGTTTCTTCGGGCGACGTATATTCGAAGCGGTCGCCATATCGGGTAATGACGCTGTTGGGGCGCGTCTTATACTGTCCGGCATGGACGGTGTAGCTCGTCTGTCCACCTCCAGGAAGGTCGCGATAGACGGTGTAGTCCTCGCGCAGTAGCACCTTGTGCAGTTGGCGGATGAAGTTTTGCGTCAGCGGTATGCCTTTGTCGTGCACGGCTTCCATCACCATCTCAACACCCACCTGACTGGCTTTCATATCAACAAAGTCCTTCAG
>Ga0256405_10007608_pt1 | contig 16112 bp, 24 predicted proteins | sample RumenRJG_02DNA_FD_189096 | JGI IMG/M metagenome (GOLD analysis project Ga0256405, IMG submission 189096) | Bovine rumen microbial communities from Lethbridge, Alberta, Canada - RJG_02 | ecosystem: Host-associated > Mammals > Digestive system > Stomach > Rumen | place: Canada: Alberta... | reverse complement strand
CGATCAAAAATAATACTCTGATTTTACTTTCTACTCATTAAATCTTTGTCTGTCTTTTGTAAGATTATCTTCGAATATAACGCGCTAACACATTATCTCTACAAACTTGAATTTGCCTTAGCAAATTCGCTCATAAATATATCACTCTATTTATTCAAATAATCTGAAAAACGATTTTTCAATTGCTCTATTACATTTTTATCTTCGAGGAATTCTCTGAAAGATACCATTTTATAGCCTTGTCCTTCTTCTCCAAATCTTATGCTTTCTATTTGATGATCACTAATGTTAGCAACCATAAATACAGATTTTTCACCAAGCTTTGTTATACTATCATAGTATTTTATCCATGTAACATTTGATTCAGGTATATCAATATTCAGTTCTTCTATTACTTCTCTTCGCATTGTTTCATATGGAGATTCTTTGTTTTCTCGCCCGCCTCCGGCTAAATCCCACATATTAGGATAAGGAATGTTAGGTAAGTTATCTCTTAATATAGTTAATACTTTACCATTATTGACAAGAGCTACTTTCACGCCTTGAAAAGAAAGTTCATTCATAATAATATCTCCACAAACTACGACAAATCCTTCACAAATCCCGATTTGCTTAACCGTTTATACTGTAATTTAATATCATCACGCCCGTAATTATAACATATTCATCCGGGGAAATTTCAAAAATCTATCCGTTTGGTGCGCTGTCTCGTTTTGGCATAGTTTAACATGATGGATATAAATCTGTCTTTGTCAACGTTTTCGTTTCCCCCATGCAAACGCATTATTTCATAATGTGTTTGCCAAGAATAAACGCACTTTTTTCTCATCATTTTATGCTTTTTTATATCCAACTAAGTCAGCGGTTTTTGGCAAAAAATACCCCGAAAGGGATATCCTTTCGGGGTAAGAATGCCATATTTTCGGGCTTTCTCGGCTCTCTGATTATCTCTTACTGAACTGTGGAGCCTTACGAGCCTTCTTGAGACCGTACTTACGACGTTCTTTCATTCTTGGATCTCTTGTAAGGAATCCTGCCTTTTTAAGGCTTGGACGATAATCCTCATCTGCTTCAAGAAGAGCTCTTGAAATACCATGACGAATTGCACCAGCTTGACCAGCTGTACCGCCACCGTATACATTAACAAGTACATCAAACTTCTCTGTAGTCTCTGTAGCTACGAGAGGCTGACGAACGATGGTCTTAAGTGTTTCAAGACCAAAGAACTCATCGATATCCTTCTTGTTGATAGTAATCTTACCAGTGCCAGGTACAAGATAAACTCTGGCAACACTTGTCTTTCTTCTTCCGGTTCCGTAATACTTTCCGTTAGCCAATGTATTTTCCTCCCCTCAATTAATATCTGCTCTTGATTTCGTATGCAACTGGCTGCTGAGCTGCCTGCTCATGCTCTTCACCTGCATATACGCGAAGCTTTGTAAGCATCTTGCTACCAAGAGTTCCCTTAGGGAGCATACCTTTAACTGCGTGTGTGATAACTTCTTCTGGCTTCTTATCAAGCATTTCTGCAAGAGTAGCGCTCTTTAAGCCACCAACGTAGTCTGAATGACGATAATAGATTTTATCATGAAGCTTCTTACCGGTAACCTTGATATCCTTGGCATTGATTACGATAACGAAATCGCCTGTATCAACTGATGGTGTGTAAGAAGGCTTATTCTTACCTGAAAGGATGTTAGCAACCTCTGTTGCGAGGCGTCCAAGTGTCTGTCCCTTTGCGTCGATAAGATACCATTTCTTCTCGACAGTCTTAGGGTTAGCCATAAATGTCTTCATGGTCTCCTCCTGATTATACTGTTCATGGACCCACAGATCCATCTAATCTTTAAGTTTCAGAAACACATAACCCTGTTTGAGAGACAAGGAACTGTGATTCATGACTCAATCGAGCGCTCTGACTGATCCGGGCTGTCCGGTTCCCATAGCAGTTTTGGCATACCTCTGCCGTCACAATTTTATATTATAAGTCCTGCGCGTCACCTTGTCAAGCACTATTTCTCAAAGTCTTCATATCTTATCTTCAATAAAAAAAGACCGTTCGGAGGGAGTGTAGGTCCTGCCTTTGTCCTGTCACGCGCAGAAAGGATTTCGCTGATCTCAGCAGGTTTAATCTTTCCCTTGCCGACTTCTGCAAGCGTTCCTGCTATTATCCTTACCATATTGTAAAGAAAGCCGTTGCCAGTTATGCTTATGACAATATCTCTGTTATCGTATACCGAAGGGCTGGACGCAGTCACATTCAGATTATATATTATTCTTACATGGTCTTCTTTCTCAGTTTTTGCACTGCAGAATGATGTAAAATCGTGCTCGCCTATAAAAAGGACAGCCGCCTCATTCATAGCCTCGATATCCAATTTCTGCCTGACATGTGCTGAATATCTTTCTTTAAAAGGCAATTCTATGAAACCATCATCGATATGGTATTCATAGGTCTTATTTATCACTGAATGTCTGGGATGAAAATCCGCCGGCACTTCCATGCTTTCAACCACTCTAATATCAGGAGGGAGCTTTGTATTTATCGCATATTTAAACCTGTCCGGCGGTATGGAAAGTTTGGTATCAAATACATATACATTTCCATAAGCGTGCACTCCGGCATCTGTCCTGCTTGCCCCTGTAAGCAAAACATTTTCATCTGAAAGCTCTGATAATACATTTGCAAGAGTTCCCTCAACTGTCGGAAGTTCCGGCTGAATCTGAGAGCCACAGTACGCTGTGCCATCATAGGCTGTTCTTAAAAATATTCTTTTCATTCTTTAAAAAGGCAGATACTTTTTTGCAAGGATGTTAACTCCTATCAGTATCATTAAATATATTATTGTTATCAGATAAGCAACCCTGTCCCGACATGTATATTTCAACGGTTTCATCTTAGTTCTTCCTTCTCCGCCATTGTAGCACCTTGCCTCCATGGCAAGAGCAAGGTCGTTGGCTCTCCTGAAAGCAGATACGAACAAAGGTACAAGAATAGGTATCATGCTTTTTGCCCTTTGTATGATATTACCACTTTTAAAATCTGCTCCTCTGGCTTCCTGCGCCTTCATGATCTTATCTGTTTCCTCAAGAAGGATCGGGATAAACCTTAATGCAATGGACATCATCATTGAAATTTCATGAACAGGAACACCAAGCTTCTTTAATGGAGCAAGTCCCTTTTCAAGTCCGTCTGTCAGCTGGTTTGGCGTTGTTGTCAATGTCATTACAGACGAGCCCATGATAAGAAAAACAAGTCTTATAGCCATAAAGGTAGACAGTCTTATACCTTCCATCGTTATCTGAAACGGTCCAGGCAGTTCGAGCACGACTTTACCTGGTGTAAGTACAAGATTAAAAAACACCGTAAGAAAAAGAAGAACAAAGATACTCTTCAATCCTCTGAGAATAAACTTCACCGGTACTTTTGACAAGAAAATAATTGAAAACAGAAAAATTGCTGCAATAATATAGCCTGTAAAACTGCTGAATAAAAACAGTGAAATTATGAAAAGCAGTGTTCCTGCAAGCTTTACTCTGGGATCCAGCTTGTGGATGACAGAGTCCGCAGGGTAATACTGCCCAATTGTTATATCACGGATCATGCTTTATGCCCTACCGCAGGCATGGTGCCCATCGGTGCTGTGCCTGCAGCAGCATCGAAGAAAATATGAAAAAGGATTTCAAATTTTACCTTTACTTCTTAACGCTCTTAATATTTCAACCTCTGCTTCTTTAATCGTAGTAGCTTCCGCGCTAACCGGAATTCCACTCTCTCTTAATGCTCTCATTGCGTAGGTAACCTGTGGGACAGCAAGCCCCATTTTTTCAAGCTTATCAATATTTTTAAATACTTCTGCCGGGGTTCCGGAATACTGAATACGCCCCTCATCTATGACAATTATCCTGTCTGCGTACTCAGCAACATCCTCCATACTATGCGATACCAGCACCACTGTCATGCCTGACTCATGAAGTTTCTTCAATTCGCCAAGTATCTCATCTCTGCCGGCAGGATCTAGCCCTGCTGTTGGCTCATCCAGAATGATAACATCCGGATGCATTGCAAGTACGCCGGCTATAGCCACTCGCCTTTTCTGACCTCCTGAAAGTTCAAATGGCGATGCATCATAAATATCATCTGGCAATCCAACTTTTTTAATTGCCTCGAAAGCCCTCATATCGACTTCAAGCTTCGAAATACCCTGATTTCTGGGACCAAATTTAACGTCTTCAAGCACAGTGCTTTCAAACAACTGATACTCAGGATACTGGAATACAAGTCCGACATGGGTTCTAAGGTCCTTTAAAACATAATCAGGATCATATATATCCTTACCATTATAATAGATCGTCCCGCTTGTAGCTTTAAGGAGTCCATTGAAATGCTGGATCAATGTGGACTTTCCTGAACCTGTATGTCCGATTATGCCGACAAATTCGCCGTCATCTATCTTAACGCTTACATCCTTAAGAGCATAATGCTCATAGGCTGTTCCTTCACTATATACATAACTTATATGATCTGCAATAATAGACATTTATACGAACACCTTCTTTAATGCACTGGTAAATTCTTCTACAGTCAACACTGTTTCATTTATATTAACGCCTTGTTTTTTTAGTTTCCACGCAAGTCTGGTAACCTGAGGTACATCAAGCGACAGGCTGGTAAGTTCATCAACATGTGAGAACACCTCACGCGGCGTGCCTTTCATCACAATCTTGCCTGAATCCATGACAAAAACATGGTCCGCATCTATAACTTCATCCATATAATGAGTTATAAGAATCACCGTTATCCCCTCTTTTCGGTTTAACTCATGAACAGTCTTTATAACTTCTTTTCTCCCCATAGGATCAAGCATTGCAGTCGGTTCATCTAAAATAATGCATTTAGGCTTCATAGCAAGAACTCCAGCTATAGCCACTCTCTGCTTCTGTCCACCCGACAGTTTATTTGGTGATTTATGCCTGTATTCATACATTCCTACAGACTTTAAACTGTTATACACTCTCGTCCATATCTCTTCAGTAGGCACCCCTGTATTTTCCGGTCCAAATCCAACATCCTCCTCAACAACCGATGCAATTATCTGATTATCAGGATTTTGAAATACCATACCTGCATCCTTACGAACCGGAATTATGTTATCCTCAACGGATGTATCCTTCCCATCGACAAGAACTGCTCCTTCTGTCGGCAGAAGAAGTGCATTAAGATGCTTTGCAAATGTTGATTTTCCTGAACCATTATGTCCTAAAACAGCAATGAAGTCTCCTGCCTTAACATCAAGCGTAACTCCATCAATTGCCCTGTCAATCGATTCAACATTTCCTTCTTCATCACGTCTGATATAGTCAAATGATAAATCTTTTACTTTAATTATGCTCATATATCTCTCCTGCTCACTAAAGACACTATTGTCTACTATACAGAAAAATCGTATTTTTTTCAAGCCAGAGTTTTAGGCAAAAAGAAAAGCACCCGGCAATAAACCGAGTGCTTAATAAAATCTTTATTGAAGATTAAACAAGTTCAATAAGAACCTGCATTGCAGCATCTCCCTTACGAGGTCCAATCTTTACGATACGGGTATAACCGCCCTTACGATCTGTATACTTAGGAGCGATCTCATCAAAAAGCTTATCTGTAAGGTCAACAGACTTAACAGACTTTCTCTTTCCATCCTCGCCAACGCTCTTTACATCGTAAAGAACCTTGCGCATCTGCATTCTTGCATTATGACGTGTAATCTTATCCTTCTTGATTTCCTTATCTTTTTCATCAAAAAGAGCAACCTTACGTCCGTCAACTACTTCCTTTACTCTCTTGCCATTGGCATCCTTACGGGCTACCTTTGTCTTAACAGTAACGGTTTCGAAATTATCCTTTTCCTTAACAGCAAGTGTGATAAGTCCCTCAGCAATTCTGCGAAGCTCCTTAGCGCGAGCTTCGGTAGTAACGATCTTACCATTATTGATAAGAGCTGTTACCTGGCTTCTGAGTAAGGCCTTTCTCTGACTTGATGTCCTTCCAAGCTTTCTATAGCCAGCCATTATAAATCCTCCTATATATGCGGCAGCATTAAAGCAGCAGCATTATTCTTCGCTGTTCTTTAATGAAAGTCCAAGTTCAGCCAGCTTAGCATTCACTTCATCAAGAGACTTACGTCCCATGTTACGAACCTTCATCATATCATCCAGCGTCTTGTTGGTTAATTCCTGAACTGTATTAATGCCAGCTCTCTTAAGACAATTATATGAACGTACAGAAAGTTCAAGTTCATCAATATTCATCTCAAGTGCTCTGTCCTTAACACCTATAGGTTCAGCAGCAATGACATTAATATCCTTGGCATCCTCAGAAAGATCGATAAACGCATTAAGATGCTCACTGAGTACCCTTGCAGCAAGGCTGACAGCCTCATCAGGGCCCATAGTGCCATTGGTGTAAACTTCTATGGTAAGTTTATCATAATCGGTCATCTGGCCAACACGAGTATTCTCTACATTGATATTTACTCTCTTGACCGGAGTGAATATAGAATCGACAGCGATAGCATCAATTGACATATCTTCTGTCTTATTCTTATCACTTGTTATGTATCCGCGACCTCTGGTGATTGTAAACTCAATATTGAGCTTGCAGCCTTCGCCGCCGTTCAACGTAGCAATGACCTGATCTTTATTAACGATCTCAATATCAGGATCAACCTGGATATCAGCAGCCGTTACAACACCTTCACCTTCATAATCAAGATATGCAGTCTTAGGTTCATCATTATCGCTGCTGTCTCTTATAGCAAGAGACTTAACATTCATAACGATTTCTGTAACGTCTTCCTTGACCCCAGGTATAGAGCTGAACTCATGCTTGACGCCATTTATTTTAACTGAGCTCACAGCTGCGCCCGGAAGAGAAGAAAGCATTATTCTCCTGAGAGAATTCCCAAGAGTGAGGCCATATCCTCTCTCAAGCGGTTCTACAACGAAGCGCCCGTACTTTTTATCATCAGAAATCTCTGCAATTTCAATATTAGGTTTTTCAAAATCAAACATGACAGGCTCCTCCTTTGAGATGTTTATACATCACGTTGTATATGACCAGGTATAAGTTATACAATTTGTGCATCGACTTATTACTTGGAATACAGCTCGACGATCTGCACCTCATTTACAGGAACATCGATCTGATCTCTTGAAGGGATCTCCTTAACAGAACCTGTAAGATTATCACGGTCTGACTCAAGCCAACCAGGAACAAGTCTGCCATTTGTAGCCTCAAGAACATCCTTAAGTCTCTGGCTTGTCTTCTTATTTTCTTTTATTTCAATCTTATCGCCAACTGAAACAAGGTATGATGGGATATTAACTCTCTTGCCATTAACAAGAACCATCTTATGATCAACGATCTGTCTTGCTTCTTTTCTTGTACGAGCGAAGCCAAGACGAAAAACGATGTTATCAAGTCTCTGCTCAAGAAGGATCATAAGGTTCTCACCTGTTGTACCATACTTAAGCTTCTGAGCACGCTTAAAATAGTTACGGAAAGGCTTTTCTGTAACTCCATAGATGAACTTAGCCTTCTGCTTCTCGCGGAGCTGTTCACCATACTCACTGATCTTTCTTCTGCCTGTACCAGATGTTCTGTTAGACTTCTTATCAAGTCCCATAACTCCTGGCTCTATACCAAGAACTCTGCATCTTTTTAATACAGGGGTCATATCTCTTGCCATTATTAATTCCTCCTACTAGTCTGCTCTCGATTATACTCTTCTGCGCTTAGGTGGTCTACAACCATTGTGAGGTACAGGAGTAACATCCTTGATACTTATAACATTGATGCCACAAGCCTGAAGAGCACGAATAGCTGCTTCACGTCCTGAACCAGGTCCCTTAACCATAACGTCAACTGACTTGAGTCCGTGAACGATGGCTGCCTTAGCTGCAGTTTCTGCTGCCATCTGTGCAGCATATGGAGTAGACTTTCTGGAACCACGAAATCCAAGTCCACCGGCACTTGCCCATGAAAGTGCATTGCCTTCTGCGTCTGTTAATGTAACGATAGTATTATTAAAAGATGACTGAATATGAGCCTGTCCACGCTCAACATTCTTCTTTACACGCTTTTTTACAACCTTCTTAGCTGCTCCCTTATTTGTACTAGGCATAGCGTTCGAATCCTCCTTATTTATTACTTCTTCTTATTAGCGATAGTCTTACGAGGACCCTTTCTGGTCCTTGCATTATTCTTTGTATTCTGACCACGAACAGGAAGTCCCTTTCTATGGCGAACACCTCTGTAGCAGCCAATCTCCTGAAGTCTCTTGATATTCATAGCAACTTCACGACGAAGATCACCTTCTACTGTAACGGATGATTCGATTACGTCACGGATCTTACCTACTTCTTCATCTGTAAGATCTTTGCAGCGGGTATCAGGATTAACTCCTGACTTCTTTAAAATCATATCGGATGTAGCCCTTCCAATACCAAAAATATAGGTGAGGCCAATCTCAACACGCTTCTCTCTTGGTAAATCAACACCACTAATACGAGCCATTAGCGTTTTTCCTCCATAATTACGAGTTTATTAGTTAACATTGTGAATCAGCTGTCTCTGATTTGATGACGAGAAACAGCTCAGCCGCTTTAAACCACCTCCTACTCCTGGCGAACAGAAGCGTATGTCTGCTTTGCAAACACACTAATAAGAAGCAGTATCACAACAGGATCAGGCTTCACAACACCTTGAAACTGCTGTAACGCAGAAAGCAAGACTCTTAATTCGAATTTTGTAATCGGAGGCTGTCTTAAAGATGGACTTCTCCGGATTACTTCATCGGTCAACCGATGAAAATTCTCATTAGAATCAGCCCTGTCTCTGCTTGTGCTTAGGGTTTTCGCAGATTATTCTGATTGAACCCTTCCTTTTAATAACCTTGCACTTTTCGCACATAGGCTTTACAGATGACCTAACTTTCATCGAGAATTTTCTCCTTTCCAATAAAGTCCGTTTTTCATATTACCACAAATTTCAGTTTTGTGCAAGTATTTTTCGTAAAAAGCTTATTAACTTATTAAAGCCGACTGAATCTCTCAGTCGGCTTTAATTATCCTGTAATTATTTATCTCTCCAGATAATTCTTCCCTTTGTAAGATCATAAGGACTCATTTCAAGAGTAACCTTATCACCTGGAAGGATTCTGATAAAGTTCATTCTTAACTTACCGCTTATGTGTGCAAGAACCTTATGACCATTTTCAAGTTCTACCTGAAACATTGCATTAGGGAGTTTTTCAACTACAGTTCCTTCAATCTCAAGTACGTCAGATTTTGACATTTGTCTCCTTTCACATTGCCCTTCCTACTAACAGTAAGAAACAGGCGTCAGTATAACTGGCTTGTTATCGGTTATCAATATTGTATTCTCATAATGTGCAGAAAAGGAATAATCAGCTGTGTAGACAGTCCAGTCATCATCCCCCCAAACAACGTCGCTATCACCCATATTTAACATGGGTTCAATTGCGAGCGTCATTCCCGAAAGTAGTAACGGACCGTCCTCATCCTCTTTAAAATGAGGTACTGGTGGATCTTCATGAAGTTTCTGTCCAATTCCATGTCCCATCATATCCCTTACAACGGACAGGTCGTGTCTGACAGCAAATTCTTCTATAGCTCTGCCTATTTCATTAAGTTGATTGCCTGCTACCGCCTTTTCAAGGCCTGCATAAAAAGCACCCTTTACATTTTCAATAAGATCAAGCAGCAAAGGATCAGCTTTTCCAACAGGTATAGTTCTGGCAGCATCCGCACACCACCCATTATAAGAAATACTGGTATCTATTTTAACAATATCGCCCTCATCAAGAAAATGTTCCGGATGCGGTATACCATGTCCGACCTGGTCATTAACAGATATACATGATGCAGAAGGAAAGCCCTCGTATCCTTTTAATATAGGAAGACATTCATTCTTCTTTATCAGTTTCTCGCAGATTGTATCGAGTTCGTATGTTGAAATGCCAGGTCTGACATAAGTAAAAAGCTCATCAAGAATCTCCGCAAGAATCCTGCCCGCTTCCGTCATCTTCTCTATTTCAGACGAACTTTTTATTTTGATGTCCAATGATCACACCTATCAGCCAAGTATATTGCAAATGTCATCAAAAACAATATCCATACTCTTTGTACCATCTACCTCTTTATATATACCCTTATTCTTATAATAATCAATAAGTGGTTCTGTCTGATCATGGTACACAGTTAATCTTTTCTGTACAGTCTCCGGCTTATCATCATCCCTCTGTATAAGCTTAGCCCCACATCTGTCACAAATTCCTTCCCTTGAAGGTGCATTGTATTTAATATGGTATGTTTCTCCGCAATCAGTACATGTTCTGCGGCCAGACATTCTTTCAACGATATTCTCGTCAGGCACATTTACATTGATAGCATGATCTATTTTTTCACCGTTCTTTGCAAGAGCCTCATCAAGCACTTCCGCCTGAGGGATAGTTCTTGGATATCCGTCAAGTATGTATCCATTCTTGCAATCATCCTTCTTAACTCTGTCAAGAAGAAGGTCGCATGTAAGTTCATCAGGTACAAGTTTACCTGCATCCATATACTTCTTGGCTTCTTTTCCAAGTTCAGTATTATTTTTTATATTATATCTGAATATATCACCTGTTGAAATATGTGGAATATCATACTTTTCTGCTATTTTAATAGCCTGTGTTCCTTTACCTGCTCCCGGTGCCCCAAGCATTATTATCTTCATTATTCTTCTCCTGTTAATTTCCTGTAAAAGAAAAGCTGCAGCAACTATAACACTAATACAAATGTCATACCTGCTGCAGCCCCGTTAACAATCTGCAGTACATTAAACGTCGGCAGATTAATCGCTAAGGAAACCAGTGTAATGTCTCTCAAGCATCCTTGATTCAATCTGCTTCATTGTTTCGAGGACAACTCCTACAACAATGATAAGACTGGTACCACCGAAAGATACATTGGCATGGAATACGCCAGCGCATACGATCGGGATAAGTGCAGCGATAATCAGTCCGACAGCTCCAATAAAGATGATACTGTTGAGAACTTTAGTAAGATAATCGCTGGTTGGACGGCCAGGTCTTATACCAGGTATAAATCCTCCGGCCTTCTTCATATTAGTAGCAACCTCAATAGGGTTGAATGTAATTGAAGTATAAAAGTAAGCAAAGAATATAAGCATTGCAATATATAAAACAAGACCTAAAGTATACTTTGCCTCTCCTAAAGAGCTAAAATTGCACCAAGCTCCCTGATTAAGAACTTTCAGTATTTTCTGGCCAATAGATGCACCTGAGCCACTTGCAGGCTGTATTCCCATAAAACTACAGATAACTATAGGTGTCTGAAGAATAGAGCTTGCAAAAATGATTGGCATTACACCGCCAGTATTGACCTTGAGTGGTATGCTTGATCCGCTGCCGCCGACAAGTCTGCGTCCCTGAATCTTCTGTGCATACTGCACAGGGATATTACGTGTAGCATCATTAAGAACAACGATATAAACAATAAGACCAACTATTATACCTACGATCAGGATTGTAGCGATCACGCCGTTCATTACACTCGACGCACCCTTAACATGAGTCCTGAAAAGGTTTAATATATCTCCAGGCATTCTGGAAACGATATTAAAAAGAAGGATCATCGAAATACCGTTGCCTACACCAAAATCAGTTATCTTTTCTCCAAGCCACATAAGGAATGAAGCACCTGCTGTAAGACAGAATACAACCACAATCGTACTTAAGAAATTGTAGTCATTCATGTATCCTGCACGACCAAAGCCGATAGCCATAACCGTACTTTCAACAACAGCAAGGATAATAGTAACATATCTTGTATATGCTGCTAACTTCTTACGACCATCCTCTCCTTCCTTCTGCATTTCCTCAAGACGAGGGATTGCAATAGTAAGGAGCTGTATGATGATCGATGATGTAATGTATGGTGTAATACTAAGTGCAAATATTGATAATGATTCCAGTGAACCACCAGTTATTGCATTAAGAAACTCCATCTGTGAAATCTGCGCAAGGAATGCATGAACCTGGTCCCTGTCGATACCGGGAACTGGTATCTGGGAACCAATCCTGACAGCCACAAGACACAAAAGAGTAAACAGAAGTCTGTTTCTAATGTCTTTAACTTTCAGAGCATTTCGGATCGTCGAAAACATCAGATCACCTCAGCATTCCCGCCAAGAGCCTTTATCTTTTCTGATGCTGAAGCGCTGTATGCGTTAACCTTTACATTAAGCTTCTTTGTAAGCTCGCCGTTGCCAAGAATCTTGACACCGTCACAAACTCTATTAATAAGACCAGCGTCAAGAAGTGATTCGATTGTTACTTCTGCGCCATCTTCGAAGCAGTTAAGATCTGAAACGTTAAGGATAACGATATCCTTACTGTTTCTATTTGTAAAACCTCTCTTAGGAAGTCTTCTGAAAAGAGGCATCTGACCGCCTTCAAATCCAGGTCTTGGAGCTCCTGAACGAGCCTTCTGACCCTTATGACCCTTACCTGCAGTCTTTCCGTTGCCTGAAGCATGTCCACGGCCTCTACGGAAGTTATCGCTCTGATGTGAGCCTGCAACTGGCTGTAAGTCAGTTAAATTCATCTTTTACACCTCCCCGCTATTAGATTTCTTCTACCTTAAGCAGATACTCAACCTGCTTTATCATTCCACGTGTTGCAGCATTATCAGGAAGCACTACGCTTCTGTTGGTCTTCTTAAGGCCAAGAGCTTCAACAGTTCTTCTATGCTTTGGTAAGCAACCGATGGTTGACTTAGCCAAAGTAACCTTTAAGTTTGCCATTTTTAATCCTCCTTAAGTGATAGTTCCAACTCCGCTTTTCAAAAGATCAAAGTTCATCAACTGAAAGACCGCGAAGCTTAGCAACTTCTTCAGGAGTCTTTAAATGGGATAAGCCGTTGATTGTAGCAAGAACTACATTCTGCTTGTTGTTTGATCCAAGTGACTTGGTCTTGATATTCTTGAAACCAGCAAGGTCAAGTACGTTACGTGCAGGACCGCCGGCGATGATACCAGTACCTTCTGGAGCTCTCTTAAGAAGAACTTCAGCGCTACCAAACTTACCGATGAAATCATGAGGAATTGATCCGTTCTCATCAAATGGAACTGTAACCATATTCTTCATTGCATCTTCCTTACCCTTACGGATAGCTTCAGGAATTTCAGCAGCCTTTCCAAGACCGGCACCTACGCGTCCCTTTCTATCTCCTACAACAACAAGGGCAGAAAATCTCATATTACGTCCACCTTTAACGACCTTAACGACGCGCTTTATGGTAACGACCTTGTCATCAAATTCATTATTCTCAGTATTTTTGTCTACTGAACGATTCATGGCTTCATCCTCCTTCTTTTAGAATTCAAGGCCTGCATTTCTTGCAGCGTCAGCAAGTGCCTGTATTTTGCCCTGATAAATGAAGCCGCCTCTGTCGAATACGACTTCCTTGATGCCCTTTTCAACAGCCTTTTTGGCTACTGCAGTTCCAACTGCCTCAGCAGCAGCGACATCGTTAGTATGCTCAAGACCGGACTTAACATCCTTATCGAGTGTAGATGCAGAAACAAGTGTCTTTCCTGCCTGGTCGTCGATTATCTGGGCATACATATGGTTATTACTTCTGAATACAGCGAGACGTGGTCTCTCGGCTGTACCAGCTATATGAGCGCGCATTCTTCTATGCTTCTTTTCACGAACAGCGCTTCTTGATACTTTACTGACCATTCTTCTTCACTCCTTTAATTATTTCTTACCGGTCTTTCCTTCTTTACGTCTGATAATCTCAGTATCATACTTGATACCCTTGCCCTTATATGGCTCTGGAGCTCTCTTAGATCTGATTTCAGCCGCAAACTGTCCAACCTTTTCTTTATCTATACCACTAACGGTAATAGTATTTGGAGTAGCCTTTTCATCAACTACTGTCTCAACACCCTCAGGATCTGTCATTACAACAGGATGAGAATATCCAAGATGAAGTGTAAGTTCCTTCCCCTTCTTATTAGCTCTGTAACCAACACCGTTTACAAGAAGAACCTTCTTATAACCTTCTGTTACGCCAACAACCATGTTGTTGATAAGAGTTCTTGTAAGTCCGTGAAGTGATCTCATCTGCTTAAGATCATTAGGTCTTGTTACTACTATCTCGTTGTTTTCGAGCTTTATAGTCATCTCTGAAGGAAGAACTCTTTCGAGTGTTCCCTTAGGACCCTTAACAGTCACTTTATTATTTTCTGCAATATCTACAGTTACACCTGCAGGTACTGCGATAGGCATTTTTCCTATACGTGACATGCCCGCACCTCCATATATATTTGTGGATAGCCGTCAACCGGCATATAATTGATTACCAAACAAATGCAAGAACTTCGCCACCGACATTAAGCTTTCTTGCTTCCTTGTCAGTGATTACACCTTTGTTTGTTGAAACAATAGCTACGCCAAGACCACCAAGAACCTTTGGAAGATTCTCGCAGTCAGCATATACTCTGTATCCCGGCTTAGAGATTCTCTTGATACCGGTGATGACCTTTTCATTCTTGTTCTGGCCATACTTTAATGTGATGTGAATGTTCTTAAAACCGTTAACATCAACTAATTCGTAGTTCTTTATATAACCTTCCTTTAACAGGATGGAAGCAATGCTCTCCTTCATCTTGGAAGCAGGTACATCAACCTCATCATGTTTAGCCGTATTTGCATTACGGATTCTTGTAAGCATATCAGCAATTGGATCTGTCATTGCAGCAACCTCCTTCCTTTAATTACCAGCTGGCTTTCTTTACGCCTGGGATCTCACCTTTGTATGCTAATTCACGGAAGCATACTCTGCAGATTCCGTACTTCTTTAATACAGAATGAGGACGTCCGCAGATTCTGCAACGTGTATAAGCTCTGGTAGAGAACTTGGCTGGACGCTGCTGCTTAAGCTTCATTGACAACTTTGCCATGTGTTCCTCCTTTTTACCGCACAGCGGTATCACTGGGCATCTATATATAACTTTGTTTTAATCAGTGCTTTGCAAAAGGCATACCAAGACGTGCTAAAAGCTCACGAGCCTCTTCATCTGTCTCAGCGGTTGTTACGAATATAACATCCATACCTCTTACCTTATCTACCTTATCATATTCGATTTCAGGGAAGATAAGCTGCTCCTTAAGTCCCAGTGCGTAATCTCCGCGACCATCAAATGCGTTAGGATTAACGCCACGGAAGTCACGAACACGTGGAAGTGCAAGGTTGAAAAGACGATCAGCGAACTCATACATCTTATCACCACGAAGGGTAACCTTACATCCGATAGGCATGCCCTCACGAAGCTTGAAGTTTGCGATTGACTTCTTTGCCTTTGTATATACAGCCTTCTGGCCTGTTATTGTGGCGAGGTCTGAAGCAGCTGTCTCAAGAACCTTGTTGTTCTCCTTTGCTTCACCAACACCCATATTTATAACGATCTTACTAAGCTTTGGGATCTGCATTACATTCTTATAACCGAACTTTTCCTGCAGAGCCGGAGCTATTTCCTTGTCATAGGCTTCTTTTAACCTGTTCACAGTGAGAACCTCCTCTCGTTATCAGTCAATTTTATCTCCGGTCTTCTTAGCCACACGAACCTTATCTCTGCCGGTTCCTTCAAAACCAACACGTGTAACCTTGCCATTTACAACATACATAACATTGGAGATATCGATAGGAGCTTCCTCATGAACTATACCACCGTTAGGGTTGCTCTGTGATGCCTTTGTATGCTTTGTAACCATGTTGACACCTTCAACGGTAACCTTTCCGTTCTTTACGGCGATAACCTTTCCCTCGGTGCCCTTGTACTTACCGGTAATGACCTTAACGGTATCACCCTTTTTGATCTTACTTGTAGCCATTAGTGCACCTCCTTATAATACTTCAGGTGCAAGTGAAACGATCTTCATGAACTGCTTCTCACGAAGCTCTCTTGCAACTGGTCCAAAAATACGAGTACCTGTTGGGGTGTTGTCATCCTTTATGATGACAGCTGC
>Ga0256405_10007607_pt1 | contig 16114 bp, 19 predicted proteins | sample RumenRJG_02DNA_FD_189096 | JGI IMG/M metagenome (GOLD analysis project Ga0256405, IMG submission 189096) | Bovine rumen microbial communities from Lethbridge, Alberta, Canada - RJG_02 | ecosystem: Host-associated > Mammals > Digestive system > Stomach > Rumen | place: Canada: Alberta... | reverse complement strand
AATACTCTGAAATGTTTACAAGCGATGCCGAGAACGCAGATAAATGGTACAAGGTGAAATGTATGTTTATCACTCTTGACGAGAAGACACAAAGCGAGAAGAAAGTAGCAAGTCTTATGCTTGTTCAGGCAAGCGACCTCCGCGATGCAGTCAAGCGTTTTGACGAAGGCATGAAGGGTTCTCTGATTGACTACGAAATCAACACCGTTCAGGAAACAAAAATCCTCGACGTCTTCCCTTTCGAAGCTCAAACTGAATAAGCCCCTTCATTTTCATTCTTCATTCTTCATTTAAATTATGATTAGTGAACAAATCAAGAAACTGCATAAGGAACTTCCTGCAGGAGTGGAATTGATAGCCGTGTCGAAATTCCATCCTGTAGAGGATTTGCGTGAGGCATACGATGCAGGGCAGCGCATCTTCGGAGAGAACCATGTGCAGGAACTCGTGGCAAAACAGCCGCAAATGCCTTCCGATGTCAAGTGGCATCTCATCGGCCATCTGCAAACCAACAAGGTGAAGTATATCGCACCGTTCGTCACGATGATCCAAGCTGTGGACTCACTCAAACTGCTGCGCGAAATCGACAAGCAGGCAAAGAAAGTAGGTCGAGTGATCCCATGTCTTCTGGAATTGCATGTAGCTCAGGAAGAATCCAAGTTCGGATTCTCTCCCGACGAGCTGCACGCCATGCTTGCAGAGGGAGAATGGAAGGCACTGACCAACGTCAGCATTTGCGGAATCATGACTATGGCTTCATTTACCGACGACACGGCTCAGGTCCGTCGTGAATTCCAATTGGCTCGTCACACTTTCGAACAGACTCGCAAGGAATTCTTCTCCGACTCACCATCATTCTGCAAACTCTCCATGGGTATGACCCACGACTACCAAATCGCGATTGAAGAAGGTGCAACCATGGTAAGAGTCGGCACCAAAATCTTCGGAGAAAGACAGTATAAATAAAGTGTTATCGTTCGGCTTGCCGAAAGGCTACGGGTAGGCGAGCTATGCTCGGGAATCGCTTAGGGTTTCTGTCCCCCGATGACGGGGGCAATTGCGGAATCGTAGCAATTGGTGACCGAAGGGAAGGTGGTGCGAAGGGGGTGTAAAGACCATTGAACGCTCCCAAGAACTATGAGTTAAGAATCCACTTCCCTCCTATAGATAATAGATATACTAGGTTTACTAGAAAACTAAGAAAAATATGGCTGCAGACAAAAGAAAAGACATCGCACGCGACCTTGCCCGACGCTATGGCACGCTGACACCCGCTGAACTTGACCAGCTTACTGCTATCATCACTCCTGTCAAGCTGACGAGAGGACAGTTGGCTGTGCAATATGGTGATATTTGCCGCAACATCTACTATGTTCAGCGTGGACTTGTGCGCCAGGTCTATGTCAAGAACGGGAAAGAATGTACTGAGCATATCTCATATGAAGGCGGTATAGTGATGTGCATCGAAAGTCTTTTCAACGAAACACCTTCCACTCTGGCAGTGGAAGCACTTGAGCATACGACCCTCTATGCCATTCCCTATAAGGAATACATGGAACTGGCACAGGTAACCTTCAACTTCTGCTCCATCCTGCTTGCCATTCTCAAGGAATCACTGATTGTGTCGCAGCACAAGGCAGACACACTCCGATTCGAGTCCGCACGTGAACGCTACACACGAACTCTCATTGATCATCCTGACATCATACGTCGCGCTCCTCTGCACATAGTAGCATCCTACCTGCAGATGACTCCCGAGACGCTAAGCCGTGTCAGGACAATTGTTTCTGAAGATTTATAGGCTATTACGAAGTCTGTCCGTATTCACCGATTGTAGGCACCATCTTCTCGTTGCTGTAGAATATGCTCTCACTGTAATTCTTCACAGGTACTGCAACATATAGTGAATCGTCCACAATACGGCGGCCAATGCGCATCATGTCGAGATACGAGAACTTCTCCTCATTAGAAAATTTGAAATGATGCGGCAGAGCCACACGCAGACTCTCTTTCTGATCCTGACGGATTCCTACTATCAGCCAATCATACTTCATACGATCAGCCTCTTCCATCATTTGCATCAGTGCCAGACGCAGATTACCTTTACCTATAGGCATTGAGTAAACATAGAGTGTGGACGCCTCCTCTCTCAGCACCATCATGCCGTCAATCACAGCGACTGAGATGTCAGTACTTTCCTGACGGCTGAATTTCTGTAATGTAGAGATACAGCGCTCACGTTCCTCACCATCAAAATAACTTGCTATAAGTGGAATATCTGTAGGTAATAATCTGCGAAAAGTATTCATGGATAATGTTTAATGTTTAATGTGAAGTGTGAAGTGATAGTACCGAAACTTTGTAGTGTTTAGCACCTCGCCTTTGCACGTTTTTGTAAATTCTGTGCAAAAGTATATTCTTTTCTGCACACATGCAAACATTTTGAGCAAAAATATCGCTCAAAAACAAAAAAAACACTCAACTATCGCAAGTTTATTACTCTCCCCTGTATCTAAAGCCTTATTTCAGCAGCTTTAGCAGTTCTATTGCATCCTCATCACCGTCTTTGGCGTCTTTCTTGAGATTGGCAAGAATCTCCGCTCCGTCGTCTTCGTTATTGACGGCTCGCTTCACCCACTGCTTAGCCTTGGCAAGGTTCTTACTCGTGCCCTTACCTTTCATATAACATTCTGCCAGAGCCAGGGCTGCATCAGCATTATTCTGACGTGCGCTTTTCAGGAAATAGCGGAAGGCTGTGGCATGGTCTTTCTTAACGAACTTACCTTTCTTATAGCAGCGGCCTACCTGGTATTGTGCCTTATGGTAGTTCTGCTCAGCCGACTTCGAATACCAAAGGAAGGCAAGTGAGTCATTCTCTTCCACTCCCCGGCCCTTGTCGTAGCAACGCCCCAGGCGGTACTGCGCTTTCTTATGATTCTTCTTTGCCGCAGCCCTCAGTTTAGGCACTGCCTGCCCATACTGCTCCTTATCATAAAGAGCCTTTCCCTCCTTATACAGCTGATCCGCAGTCTGAGCATAACCTACAAGTCCACAGACCATGAAGAGCAGAACTAAAAGCCCCCCTCTTATCCCCCCAAGGGGGGATGATTGGACGTTACCTGTAGATAAACGGTTATTATTAGTCATAAGTTTTCCTTTATTGTATGTAAGACAGTTTCAATATCGCAAATTACTTCTTCGTTTGTAAAACGCACAACCCTATAACCTTGTTTAATAAGCCATTCCGTCCTTATTGCATCATCAACAATCTGGTCTGGCAATTGATGATAACCACCATCTATTTCCACTACAAGTTTTGAGGGAAGGCAGAAGAAATCCGCAATATAATCACCAATAATATATTGTCGCCTAAAAGGTTTTCCTAAAGCATTCTTTTTTAGACAATCCCAAAGAACAGACTCCGCTTCTGTTGGATTTTTTCTATTATTATTAGCAAAATCCTTCAGAAGATTATAGTTCATTGGATTGGCCGTGCAATAGTCATAGCTTTTCTGCATAGTCTGTACTCCTCCCCCTTGGGGGAGGTCGGGAGGGGGCCTATTTATACAAAAATCTTCTGATGTTGCGCTTAGGAGTTTTCTCAAATTCCTCGTTGCGGCTTTCAAGAGCAGAGAGGGCGCAGAAATTTGGAAGCATGCGGTTGATGTGATGACGGTAGCGGTCCAGCTGGTTTTCGAAATCAGCGCGAGTCATCCCATGACGCTTGAGCGTGTCATCGCTGGTATATACAAGTCCAACCAGTTTGTCACCACGCTGCACAACCACACATTCGTCAATCAGGACATGCCCTGTGAGTTTTTCCTCTATCTCTTCAGGATAGATATTCTGTCCGTTGCTGCCAAGCAGCATGTTCTTGGCACGTCCGCGGATGAAGACATTGCCGTCGGCATCGATAGTTCCGAGGTCGCCAGTGTGCAACCATCCGTCTTCGTCAATAGCCTCAACTGTTGCTTCAGGATTCTTGTAGTAACCAAGCATCACGTTCATTCCCTTAGTCACAATTTCACCAGGAATGTTGTAAGGATCTTCAGAAAGGATTTTCACTTCCATACGTGGAGCAGCCTCACCACATGATGTCTTTGCAAACGACTTCCAGTCGCGGTAGCAGATGATAGGTCCACATTCCGTCATGCCGTAACCCACGGTATATGGGAACTTGATGAGTTTGAGGAATGTCTCCACCTCACTGTTGAAAGCTGCACCACCAACTACGACCTCGTAGAAACGACCGCCAAACACATCCATCAGCTTGCTGCGGATTCTGCGGTAGATGATATTGCGGACAATCGGCAACATAAGCAGAGAGCGCATCTGTACCGCCCGTATGATTGGGAATATCTTGCCCTGTACGATTTTCTCTATAATCAGAGGTACGGCGATAACGATATCAGGACGCACATCCGAGAAAACCTTCAGCAGCACTGTAGGGCTTGGAGCCTTGGTGAGAAAATGAACATGACAACCTATGCAGAACTCATACATGAACTCAAATGAGAATCCGTACATGTGAGCCATTGGCAGCAGCGATACCACGTTGCTATGCGACGGCAACATGAGCTTCTCGTCAGCGAAAGCTATATTCGACCAAATTGTACGGTAAGGCAACATCACGCCCTTGGAATGTCCTGTCGAGCCGCTGGTATAGCTCAGCATTGCCAGATCGTCAGCATTGTCATCAAAATAGTGAACATCAGCCTTGGCGAAAGGACCGTCATAAGCCAATGAGCCAACGGAATTGATGTCAAGCACCTTGACACTCACCTCACCGGTTTTCGTCAGTATGCTCGGGCCACAAATAAGCAGCTTCGCTTCGCAGTGCCCGAGGATATTACATATCTGTTCACCGCTGAAATCCTGCAGGATAGGCACTGTAACTGCACCGTAGGTCAGTGCTGCCAGATAGGATACTGCCCATTTGCTGCTGTTGCGGTCGCAAATAGCGATACGGTCACCCTTTTCTATGCCTTTGCTCTTGAAATAATCGTGCAATCGTGCACATTCATGAGCTACATCCTTATAAGTGAATGTGATGTGAGTTCCATAGTCTGAAAATGCGGGAAAATCCCAGTTTTCACGAATAGTACGTTCGATAACTCGCATTATCGAATTCGTTTCATGTATATACTCTGTTTGCATGTTTATGCTCATTTTTTATGATTTTGTGCAAATATACACAATTATAAAATAAGTTAAAAGAAATCTCCATCTTTTTTTAATACTCACACCTAATATATAACAAAAAAAGGATTGCACGCTCGTGCAATCCTTTATAGATTTAGGTTCTAATAGATTAGAAAGTATAGTAGAAACCGAACTTGAGGGCGTTGCCGTCAACGTTGAAACCGAGGTCGCTATCCTTAACATCACCCCATTTTGTCTGCTGGAATCCAAGTCCACCGAATGAAGCAACGAGAGAAACCTTGTCACTTGCTGCAAACTTGATACCTGGACGTACACCAATTCCCCAAACTGTAATGTCATCGTCAACATCCTGAATAACATTGTTGTCATCGAGGAAGTTGTTCTGAACACCTACTTTGAAACCACCATCAAGGAAGAAGCTTACCTTACCACTCTTAGCGAAAGTCCAACGAGCATAAGGATTAACTGAGAAAGAGTTCATGCTTTCGCCATCCTTCTGGCTTGCATAGCTCTCTTCGAGTGCAAGGGCGATATCCCACTTGTCGCTGAGAGTATAACCGATTTCAGGAGCAATAGAGAACTTAGTTGTCTTAACGTCTACTGTAACACCTGCAATTTTTGCTTCTGCTTTGTTGTAGTTGAAACCGAGGCTACCACCGAGCCATACCTGTGCGTTTGCTGAGAGAGATGAAACTGCTACTACAGCTGCAAGAATAATTTTCTTCATAATCATTTTCCTTTCTGAAATAAAAAATTAAAAAATAATGAATGTTTGTTTCTATACTATCCTACTCTGTTTTTATGAGGTTTTCGGATTCCCCTCATCTGAAAATCGCTGCAAAGGTATAGAGTTTTATAACAAGTCACCAAAGGAATTTTGATAAAAAGAAGCGCAACAGTACTTTTTGAACAATAAATAATGATTTTCCACCAAAAAGTGTTAAAAAAATCACGCATTACTGGTAAATCTCCGTATTTGACTTTAAGAATCCTTTTTAACAAAAAACATATGGTTGATAATCAAACAATTGAATTATAAGGATAATTGTTAATTTGGATTTTAACATTTGCATTTCGAGGAAAAATGTTGTATATTTGCATTAGCAGGGAAAGGATGCGTATTCGGACAGCGGATATGCATCCTTTCTTTTTTTGTCATTTTGACAAAATGTAAGTTCGCCGGAGTTGAAACTCTGGCGAAGTCTTTTTTCAACGGAAGTTAACTTTGCAAAATGTCAAAGTTAAGTTTTGTTGCAACGGAAGTTAAGTGGAGTTTTGAAAAAAGTTAAGCATTGGTAAAAATCGGAGATGGAGGTTTTGACATTTTGCTCAGTGCTTGCGAGTTTTGGCTCGCAAGTTGCAACCAAAGTTAGCAAGAAACAAACAAAACAGCCTACCCCCCGTTTTAAATGAATAATGAAGAATGAAGAGTGAAAAATTACCATCCGGATGGCTTTATCCTCCCCCTTGGGGGAGTTAGAGAGGGTCTATTTATGTTAAAATCCCCCTTTTTGCTAATTTATAACGATTCTAAATAAGGGAGTGGGTATGATGAGAAGGAGGAAAACAAAAAAGCCCCTGCAGATGCAGAGGCTTTGAAGATATTGGAGAACAATAATATTATCCGATTGCGGATTTGAGGCGAGTGAGGAAGTCGTCGGCTTCGGCTTTTGTAAGACAAAGAGGTGGAAGCAGACGAAGGGTGTTGGTGCCTGCGCAACCGGTGAAGCAATGCAGTTCGCTGACTAAGCGGTTGCGGATGTCCTTATAAGGAACATCGAGTTCAATACCAATCATCAGTCCGCGTCCACGGACTTCAACCACATGAGGGAGGTTTGCCTCCTGAAGTTTCTGAATGAGATAAGTACCAACCTCGTTGGCGTTGTCAACAAGATTCTCATTCTCCATTACGTCAAGCACAGCGAGTGCTGCAGCACATGCCAGATGGCTGCCACCGAAAGTGGTGCCGAGTTGTCCATAGACAGGCGTGAACTTCGGAGAAATGAGTACCGCACCCATAGGGAAACCATTGGCAATTCCCTTTGCAACTGTGATGATGTCGGGACGGATGCCAAGCCACTGATGTGCGAAGAAACGTCCGCTACGTCCATAGCCACACTGAATTTCGTCGCAGATAAGCACTGTGTTGTGCTCATCACAGAGTTTGCTCAGGCTCTGCATAAAATCAGACGTTGCCATGCGTATGCCGCCAACTCCCTGAATGCACTCAATGATGCAGGCACAGACATCACCTTTCTCAATTTCCGTGCGCCAAGCGTTGATGTCGTTCAAAGGTAGATAGGTGACATGGCCGTTATCGTTGATTGGTGCGATAATCTTTGGATTGTTAGTGACTTCTACCGCAAGCGAAGTACGTCCGTGGAATGCTTTCTGAGCAGACAATATGCGAGTGCGTCCGTTGTAGAATGAGGACAGTTTGAGAGCATTCTCGTTGGCCTCCGCACCTGAATTGATCAGGAAAAGCTGATAGTCCTCGTAACCGGAGGTTTTGCCGAGACGCTCAGCCAGTTGCTGCTGGAGAGGATTCTGCACGGAGTTGGAATAGAAACCTATCTTACTGAGCTGTTCTGTAAGTTTTTCTATGTAGTGTGGGTGGCTATGACCGATGGATATTACTGCATGACCGCCATAGAGGTCTAGATATTCCTGTCCTTTGTCGTCCCACACGTGGCATCCCTTGCCACGTTCAATTGCTATCGGGAATAATGGATATACGTCGAATAATTTCATAATCTTTTAAAACGCGGATGCTTTGAGGTTAAGTCCTGTTGTTTCTTCAAGTCCGAACATGATGTTCATGTTCTGCACTGCCTGACCTACGGCACCTTTGAGGAGATTGTCGATGCAGGAAATCATAAGAAGCTGGTCTTCGTATTTCTCTACATACACTACAGCCTTGTTGGTATTCACCACTTGCTTCATATCAGGACTTTTGGTGACGAAATGAGTGAAGGCTGCGTCGCGGTAATAATCCGCATATATCTGCTGAACTTCCTCTATGGACTTGTCACACTTTGCGTAAGCTGTAACGAAAATGCCTCGTGAGAAACAGCCTCGCTGCGGAATGAAGAGAACACGTCCGTCGTAGCCAGGACAAAGTTCCTGTACCGTCTGGTTTATCTCATGCAGGTGCTGGTGGGTAAAGGTCTTATAGACAGAGCAGTTGTCGTTGCGCCATGAGAAATGAGTGGTTGCTCCAGGCTTCTGTCCTGCACCTGTGCTGCCTGTGATTCCGTTCACATGAATATCACCACTAATGATTCCCGCTTTCAGCGCAGGCAACATAGCCAGCTGAATACATGTGGCAAAACAACCAGGGTTGGCGAGATGCTTACATTCAGCAATTATATCACGGTGAGTTTCCGGCAAACCATATACAAATGACCCCCTACTAACTCCCCCGAGGGGGAGAACTGACTGTTGGGAAGCCTCCCCACGGGGAGGTTTGGAGGGGGTTATGCGGAAGTCCTGTGCAAGATCTATGATCTTCACATTCTCAGGTATGCTGTGCTCCTTGAGGAACTCTTCGCTCTTTCCGTGACCGAAGCAGAAGAACAGCACGTCTACCTTGTCGAAAGGCATTTCCGATGTGAAGCGAAGGTCGGTTTCACCGACCAAACCTTCATGCACATCGCTTACGAGGTTGCCTGCATTTGATTCGCTATTAGCAAAAACTATCTCAGCCTGCGAGTGGTTAAGGAGAATTCGTATCAATTCTCCTCCCGTATAGCCCGCTGCACCTAAAACCCCCACCTTTATTCCTCCCCGAGGGGAGGATATTTTTAAATTACTCATTTCTATTGATAAAGTTTTTCTTTTATAATATTCAGTACGCCAGAAATGTCTTCAAAGACTTCTTCGTTTTTGAAACGTATGACATGAAAACCTAAATCTTTCAGCCGTTCAGTTCTGAACTCATCTTTTTCTATTTGTTCGTATTCTGAATGATACCCTCCATCTACCTCTATGACAAGCCTCTTCTCGATACAAACGAAGTCTACGATAAAATCACCGATAATATGTTGTCTGTTGAATTTAACGCATAATTGCTTTGCTCGAATATGTTCCCACAGCAGTCTTTCTGCGTCAGTTTGAAAACGTTTATTTGTCTGGGCGAAACCTTTCAGGAGCAAATACCTATCCGGTGATGCTGTGTTGTAGTTTCCGTCATTCTTTCCCATAATGCTTTTTCTTCTCCTCCCCTCGGGGAGGTCGGGAGGGGGTTACCTTCTTTCGTTTGGATGTGCAAGATAATAAGCGCGGAGAGGTGTTGATGTTACCTTGATGAAGCCTTTGGCATCTTCGCTTGACCATGCCTTTGCTGTTTCTCCGTATTCACCCAGTTTGTTCTTGACAAGATCGTTAGGGCTGTCCACACCTACTGTCTGGAAGCTGTAAGGACGGAGTTCAAGTGTTACCTCACCTGTTACGTTGCGCTGACTTGAAGTGAGCATGGCTTCGATATCCGGCATTACTGGCTCGAGATACTGGCTCTCGTGGAGGAACATACCGTACCAGTTGCTTACCTGATCCTTCCAATACTGCTGCCACTTAGAGAGTGTGTACTTCTCAAGGAAGCGGTGAGCACCTATGATAAGCATTGGAGCTGCTGCCTCAAATCCTACACGTCCCTTAATACCGATGATGGTATCACCAACGTGGCAGTCACGACCTACAGCATAGGCAGCACCGATTTCCTCAACAGCCTGAATTGCCTTAATCTTATCGTCATAATGCTTGCCGTTGACACTGCACAGTTCACCTTTCTCGAAACCGAGACGAAGGAGTTCCGGTTCCTGTTTGGTTGGATGCTTGAGATATGCAGACTCAGGAAGACCCTGCTTGGAATCGAGGATTTCACCTCCACAGATTGATGTTCCCCAAATACCTACGTTGTAAGAGTATTTGAGTTTTGCGAAGTCTGCATCGAATCCGTTCTTATTGAGATAATCCACTTCCTCCTGACGAGAGAGGTTTCCGTCACGAGTAAGAGTGATGATTTCAACTCCAGGAGCCATAACGAGGAAAGTCATATCAAAACGGATCTGGTCGTTACCAGCACCTGTAGAACCATGTGCGATGGCAGAAGCATTGATTTCCTTTGCATAACGAGCAATGGCGAGAGCCTGGAAGATACGTTCTGAAGACACAGAGATTGGGTAGCAGTTGTTACGGAGAACATTTCCGAAAACCATGTACTTAAGAGATTTCTCGTAGTACTCCTGAGTCACGTCAAGTGTGACATATTTTGTAGCACCAAGACGATAGGCATTTTCTTCATTAGTGCGAAGCTGTTCTGCGCTGAATCCGCCTGTGTTGGCACATACTGCGTGAACTTCATAACCTTTCTCCTTGGCGAGATACATTACTGTGTAACTGGTGTCGAGACCGCCGCTGAAAGCAACGACAACTTTTTTCTTTGATTCCATATATTTTTAAGTTCTTAAGTTCTTGAGTTCTATTGATTCTATTTTTCTGTCTTTGTCTTACCTTCCATACGATTGATACGGTCAATCACATCCTGCGGAATTTTTGCCGGTAGATGTTCTTCGGGATCGTAAAGCATCGCTGTGCAAATGCAATATTTGCGGCCGGTGCGGTGGAGAACATCAACATTCTGGCAACCCTCACATCCCTTCCAGAAAGCCTCGTCGTCGGTAAGGTCTGCAAATGTAACCGGCTGATAACCGAGCTGAGTATTCATGGTCATGACCGCTGCTCCACTGGTGAGTGAGAAAATTTTTGCATGAGGCCAACGCGTACGTGCAAGCGAGAATGTCATATCCTTGATTCGCTTAGCGATACCGAGATGACGGAAGTCAGGATGGACGATAAGTCCTGAGGTTGTGACATATTGTTTGTTTCCCCATGTCTCAATATAACTGAAGCCTGCAAAACGGTCACCACAAAGTGCGATGACAGCTTTTGCTTCCTTCATTTTGGTAGCAAGGTATTCGTGAGTACGCTTCGCAATACCTGTTCCACGGTCCTTAGCGGCATCAGCAATAGTTTTGAGAATTGTATCAACATATTTCTCGTGTGATGCGTCAGCCACGAGAATCTGTATCTCTGGTTTTTCCATTTGGATTATAATGATTTGTTGCTTTTACAATGATAATGATACATTATTATTATCCTACACTGGAATAAGAGCACTCAGCGCTTCACGGATGGAGTCGCGTGAACAGCCTTCCTCACAAGCAATGAAGATTGTGTCATCACCTGCAATAGTTCCGATAATCTGCGGTATATTGGCATTGTCTATATCATAAGCTATGCTGCTTGCATAACCTGGGCGAGTACGGATCACAGCCATGTTTCCGGAGAAATTCAATGATATAAAACCACTGTACATCATCATCTCGTGAGCAGGACGATGGTCCTTGATACGTTTGTACATAGTGTTGTTAGGCAAGACATACACTGGTTTGCCCATACTATTACTTGCCTTGGCAACCTTCAGCTGTTTAAGGTCGCGTGAAAGTGTAGCCTGAGTGAGTTGATAACCCTCTTCTGCCAATTCCTTGAGAAGGTCATCCTGATTTCCGACCTCACGGCTGGAAATAATCATCTTAATTGTGTCTAATCGAGAATATTTGACTCCCATTTCAAAAATATAAAAAGTTAAAAATGCATATTTATTTGAAAAACGGTGCAAAATTACGCATTTTTATGCAAAACAAGAAGAAAATATACAAAAAATTTGTATAAAATATGCAAATATTGTTATAAATATGCAGTTTTTATGTAAAAGCATGCACACTTTACAGAAAAATATGCAGAAATGGGCTATCTTTTGCTTTTGAAGAACTCTTTCATAAGAGTGGCGCATTCGTCGGCAAGCACTCCCTGAGTGACAGTGCAACGAGGATGAAGGGCTTGAGGTGCGAAACGCTGGAAACCTCGTTTTTCGTCAGCGGCACCGAAAACCAGTTTACCCAACTGACTCCAACCTATAGCTCCTGCACACATTACACATGGTTCGACAGTGACGTAGAGCGCACATCGGTCAAGATATTTCCCACCAAGATACTCCGCAGCCGCAGTTATAGCCTGCATTTCCGCATGTGCGGTAACATCGTGAAGGGTTTCAGTGAGGTTATGCCCACGACCAATCACTCGTCCGTTGGAGACTACAACAGCGCCAATAGGAATCTCATCCTTTTCCAAAGCCTTGTGTGCCTCAGCCAATGCCTCTCGCATGAATTTTTCGTCTTCGATCATAATATATATGTTGTTTGACTGCAAAGATACTGGAAAGTTTTCGTTTTCTCAAACAAACTCAGTATCTTTGCAGCTAAATTTAAGAGAAATAGAAACAAGAATAAACAAACGGATACTTCTGGCATCGGTTGACTCAACAAACAACGAAGCCAGACGCAGATTGGACAACAATGACGAGTTGCCCGAAATATCTGTAATTATTGCCGATGAACAAACCTCTGGACGTGGACAGAGAGGTAATTCCTGGGAGGCTGAAGCAGGTAAGAACCTGTTGTTCTCGATAGTCTGTCATCCGGACTTCCTCAAAGCTTCTGAACAGTTTGTGCTGAGCCAAGCTATGGCTCTTGCTGTAGCCCTGACAGTAAACGAGGTTGTTGTTACGGACGAATGTAGAGTAAAGTGGCCTAACGACATATATATTGGTGACAAGAAAGTCAGCGGTACACTTATCGAGTGCGACCTGAGAGGCAGCAACATCGAAACATGCATCATTGGCACTGGCATCAATATCAATCAGGAAGTTTTCCACAGCGATGCGCCAAACCCTGTGTCGATGGCACAGATTGCAGGGAAAGAATTCGACCGTGAGGCAATTCTTTCTCAGATACTTGGCAGGTTCATTACCATCTACGACGTAATTCGTCAAGGCGATGCTGATGCTGTACGCCGATTATATAAGGTGTGGCTCTATCGTAAGTCAGGTTTTTATAAATACGCTGACGCGAATGGAGAGTTTCTCGCAGAAATAGCGGATGTGGAGAAGACCGGTCATCTAGTGCTAAGACTTGAGAACGGCGAATTACGCAGATATGAATTCAAGGATGTAAAAATTGTGATATGAATCCAAAACACATAAGAATAGCAGATTACAACTATGACTTGCCCGACGAAAGGATTGCGAAATTTCCTCTCGCCGAGCGCGACAGCAGCAAACTCCTTGTTTACAATCACGGTGAAGTGTCGGAAGACAAATTCACCAATCTTCCCAAATACCTGCCGAAGGGTGCTCTGATGGTATTCAACAACACCCGTGTAATCCGCGCCCGTCTGCATTTCCAGAAAGAGACTGGTGCACAGATTGAAGTGTTCTGCATGGAACCCTTCGCACCACTGGAATACCAGCAGAACTTCGCACAGACAGGCAGCGTGGAGTGGCTCTGCATGATTGGAAATCTGAAACGCTGGAAAAGCGGTATTCTCACTAAAGAACTGAATATTAAAGGCGAGACTGTAATCCTTACAGCAGAGCGTCTTCCATACGAATCACCCAATGCTACAGGAACCAACCACCGAGTTCGTTTCTCATGGAATGATGACAAGGTGGCCTTCTCCGAAGTTCTTGAAGCTGTCGGTGAACTCCCTATTCCACCCTATCTGAACCGCGAGACTCAGGAAAGCGACCTAAAAACATACCAGACTGTCTATTCTAAGGTAAAAGGCAGTGTGGCAGCACCGACAGCAGGCCTGCACTTCACCGAACGTGTATTGAAAGCTTTGGACGAAGCAGGAATAGACCGCGAGGAACTGACTCTCCATGTAGGAGCAGGAACGTTCAAACCAGTAAAAAGCGAGGAAATTGCCGACCATGAGATGCATTCGGAATACATCGTCGTCAAACGTCAGACAATAGAAAAACTGTTGGCGCATGGAGGAGAGGCTATCGCTGTAGGTACAACTTCAGTACGTACACTGGAGAGCCTTTATTATATAGGTGTAAAACTGCTCCAAAATCCACACTTAAGCGAAAACGAACTTGCTGTGGATCAATGGATGCCCTACGAAACAAACCCTACAGCTACACCAGTAGAAGCCATGCAAGCCATCCTCGATTATCTTGACAGCAACCATCAGCCGGCATTACACACATCTACACAGATTATTATTGCACCAGGGTACGAATATAAGATTGTAAAGCGGATGGTGACTAATTTCCATCAGCCGCAAAGCACACTGCTGCTGTTGGTTTCCGCTTTCGTGCATGGCGACTGGCACAAGATCTATGACTTCGCCCTTGCTCACGACTTCCGCTTCCTCAGTTATGGCGACTCATCACTGCTGATACCTTAGAAATGAAGAATGATGAATGAAGAATGATGAATAACTAACTAAATAACAACCGAACAATATGAAAAAGTTTATTTTCTGTCTGCTGGCAATGACCAGTTTCCTTGGAGTTCAAGCTCAAAACAACTCGTGGACTGCTGACAACGGCAACGGGACATTCACAAACCCACTGTTCTATGATGAGTTTTCCGACCCCGACATTCTTCGTGTGGGAGACGACTACTATCTTGCAGGAACTACCATGCATGCAGTGCCAGGACTGGTGATTCTTCATTCCAAAGACCTCGTGAACTGGGAGAATATCAGCTACTGCTTCGACCGTTTTGATTTCGACGATGATGCGTTCTCGCTGAAGAACCACAAGGAAATCTACGGCCAGGGAATCTGGGCACCATGTATCCGTTACGCCAACGGACAGTTCTATGTATTCTCCAACATCAACGGCAAGGGACTTCAGTGCTACACAGCCAAAGACATCAGGGGACCATGGGAGCACCACAACATGAAGGGCGACATCTATGACCTCGGAGTTCTCTTCGACGATGACGGAAAAATCTATGCCATTCACAAATACGGCGAAGTGCATTGCACAGAGCTGAAGCCCGACATGAGCGGACCGGTGGAAGGTACTGACCGCGTCATAATTCCTGAAGGAAACGGTGTGGGTGAAGGGCATCACATGTACAAAATCAATGGGATGTACTATCTCATCTCTACAGACTATAAACCAAACGGACGCACTCTCTGTTCCCGTTCAAAGAGCATTTGGGGACCTTACGAGACACGTGTCATCACCGCAGACGAAACCTACGGCTACCATGCAGCACCGCTGACTCAGTTCAAAGGAAGGATTCTGCCAGACGGTTCGGACTTCAAGATTGGTCCGCTGGATAAGGATGCAACTGCTTGCACTAACGCACATCAGGGCGGTATTGTTCAGTATAAAGACGGCTCGTGGTGGGCATTGCTCATGCAGGACTTCCACTCCATCGGTCGCACCGTTTGTCTTATGCCCATCACATGGGTGGACGGATGGCCAATGATTGGATTGCAAGGCAACTTAGGTCGTGCACCACGCACTTGGTTTAAGCCAGGCACAAAGTTGGGCACCTATGGCGTTGATGAAAAGCCACAGCCATTGCGCGCTCCTTACCAGCGCAGCGACAACTTCGACGGTAAGAAACTCAGACGCATCTGGCAGTGGAATCACAATCCAGAAGAGAAAATGTGGAGTCTGCGTGGTGGCAAGCTTCGTCTTAACTCCATGCCTGCCGAACAGTTAATGTGGGCAAGAAACAGTCTTACCCAAAGAGTAATTGGTCCAAAGTCCATCACAACAGTGGAGCTAAGCGTAAAAGGGCTGAAAGACGGTGATGTGGCAGGGTTAGGCAATATCAACATCCCTTGTTCATGGGTTGGTGTTGTCAAAAATGGTAACAATATCACCCTACGCTGCTTTGAGCAACTAACCAACGACACTATCATTGTGCCCGTCGGTTTAACCAACGGAAAAATCTGGTTGCGTAGCATCGGTGAGTATGATAACAATCAGGCTCAGTATGCTTACAGCACTGATGGCAAGGAGTTCGAAACCATCGGCCGTATGATGCCGCTGAGCTATCAGCTGACAACCTTCCAAGGT
>Ga0256405_10007605_pt1 | contig 16125 bp, 12 predicted proteins | sample RumenRJG_02DNA_FD_189096 | JGI IMG/M metagenome (GOLD analysis project Ga0256405, IMG submission 189096) | Bovine rumen microbial communities from Lethbridge, Alberta, Canada - RJG_02 | ecosystem: Host-associated > Mammals > Digestive system > Stomach > Rumen | place: Canada: Alberta... | reverse complement strand
TGGTCTTAAAGGATCATGCGCCGATTGTCTCGTCGCTGGTGGAGGGGGATATTGTGTTCGGGAGTGGCCCTTCGACTCCGCTCAGGGACCGGGAAAATGAACTCAGGGACCGGGAAAATGAACTCAGGGACCGGGAAGGTCAGATAAGAATTTCGTCCGGATTTGTGGAAGTGCATGATAATCAAATTATAGCCTGCGTCGAAAAATGAACATGCGCTCCCTCATAGTTCCCGTTGTTGCCGCTGCGGTTCTCTTGCTTTCGACTGCCTTTTCCAGCTTGGCGGCCGGGGTAAGGCGATACTCAGCCGCAGCGGAGCGAGGATGGACTTCGCCGGCCCCGGACCGCCAGCCGGACCTTACGCAGGCAGACGAGGTGGATCTGGACATGGATGAGTACCTGTACGGTCATGTGAGGGATTCGTACGAGTGGCACATCACGACAATAAACGGCCATCATGTCAGCATCCCGCTTCCTGTCATTGTGATCAGTAAGGCTGGGAGCGGCGCTCATGTTTTCTCTTCCAAACATCTGGAAGAAGGTGAATATCAAGGTTTTTGGATAGCACCTGACGGGAAGTACGCCAATAAGATAGTGGAGAAAGGTCCTGGTGGGGAGCAGATACGCCCCTGGGATTTTTCCATAACTAAAAATGTCCTGGGCCTGATGATCAACAGCGCCATCCTTGTCCTCATTGTCCTTCTCACCGCGCGTTGGTACCGCAAGCACGACGCTGCGGAGGAAGCCCCAGCGGGTGGGACCGGGATCATGGAGATGATGGTCACCATGGTCGAAGACGACATAATTAAAGATTGTGTTGGAGAGGATTACAAGCGATATTCCCCATATCTGCTGACGGCTTTTTTCTTCATATTCATAAACAACCTGATGGGTATCGTTCCCTTCTTCCCAGGAGGGGCGAACATCACAGGCAACATCGCCGTGACGCTCGTCCTGGCGTTGTTTACATTCTTCACTGTCAATATATTCGGAAACAAGCACTATTGGAAGGATATCCTTTGGCCGGACGTGCCGACTTGGCTGAAGGTTCCGATTCCGCTTATGCCGGTGATCGAGATAATAGGCATGTTCACAAAGCCTTTCAGCTTGATGGTCAGGCTCTTCGCCAATATTCTGGCGGGCCATTTCATGATTCTCGGAGTGATCGCAGTCATCTTCTTGACGGCCAAGATGGGAGCGGCCGTGAATGGTGGTTTGACTGTGGTCGCCGTTATACTTGGAGTGTTCATGGATTGCCTTGAACTGCTTGTGGCCTTCATCCAGGCTTACGTGTTCACCATGCTCTCGGCGGTCTTTATCGGATTGTCACGACAAAAAGAAAAAACTAGTTAATTATTAATATTATAGAATTATGACACCATTGATGTTCTTACTTCAAGCCGGGGTATCCCTAGGCGTTCTCGGAAAAGCCATTGGCGCAGCTATCGCCGCCTTTGCCGCAGGCTTTGGTATCGGCAAGATTGGTAAGGCTTCCCTTGAGGCAGGCGCCCGTCAGCCCGAGCAGGCCGGACATTACAGGATGACCGCCATCATCGTAAGCGCCCTTATCGAAGGAGCTTGTCTTTTCGCAATCGTCGTCTGTCTGATAGCTAAGTAGCTATGTCGCTGATCACTCCCGATTTTGGCCTTCTGGTCTGGATGACGCTGATCTTCGGCATCGTCTTCTTCGTGCTCGCGAAGTGGGGATTCCCGATGATCACTGACTCTGTCCAAAAGAGGGCTGATCGGATAAATGAGTCGATAAAGAAGGCCCGTGAGGCGGAAGAGAGACTTCGTAATCTCGCCGCTGAGCAGGACGCCCTGGTCGAAAAGGCCCGAAAGGAGCAGGCCGCTATCTTGAAGGAGGCTGCCGCTTCCAGGGATTCTTTGATCGAGCAGGCGAAGGTTCAGGCAAGGGATGAGGCCGCAAAGATCCTCGATCAGGCTAGGACTCAGATCGCGGCTGAGAAAGAGAGCGCTTTAAGGGATGTCCGAAAGGAGGTCGCCGTGCTTTCAGTCGCTGTGGCCGAGAAGGTTCTGCGCAAGGATCTGGATGATGACTCGAGTCGGGACGAGCTGCTTGGCAGACTCATAGATGAGTTATGAATACCGGGATCATAGCTTCTCGTTATGCTAGGGCTTTGCTGAAGCTGGTCGAGGAGACCGGCTCCGGCGAGGTGGTAGTCTCGCAGGCGAGGGCGATTCTGGAAGCGTTGGCATCATCGCCAGAGCTCCGGGACGCTATTAGTGATCCCTCCAAGGCTTTTGCCATCCTGAGCGTAGCGAAGGATCTTTCTTTCGCTCCGGAATTGCGGCGTTTTATCGAGCTTCTTAAACGCAATGGCCGTCTCGGAGACATCGCGTTGATCCTTAAGAGTTTCGAGGATCAGTATTATGAATCCAAAGGGATAGTCCGGGGACGGCTTGTCCTGCCTTCAGAACCAGACGCGGCCGCCTTTAAGCTTCAGGATCGGCTCAAGAATTTGATTGAGTCCAAGACGGGGAAAACCTTGCTGCTGGTCACGGAAGTTGACCAATCCCTGATCGGTGGATTCGTCCTCGAGGTCGAGGACAAACTTCTCGACGCGTCAGTGTCCCGCCAGTTGGAGCGGATTCGGACGCAATTCATAGAGAGGAACCGTAGAATCGTGTAGTTATATTCATTTATATGGCTCAAAACAACAATATCAGACCAAGCGAGATTTCGCAGGTGCTGCTCCAGCAGCTCAAGGACATCGACACCTCCCTTCATTTCGAGGAAATCGGCAAAGTGCTTCAGGTGAGCGACGGTGTGGCCAGGATGTATGGCCTCACCAATGCCGAAGCGGGGGAACTACTTGAGTTTGAGAGTGGTGTGATGGGAGTGGTGATGAATCTGGAGCAGGATAACGTGGGAGCGGTACTCCTCGGACCGACCGATGAGGTCAAAGAGGGAATGACAGTTCGCCGCACCGGACGTATCGCCTCGATCAATGTCGGGGAATCGATGCTTGGCAGAGTCGTGGATCCCCTTGGCGTGCCTCTTGACGGTCTCGGCAATATCGAGGGAGAATTGACCGAGATGCCGCTAGAGCGGAAGGCTCCCGGGGTCATATATCGCCAACCAGTCACCGAGCCTCTCCAGACTGGACTAAAGGCCATTGACGCGATGATTCCTATCGGCCGTGGCCAGAGGGAGCTGATCATCGGAGACCGCCAGACCGGAAAGACATCCCTGGCCATCGACACGATTATCAACCAGCGCTCCTGCTACCAGGCCGGAAAACCCGTCTATTGCATCTATGTGGCTGTAGGACAGAAAGGTTCGACAGTCGCCAATATAGTCGAGACATTGAGGTCTTACGGCGCTATGGACTACACGATCGTGGTTGCCGCTACCGCGGCCGATCCCGCCGCCTTGCAGTATTTCGCCCCGTTTGCCGGAGCCGCTATCGGGGAATATTTCAGGGACACAGGAAGGCCTGCTCTCGTGGTCTATGATGACCTCTCAAAGCAAGCTGTGGCCTATCGTGAGGTCTCTTTGATTTTGAGACGTCCTTCTGGCCGCGAGGCTTATCCTGGAGACGTTTTCTATCTCCACTCAAGGCTTCTGGAACGTGCGGCGAAAATCATTGACCAGCAAGAGGTTGCCGAGCAGATGAACGACCTTCCGGAATCCCTTCGGGGGAAGGTCAAGGCTGGAGGATCTCTTACAGCCCTGCCGATTATCGAGACCCAGGCAGGCGATGTCTCGGCATATATTCCCACAAACGTGATCTCGATCACGGACGGGCAGATTTACCTTGAGTCCGGTCTTTTCAACCAGGGTCAGAGGCCCGCGATCAACGTGGGTATTTCCGTGTCCAGGGTTGGTGGTTCGGCTCAGGTGAAGTCGATGAAGAAGGTCGCCGGCACGTTGAAGATTGATCAGGCTCAATACGGGGAACTGGAGTCCTTCTCGAAGTTCTCCTCCGACATGGACAAGGTTACTGCTATGGCTTTGGACAAGGGACGCAAGAACAATAAGCTCTTGATCCAGGCTCAGTATTCTCCGATGCCGGTAGGGGAGCAGGTCGCCATTCTGTACTGCGGCACTCACGCGTTGATGGCAGACTTGAAGGTGGATCAGGTCCCTGAGTTCCAGTCGCTTTTCCTGGATCGGATGAGGGCTGGGCATAAGGACACTCTCGAAGCTCTTGGCTCCGGAAAGATTGATGAGTCAATCACTTCCGTGATTGAAGAGACCGCCGCTGCGGTTGTGGCCTCGATGGTCGGTTAGTTTATTTGTTGGTTTGCGCGTAGGAAGGTTGTTGTCATTCTGAGCGAAGCGAAGAATCCATATTCCTAAAAGCTGATGGCGTCATTAAAAGAAATAAAGGGCAGGATAGCTTCCGTGAGCAGCACGCTGAAGATCACTTCGGCGATGAAGCTTGTGGCATCGGCGAAGCTGCGCAAGGCTCAGCAGGCGATTACCAACATGCTTCCGTACGAGCGTCAGCTGCAGAGTATTTTGGGTAGGCTGATGGCGGCAGGTCTTGACGCTGGTACGCTTGACGCCGGTGCTAGCCTTGACGCTGGTGCGCCGGCTGTCCCCGGCCGCGTCCATTCTCGCTTCGCTGCGGCTGAGTACGGCCTTGGTACAGCGGCTGCACCAGCTGTCATTCCCGGCTCGACCGATGATCCCCTTCAGAGCCGCGTTGCCATCGTCGCGTTCTCCTCTAATTCATCCCTTTGCGGGGCCTTCAACAGCAATGTGATCCGCAAGACCCTCGGGGTGATCAATGAATATCGCTCCGCTGGATTCTCAGACGACGATATAGTCGTATATTCCGTAGGCCGGAAAATGGCAGAGGCGATGCGCAAGGCTGGATTCCAGTCTCCCGCAGATTATTCAAAGATGGCGGATTCTCCGGGCTATGACGCCGCTTCCGCTTTGGCTCAGGAGCTTATTGAAGGATTCACTTCCGGCCGTTTCTCGAAGGTAGAGCTGGTGTATAACCATTTCAAATCCACGGCCTCACAACCGACCGTCCGGGAAACATTCCTCCCGATGGCCTCAGTCTCCAACGGCGCCGCGGCTGATTTCGGCCTTGGGACAGCGGCGATGCCATCGCAGGCTGCTGGTCCTGTCATCCTGAGCGATAGCGAAGGATCTGATGTGATCATCGAGCCATCTCGCTCCGAGCTTCTCGCTGAGCTACTTCCTAAGGTTCAGCGCCTGAAGATATACACGACCCTCCTTGACAGCAACGCGGCCGAGCACGCCGCCCGTACCGTGGCCATGCAGACGGCCACCGATAATGGGAATGATCTGCTTGAGCAACTCACTCTCGAGTACAACAAGGGCCGCCAGCAAAAGATCACCTCAGAGATTCTCGACATTGTCGGCGGTTCCCTGCAATAGGAAATCTTTTTTCATCAGGACAAAGGATTATTATGCGGAATATTAACGGATTATTCAGAACGCTGGCGTTGGGCGCGGGGCTCCTGTCTTGCCTTCTGTCTTGCGGGCAGCCGGGTAAGACGCTCGGGAGCAGGCCGACAGACAGGCTCGGGAACGAGGTGACCCTTGGGGACGAGCGGTTTGAGGAATATGTCCCGGGCCTGAAGAATAAACGGGTGACTGTCTTTAGCAACCACACGGGAATAGTCGGGAACAAGGTGACGGATAAGGGTTTAGGCCCTCACGTCGTCGATGCCCTAATTGAAAAAGGCGTTGATGTGAGACTGATATTCTCACCAGAACACGGTTTCCGGGGAGACGCTGACGCGGGTGAGATGGTCGAGAGCGGCAAGGATCCTAAGACAGGAGTAGAGATAGTCTCGCTGTTCGGAGCCTTGAAACATCCCAGGCCGGAGGATATGACCAAGTTTGACGTGCTTCTTGTGGACATCCAGGACGTCGGGTTGAGGTATTACACGTACTACATCACGATGTCTCACCTGATGGAATCTTGCGCAGCTTCCGGGAAGAAAGTCATAGTCCTTGACCGGCCAAATCCGAACGGGTTCTATGTGGATGGCCCTGTCCTCGAGCCGGAGTACAAGTCCGGAGTCGGGACGATCCCGGTTCCGACTGTCCATGGGATGACGCTTGGGGAACTGGCCTTGATGATCAACGGGGAGGGCTGGCTTGAAGGTGGTGTCAAATGCGACCTCGCTGTTGTGCCATGCCTGGGATATACCCATCAGACCAAGACGGGCCTTTTAGTCCCGCCATCACCTAACCTCAAGTCATTGAGGGCGATATATCTCTATTCCTCGACTTGTTTTTTTGAGGGGACAGTCATGTCGCTCGGACGCGGGACAGATGCGCCGTTCGAGATATTCGGCCACCCGGGCATGAGCGTTTCCTCACCATATTCATTCACGCCGCGAAGTGTTCCTGGAGCGAAAAATCCTCCATTGAAGGATCAGCTTTGCTATGGGTATGACTTGAGGGATATTCCCTTCGAGACAATTTGGGAGAAAGGGGTTGATCTTGAATATGTGATCACCGCTTTCAAGGGACTTGGCATCGGAGAGAAATTCTTCTCAAGCTTTTTCGATAAACTCGCCGGAACGGGATATGTCCGGGAAATGATCCTTAAAGGCGCTTCAGCCGATGAGATTAAGGCTAGATGGAAGGATGATGTCGAGGCCTTTAAGAGGCTCCGCCGGCCGTATCTTCTTTATCCTGAATAGCTTCCGACAGGCCTTTCTCTACTGCTGGAAGAATGTGCGAGGCTCTGTCCCCGAAGAAACTGGTAGTAAGATTCATGTATTTCCTCCATGCCCAGGAGGTGTCTTCGAACCGTTTGTAATAGTCCGGCATATACGGAAGCCATTCTTCCTCCCATTCCTTCAGGTCCGCCTCCACATCTTCAGGGTCAAAACAGCGGTCGGAGATGTCTAGGATAGACTCTTTGAAAAGAGCCTGGAATTCCGCGTTCCTGACTGCCGCCGCGAACAAAGGGTGGTCTTTCATGGCTTTGGAAAAGGAATCGAAAGAAACATGGGTCTCTTCTTGCTCATATTGAGCGGATGAATATTCAGTATCATACAATATGAACCGCCAGCGTCCGTCCTCGTAATGATTTGATGGATCAACACTTACGCTCCTCCATAGTTCCGTGTTTACATCTTGTTTCCAGTCAGCGTTTCCGATGTAGATCTCCGCGGCGAAGTAGTCTGCCATGCTCCTGATGTCCATGACCTTTTTGAAAGCTTGCCACTCGCTCTCGTTGGACAGGTCTTTGTCCGCGAATAAGATCAGATCCTTGTAAAGCTGAATGTCAGAGTCTTGACCTTCCTCGACCTCCCCTTCTTTTATGATCAGGGGGTCTTTAACCCCGTAGTGGTTCTTGATGTAGCGATCGTCGTATCTCTCCTCAAGGCTGTAGTGACCCCAGTATTCCCCGTTGAGGAATACGACCGAGATCCTGCCGATCTGGGTTGAGAAAGCCTTGTCACGGAGCCTGGACTGGATCCATGAGTCCTTGAATTTCAGATATTCAGTGTCGTTACCACCGTTCCGCAATGAGAAAGATTTGACCGGAAAGCCCGGGAAGACTGGGTAGGATAGTCCTTTCTCCCCATAAGATTCTCTGAAATAAATGTTGAATGATTTCTGCTCAAACATTCTGGAAGCCCTGCCTTTGAGGCGCAGACCTGCATCTTGCTGGTGGGAGAGAGAGTTGGAATTGTCGAAAAACTCGATGGATATCGGACGTTCCCAATCCTTCCCCTTTTGTGTGTAGTTCGCTACCACTTTCCACCACTCGTTGTTCGCCATGACAGCGGTAGCCTCGGCCGTGTTACTCCATTCGTCAAAGATCTTCCCGGTGGCCAATATCCCCTTCTCGTGGTCCAGAAGGTTCTCAGGATCAGTGGCTATCGAAACGACCATGATGTTGTCGTAATCCTCCCTCAAGTCCGCTCCGATGAAGTAAGTCTTGGTCACGACCTTGCTTGGTGTCCCGTCGGGAGCGACCGCTATTGCCCGGATGATGTTGGCGCTGGGAAGCTCGGAGGTGACGGAAATGGGATTGATAAGATGTCTCCTGAACTTTATGGCCATCTTATCCACCGCTGACTTATTTACCCACCGGTTGCCTTCTTCGGTGAGAATGATGGGGTTGGAGTAGAGTTGTGACTCCGTGGTGGGGATGGAACCGTCTTTTGTGTAATATATACTGTGTCCCTTTGGGGCGGAGAGTGTGATCACCTTCTGGCTTTCGGAATATGCTCCGGCCTCGTCAGAGAAATTGACTACGGGTTCCTCCTCTACCTCGAGGATGTCGGCTGGTTTGCGGCAAAAAGTCGCAAAAATAAGAATCAGAAATAAGTATTTGGATCTTTTAAAGATCATAAGGCTATAAGAACCCGGTGATTATGCTTCTCACAAAAGTATGTATTTTGGTTGAACCAGCAAAAAAATATAACGGGAACGTGTCTCTCGACAGGTTCCCGTTTTTTTGTCCAATACTTATGAAATAACCATTGAGTCAGTTTTTGGTTTATGGGTAAAAAATTATGTCGCTTTAGGATAATACCATTTCCGTGCCAAAGACACAAAATGTTAGTGATTATTTCACAAATAATTTCTATATTTACGATATTAATGATTAAACACTGAAACATGGTACGTAGAGATTTCTTGAAAGCTTCCGCTATCGGAGCCGCTGGCATTATGATGCCTGCCGGTATTGTGAACGCGTCGGCCGCATCTAAGGCCTCCGCCAAAAAGTCCGCCAATGGTAAAATCAACATGGGCTTCATAGGCCTCGGCCAGCAGGCAATGTACTTGCTGCAGGGATTCATGAAGATGGACGATGTGCGAGTTGTCGCCGGTTGCGATGTTTATGACATAAAGAGAGACCGTTTCGTCAAGAGGGTCACCGCATATTACCAGGAGAAAGGAGAGAAAAAGGTCAAGGTCGATATGTACGAGGACTACCAGGATCTTCTGGCCCGTCCCGACATCGACGCTGTCGTGATCGCTGTCCCTGACCATCAGCACGCTATCATCGCGATCGCCGCTTGCAAGGCCGGAAAGGATGTCTATCTTGAGAAGCCTATGACTCTCACCATTTATGAGGGCCAGCAGCTTGTCAAGGCTGTGCGCAAATATAACAGGATCCTTCAGGTCGGAAGCCAGCAGCGCTCCAGCGATGAGTTCATCACCGCCGCGACCCACGCCCGCGAGGGAGATCTTGGCCAGATCCATAAGATCAAGGTCTATGTCGGCCGCAACAACGCCAACCCGAACTCCGCGGCTCCCGTCCCTTGCCCGCTTCCGAAGATGGAGGTTCCCGCTGGACTGAATTGGGACAAGTGGCTCGGACCTCTGCCCACTTCCGTATATTACCACTCCGACCTCGATCCTATCATCAACGAGGAGCATGACGAGCAGCTTTGGGGCGCGTGGCGCTGGTACAAGCCCATGGGTGGCGGCCTCATGACTGACTGGGGTGCCCACATGTTCGACATCGCCCAGTGGGCCATCGGTAAGGATGGCAGCGGCCCTGTCGAGGTCATTCCCGCCGGCTACAGCTTCTACGAGCACCTGACCTACAAGTACGACAACGGTATCATCGTGTCCGAGGAGCCTTTCGACGGATCCACTCCCGGTGTCCAGATCTACGGTGAGGACGGTTGGATCAAGGTTTCCCGCGGCAAGTACGAGGCTTCCGACAAGAAGCTTGAGATGAAGGCCGCTGCCGGAGACGATTCCGTCCCTTACGAGACAAAGGTGGGCCACCACAGGGCGTTCATCGAGGCGATCAAGTCCAGGATCGATCCTAACGTTCCCGTTGAGGTTGGACATTCTTCCTGCACGGTCTGCAACCTTGGCAATATCGCCATGGAGCTCGGCAGGCCTGTCGTCTGGAATCCTATCGTGCAGAAGTTCATGCATGACCCGGAGGCTACCAAGCTGATGCATTACGATTATCGTCCGGGCTACAAACTCGACTTTTAAAATTCTCGAACGGGAGTCCATCTATTGTTGAACCGCCGCTTCGCGGCCCCTCCCAAAGGGCCCATCCCTCTTAACGTGCCGAGGGTGGCAGTGGTTCCCCAATAGATGGACTCCCGTTCGCAAATACTATAGTAAAATGAAAAGAATTGTCTTGGCCTTCTTAATGGCGGTGGTGACGCTGTCGGCGTCCGCGCAGTCGTGGAGGTCTTTGGAGAATAGGCTTTCCAGGCAGCCTGACATCGCAGGAAGTGACGCCGTGGTGCTGCTCGACAGCACGGGCGTGCGTTTCAAGGATTCCGGATCAGGATCTTTTGACATTCATCAGGTCATCAAGGTCCAGACCACGGAAGGTGCTTTGAGACACAGGGTTCTGAAATATGACTATGACCCTCTGACCGCCCAGGCCGTCTTTGAGGACGTTAAGGTTTACAAGACCGACGGCACTGTCAGGAACATCGATCTTTCCAAGGTTTGCGACTATGCCGCTCCGGCAAGGGCTATCTATTGGGGTGCCAGGCAGATCATGGTCGAGGTCGGTGCCCTGGAGCCAGGTGATATCATTGATTACAGAATCGGCAAGAAGGGATTCACATATGCCCTGCTCACCTCGTCGGCCTTTGATGAGGAAGACCGGTTCATCCCTCCGATGAAGGGCAATTTCTACGACATCGTGCCTTTCTGGGTGACCTATCCCACCGTCTCGAAGATTTACACCCTCGATGTCCCCAGGGAAAAAGAGGTGCAGTACGAGTTCTATCAGGGAGAGTGCCATTCTTCCGTGAGGGTCGATGGTGACCGCAAGTTCATGAGTTTCTCCGTCTCCGACGCAAGGCCGTTCAGGCGCGAGCCGAACATGGTCGATCTGTTTGACGTCGCTCCCAAGCTCATGTTGTCCTCGACTCCCAAGTGGGAGGACAAGTCGGTTTGGTTCAGCGGAGTCAATGAGGATTATGGCAGCTTCGAGCCGACCCCCGAGGTGGAGAAAAAGGTGGCCGAGATTCTTAAGGGAGTCACCGACGAGAAGAGAAAAATATGGATTCTGACCCACTGGGTGGCCGATTATATGCGTTATTCGGGAATATCCATGGGCGAGGGTGAGGGATATACCCTCCACAATGCCAAGATGAATTTCACGGACCGTTGCGGAGTGTGCAAGGACAAGGCATCGCTGCTTATCACTATGCTTCGGGTCGCCGGTTTCGACGCCCATCCCGCCATGACCATGGCCGGTTCCAGGATCGAGAGCATCCCAGCGGACCACTTCAACCACTGCGTGGTCGTGGTTAAGCTCTCGAGCGGAGTCTATACACCTCTCGATCCGACCTGGGTGCCTTTCACCCGTGAGAACTGGTCGAGCGCCGAGCAGCAGCAGAATTACCTTCCCGGCTTGCCCGAGGGGTCTCCGCTTTTGCTGACTCCTGTCTCAGCCCCTGAGAATCACTATCTCAGGCTCTCTGTCAAGACCACCCTGGACAAGGAAGGCAACCTTGTCGGAGAATATACAGTCACCGCTGAAGGCCAGTCCGACGCTTCTGTCAGAAGTCCTTTCACTAAGAGCTATGTGGCCAATTGGCAGAACGCCATGGAGAATGAGATCCTCTCCATTGATCCTCAAGCCAAGATGTTGAGTGTCAATTACGGGAAGAATCCTGACTATTACCTTGACGCTCCGATCAAGATAACCGCTCGTTTCTCTATCCCTTCCTATGCTGTAAAGACCTCGGACGGGGCTCTTCTCTACAAGCCTGTCTCCGGTCTCCTCTACAACCGGGTCAAGACATTCCTCAGGGTCAACACTGATCTCCCCGAGAGGGAGTTCGGTTTCAAGGACTCTTGCTCAAGATTGGTGGAAGCGAATGAGAATGTGATAGTTCCGAAGGGTATGACGCTTTCTTCTCCCATGGAGGAGAGCGCTTCCAGCGAGGCCGCCGACTTCACCGGAAAAGTCGCGGGGAAGGGGAACACAGTCAACATCGCCTCTTCTATTGCGCTTAAGAAGCGTGTCTATGAGGCGGGGGATTACCCTGGCTTCAAGAAAGCGGTTGAGGCTTGGAAGTCAATTGAGGATAATATCATCGTAATCAAATAGGGAAAAGCCATGAGAAAGACTGTTTTCGCCCTGCTTTCAGGGTTAATGATAGCTACAGGGCTTTTCGCCCAAAAGACAGAAGGGGAGTTTATCTCTCTTCGGGAGAAATACACTATCGGTGACGATGGATCAGTGGTCTATAAATACCACAAGGAGTTGAAGGTCAACACATTCTATTCTATTCACAATCTCTACGGCGAGACCTTTATCGTCTATAATCCTGACTACCAGACACTCACTATCGACGGCTGCCACACTGTGCAGGCTGATCAGACTATGGTGCCCCTCCCGCCTAATGCCTTGAATGAGGTTCTTCCGAGCGCCGCCTCCGACGCGCCGGCCTACAATCATCTCAAGGAGATGGTCGTGACTCACACCGGACTCGAGCCTGGAGCCATAATATCTTTGGATTACACGATCACCACTAAGCCCGGATTCCCGGGTTCGGGTGATATATTCCGCAGGTTCAATGAAGTCTCTCCTATCAGGGATTATACCCTTGTTGTAGAGGTGCCTGCCGGGAAGGAACTTGTTGTCAGCCAGAGTCTTGGCGCTAAGATGACCAAATCTGCCGATGGCCGTGAATATACTTTCAAGGCCTCAGGGATTCCGGCCAGGCTTTTCGAGTCCTTCGTTCCCGCTGACGACGCTCCATATATCTACGCTTCCGTGGATCCCGGCAAGGGAGCATCGGCTGTGTTTAATCTTCCCAAGGAGGACATGTCCGCATTGGCCGCCAAGATCTGCGAGGGCAAGAAAAGTGACACTGAAAAGATGGACGCCATCTCCTCCTGGATCGCCCGGGATCTCGGCCTTTGCGCCCTGACTTTAGACCAGGCCGGAAAGGTCAGGAAACCTTCCGAGGTGGTCGCCTCCGCTTATGGCACCTTCGAGGAGAAGGCCGCTCTCATGCTCAGCCTGGCTGACGCTGTCGGTGTCAAAGCCGAGCCTGTGGCCATGTTCGAGCCCACATGCCCGCCTTGCCTTCAGACGATTTCCGGAGCCATGTGGATCAAGGCGGCTGACAAGTATTACTCGGCGGCCGGCGGGTTCTCCCGTCCTGTCAGTGAACTGAAGGGACGTTTCCAGGCGCTTTCCCCTTCCGGGACTGTCGAAGTGCCGGAGGCTGTCTCCCAGGTAAGGATAGATGAGGCTTTGGCCCTTGATCCTAAACAGGCTACGGAAGCCGGTGATTATCTTGTCTTTAAGATTCCTTCGGCAAGGGAAGGCCTCGATGCGGTCGGCTTGAGGAACCTCAATTCCGCAAGGTCATATCCCTTTGAACTTCCCTTTAAGCTGGACGAGAGCGTAACTTACAGGATCTCCGCTCCCGAGGGTGGGACTATTGTCTCAGTGCCCTTCGAGAAGACCCTCTCGAGTCCGGCCGGTTCCGTCAAGGTCAAGCTGACCGTCGATGGCGGCACAGCGATCTATACCCGTGAGGCGAAGATCGTGAAGACCATCATTCCGGTGAAGGAATACGCTTCCTTAAGGGCGATGCTCAATCTTTACAAGGACGGTGCCTATAGGACTGTGGTGGTTAAGAAGTAATTTAATATCAAGCTATTATCATGAAGAAAGGATTTGTTTTACTGGCGGCCGCTCTCCTGATGGCAGGTGCGTGCCAGTCTCCTAAGGGAAGTGAGAGCAAGAAGGACATCGCCGGTCATGTGATTATCATCGGACTTGACGGATGGGGAACTTGGAGTTTTGAGGATGGTGACACGCCATTTATCAAGGAGAAGATGAAAGAAGGTTCCTGGACCCTTTACAAGCGTACGGTCCGTCCTTCTATCAGTGGTCCGAACTGGGCGGCCATGATGAACGGAACCCCGGTTGAGGTCTCCGGTATCACCGGCAACGAGAAAGAACCTACTTTCAAGCCGCTTGTCCAGACAGAGCATAAGGCGCAGCCTACTTTCTTCCATCTGATGCGGCAGGAAAGGCCGGAGGCCGAGACAGGAGTCGTGTGCGAGTGGGGAGACTTCCAGAACTACGCCGACACAATGTGCGTCAGCTATAAAAAGAAGATTAACGGACCTTCAGAGCATCCCGACGCTATCGTTGAGGAGAGCGTGAAGTACATCAAGGATAAGAAGCCCGTTATCTGCTTCATCCACATTGACGCTCTTGACCACATGGGTCACTCCTTTGGAAAGGGTTCACCTGAGTATATGGCTGAGCTTCCGAAGGTTGACGAGCGCATCCGCAAGATTGTCGAGGGTGCCAAGGAGGCTGGAATATACGACGACACCATATTCATGATCACCTCCGACCACGGTCATGAGGGCACCGGCCATGGCGGTGACTCTACTGGCGAGATCGAGACTCCGTTCGTGGTTTGGGGCAAGGGGATCAAGAAGAACCATGAGATCACCGAGCCGATGATCCAGTACGATATGGCCGCCACTGTGGCAAAGGTCTTCCACCTCAAGACCCCCAACAGCTGGAGGGGAGTCCCTATGGACGTGTTCGAATAGAGGGCTATCCATAATAGAAGAGGCGTCAAGCATTTTCGCTTGGCGCCTCTTTTCAGCGGAGAGAGCGAGATTCGAACTCGCGATACCCTTTTGGGGTACACACGCTTTCCAGGCGTGCCTCTTCAGCCACTCGAGCATCTCTCCAAAACTGCTTCCCGTGGTTGGGACTGCAAATATAAGAAAAAAATCGTATCTTGTGGTATAATTCGTAAAAAATGATTTGTGCTGTATGAGTTGTCGTTTATCTTCCTCTTTGTATTATTCTCATTCCTTTTTTCTTTTGTTCTTAGCGCCAATCCCACTGATTATTATGTCTCTCCATCCGGAAGCGATAAGGCTCCCGGGACAGCCTCGAGGCCTTGGAAGACCCTGGAATACGCTTTCGGTCAGATTCAGAAATCCGAAGGGGATGTCAAACTCATTGTCATGGACGGGGAATATTCCCCCTCAAAGGCTCTTGTCTTGAACGACATCAAGGGCAGGAAGATCTCCATTGAGGCGGCCCCAGGCGCCACTCCTAAGGTGATGGGTGAAAGGAGGATTTCATTCAAGAAATCTTCCGGGAATATGTTGGTGGCGGATCTTAAGGCTCTGGGAGTCAAGGATTATGGCAATCCATGCGACCGGGAGAATCTGGTGGATCTTTACTGGAACGGAAAGCGCCAGACACTCGCGCGTTATCCGAATACCGGTTTCATCAGAGCCGGCAAAGCCAGGGGAGCGACAAAGATGTATGATGACTCCAATACCAAAGAGGGAGTCTTTGAGTATCTTGAGGACCGTATTTCCACCTGGACAGATGAGAAAGAGCCTTATGTGTACGGCTATTTCCTGTTCGACTGGAAAGACATGTACCAGCCGATAGATGTGATAGACCCTGCAACCAAGACCATTTTCCTTAAGGAACCATGGCATATGTATGGCTACGCTAATGGATTCCGTTATTTCGGCTTGAATCTTTTCCGCGAGTTGGACGCTCCCGGGGAGTATTATATCGATCGTGGCAAAGGTCGTCTTTATTGGATTCCATCTGAGGGATATTCCAAAGGAGACGAGGTGACTCTTTCTTGCTTCAACGATAAATTCTTGGTGGAAATAAATGATTGTGAAGATATTACTATAAGCGGACTGGGCCTTTACGGTTGCCGCGGGGATGCGGTTAAGGTCGAAGGATCCAAGAGGATAAACCTGTCCAAGCTCGATGTGCGCCGCTTCGGTGGGGATGCTTTCCGTTTCCTTGACTCGAAGGATGTCACCCTTTCGGACAGCCATGTCGAGACTCTTGGACATAGTGGTGTGAGAGCTTATGGAGGAGACAGGAAGACTTTGGAGATGGCCGGCTACACCATCAGCAACTCCTTCTTCAAGGACTTCTCCTTATTTATCCACACCTACGAGCCCGCTGTGTTTTTTGAGGGATGCGGCTTGAAGGTTGATCACTGCGAGTTCAGCGAGTGCTCCTCTTCAGCGATGCGTCTGGATGGCAGTGAGGTCCTGGTGGAATACAATTATTTCCATAATCTTGTGAAAGAGAGCGATGACCAGGGAGTGATCGACATGTGGTCCAACTACAGCTACAGGGGAGTTGTGGTGCGGTATAACTTCTTTGAGAATGTTT
>Ga0256405_10007604_pt1 | contig 16127 bp, 9 predicted proteins | sample RumenRJG_02DNA_FD_189096 | JGI IMG/M metagenome (GOLD analysis project Ga0256405, IMG submission 189096) | Bovine rumen microbial communities from Lethbridge, Alberta, Canada - RJG_02 | ecosystem: Host-associated > Mammals > Digestive system > Stomach > Rumen | place: Canada: Alberta | collected... | reverse complement strand
TAGTAGAACGGCAGGAACACCCAGCTCATCATTACGAGCACCCAAGCGTGGAACTCCCAGTGCGACTGCGAAAGCCCTGCGACCGCGCCGGAACCCGCGAGCCCGATCAGATGTTCCGAGCCGATGTTCGCCGCGAAGATCGACGCGCCGATCGCGAGCCAGCCGACGGATCGCCCGCCGAGGAAGAGGTCCTCGCCCGACTCGATCTTGTTGCGCTTCAGCGAGAAGACGACCACGCCGGCGAGCACGCCGAAGTAGCCGAGTATCATAAGCCAGTCAATCCATGTCAGCATCTTTTATGCGCTCCTTTCCCCTGTTAGCGGAAGTAGTATAGCAAAACCACGGCAAAGCATCCATCACCCAAAAGGGTTACAATTGGCAAATCCCTTCTTCCAGCGGCGGCGCGCAGTATATTTTATCCCAATTTTCCGTCTTCGCAAAATCAGGATTGGGCGCGCGTCACGAGATGAGCCCGCGGCGCAGGCCAATGGCGACGGCCTCCGCGCGGTCCGCGGCACCAAGCGCCTCGAAGAGGTTCTTGAGGTGGTTCTTCACCGTGTTGGGGCTGAGATGGAGGATGTCGCCGATCTCGGCATTGGAGCATCCCTTGCTCACAAGCACAAGTATCTCCTTCTCGCGTCCCGTGAGACCGCGCTCCGACTTGCGCGCCTCGTAGGCGCTGCGGACCGCGTCGGACACTGCAAGATCGCCCGCCATCACCTTCTTGAGCGCGCCGACTATATTTACCGGGGAATTGTCCTTGATGACATATCCGCGCGCCCCGAGGGTAATCGCCTGATAGACGTCCTCCTCGGAGTCGGACATTGTAAGCATCACGACCTTCTGGTCGGGGAACTTCTCGCGAACCGACTTGAGCGCCGCGATTCCGCCGGTGCCCGGCATCCTGACGTCCAGCAGAAGTATGTCGGGATGGACCTTCTCGACAAGCGAGACGGCTTCCGCCCCGTCGTCCGCCTCTCCGACGAACTTGAACTCCCTGTCCGTCATGATCACGTACTTCATGCCGATCCTGACGACGCTGTGGTCGTCAACTATTGCCACGGTTGTCATATCGACGCAACCTCCACTCTTACAGATGTCCACCTGCCTTCGACCCCCCACGAAATCCTCATGCCGTTCCTCTTGGCGCGCTCCCTCATCCCGGCGAGCCCGAAATGACCCGCCTCCGGACCAAGCGCCGCCGCCGCGTCGAACGGCTCGCCGTCGTTCAGCACCCTCAGCACGAATCCCCTCTTCCCGTCTCCAGTCGACGGATCGCTCACAAGCACGATGTTCTTCGCCCTGCCGTGCTTCAGCGCATTCGTCGTAGCCTCCTGCACGATGCCGATGAGATCCGAGAAAAAGGCCCCGGGCAGATGGTCCGGCAGCCCCCTGAGGCGGCAACGCGCGTTGACCTTGCCGCGGTCCAGGTGCCGCATCATCTCGCGGAACACGTCCTCGGGCTTGCGGTCGAACATCTCGTCGCAGCGAAGGTTGAAGATCGTCGCCCTGATTTCGGACTTCGCGTGCGCAAGCACAGCCGCTGCGCCCTTCACCGCCTCCGCCACGGCCGGCGGAACGTCGGGCGCGATCGAGAGCGAGCTTTCCATGAGCATCTTGGCCCCCGCGAGGTTCTGCTCTATCGTGTCGTGCAGGTCGGCGGCCATCCGCTTGCGCTCGGCGGCTATCGCGGCGATTCTGCCGCGCTCGCGCTTGTCGCGGACGATGCGGACGATGCCAATGGCGATGAGCGCCGCAAGGAGCGTTCCGACGGCCAGCGCAGCGGCGTTGAGGACGCGCGCGTTCATGCGCCTGCGCCATTCCCCGTCCGGAATGAACTCGATGTCGCCAGGAGACGCCGCCGCGAACGAAATGGACTTCATCTCCGGCTGGCGGTCGTCGGTGAGGGCATCGGAAACCGACGGCTCGGCAACGGCCGTTATGCGCGCAAGGGGGCGCATCTCCTGGGCATTTTCGAAGATGTCCGGCAACGGCCCCTCAAGATGCACCCTGCACGTCACGTTGCTCACGGCAACCACCAGCTCGGAGCTCTCTCCGTCGCCTTCGGCCCGTATCACGCGCGCGACGAACGACATCCGCCTCCACACGATGTCGTTCATGCTTCCGTCGTCGCTGTAGTACTGCCATCGCAGATAGTCGTCGAGATCGCCGTACTGCGGCTCAGGAAGCCCCGCCCATGCCCACTCTCCGCTCCTCGCAGCCATTCCGCGCAGCTCGCCGCATCCGTCGACCTTGATGGGGAAGCCTACGACATCGACTTTGAAGCCTGGCGAAAGGCCTTTCGGGACGTCCATCTCGACCTTGAGCCCGTGCGTGCCGTCCTGCAGATAGAAGAACCGCTTCCTCGCGCACACAAACGTGACGACGCCCCTGACGAGCTTTGCGTGGCAGTCGCCCGGATGCGGCGAAAAGGACATGAGCTCGGACACGGGAGTCGGCTCCAGGTCGAACGGCGAGGCGCGCGGGGGCTTCTTCACGGATATGTCGGACGGCGAGGCGACCTCCATCTGTACGCCGCGGAACTCGGCGCGCATGTTGTACGCGGACATCGCGCATCCGCAGACCTCGAGCTCCGCGTCGAGGAGTGGACGCCACTCGGCCTCGGTTCCAGGCACATGCGCCACGAACCTTCCCTCGTCCGTGCTGAGCGAAAGCTGCACGATGCTGACGTCGGGGTCGAGCCGCGAGGATTCCACGGACCGCACGCCCGCAAGCACCCCCGACATCCTGACGCGCGCGTTGTCGAGGCGTCCGCCGCGCATGTCGAAAAGCGTCTTCCCGGCGAATGGAGGCAAGGTCATCCTTCCGACGATCTTTATCGAGGACGCCCTTATGCCAGGCGCAAACGCAAGCGGCGTCGCGACGCCCTTTACCTCGATGACGTCTCCGAGCTTGAACGCGTCCGCGCCGTCGATGTGCGCAGTCGGCGTGCGCTGCGTCTCGCCGGAGAAGTATATGCCCCTGCCGTTGGGATCGGCGACATCGGCGAAAACGCCCGACGCCTCGCGCCATCCGACGACCTGCGTGACGACGCCGGTCGCGCAGACATTGCGCGACGCGGCGGCCTCAGCGCGCGTCATCGACGCAACGTCGGAGAATGTCAGTGCGGCAAACGCGAGGCATAAAACCATAGGCAATCCCTACGTCATCGGAAGACAAGGATCAATCCCTTGACTTCTGCTGTAAGGCTGACAGTTGTTTCGCCTTTCACTGCTGCCCAACGCCCACGCTCGCCAACCGTTGTGAACGGTGTGCCGGCAACGTTCACATCGCCCGAAAGCGTTCCATTCGGAACGGAAAGGAGCGTTAACGATTTTCCTCGCATGCTTGCGGGCGACGGGAGATCTTCAGAATTCGTGATCGCGAGAGTGAACGCCGACAGATTGCACTCCCCGAAGTTCGACAGCGTCAGCCCAGCGACGTAGCACATCGTGTCCGCTCCGCTTCCGGTGACAGCCACCCTCTGCGAAAGAGTCGGCGCGTTGCTTATATTCATATTGCCGATTTCCGCCGGTCCGTCCTGAAATTCAAACAAGAGCACTGCATCTGCCACTCCGAAATTGAAGGCCGCGGCGTTCGTGAAGTACGAATCGGCGCTCTCGAACGTGACGCGCGTTCCCGCCACCTCGTCAACGAGCACCTGCGAACCTGTAAAGCCGCTGTTGTCGCCGGAGAACGTTACATCGCGGCGGATCTTTAGAAAGCCGTCGCCGGAAATATCGGACGCGACACGTAGCGGATAGTTTTCGGACGACATCAGCCAGCAGTCGCGCAGATATGAATAGGTGTAGGCGGGCAGTTCCAGTTTTGCGACGGCGATATCGACATTCGCCGCGTCCGACTTGAGTCCAAAGCGTTTCATCACGAGCGTACCCGCGCCAAAAACTCCTTTTCTGAGAAGCATCTGCTTTCCGCCGTCGGCCGAATTCGCCGTGCGGAACTGGACGGATACTCCCGGCGGGACGACAACCGCCGAAACGGTCACCTGCGCGGTGAATGCGACATCGCCCACATTGTAGCCGAAATAGGCGAGGCTATCTGCGCCCGGTACGATTCCGTTCTTCCAGTTGGAAGGCGAATGAAACAGCGTATCTTGGTCTCCTGCCTCTCTCGTATCGATCCAGATGCAGACATTGTCGACCAAAGCGTATGTCCCGCCAGTCTTGGAAATCGTGTAGAGCGATTCATCCTCGCCGACAGTTGCCTTGACGACAACACGGTCAAGATACCTGTCATCCGTGAATGCAAGCCCCTCCGGCAGAACCGGAGTCGCGCCGGCATCGAAAGAAAGCCGTACAAATCCCCCGCGAGGTCCGATCTGGATGTTTCCGCTGTAGTTATTTGCAAGAACTATCGTACCGCCGTCAAGAACGATTGAGCCGACCGAGACTCCCACAGGCAGTGTCGCTGGATTAAAAGTGTCGCCGATGACGGACAGTCTGTCGATAAAGCCACGACTTGCCGACGTCAGCTCCGCATTCCCTCCGTTCCACTCCAGATTGCAGACGACTGCAGCATCGCTTTCCAGCTGCATTTTTCCTTTCAGAACGGTCTCACCCGCCAGCGTTACATTGTTGTAGACCCTCAGATAGCCCTTTACGGTGACGTCAGAATTCACGATCATGTGCTTTCCCGCGGCTGTTCCGCCATCAAACCAGCTGTTGTAGCTTCCATTGGCGACCACTTCGATCTTCGCGACCGATATATTGCATGTGTCGTAATTCGAGTAGTCCGCATGGATGCCCACCCGGTTTAGGCTTAGCGTCCCTTCGCCGTTCATCTCCTGAACAAGAAGATGCTGATTGGTCGTCGCCGAATCGGCTTGCTGGAATGTCGGCGAAACATTGGCACCGACAACAATATTGGAAACGACAGTCTTCCCAGTCTCCGCCTTGAACTTGATAAGGGAGGAATTAGTGATTATTGCCGTCTGCCACGCCTCCGGCGTCGCGGAATCCCACACTTCGCTATCAGTCCAACTCTTGTCGTTCTTGCCAAGCCATGTGACTTCAAACGTCGCCTCTTCGGCGCGGACGGACGTTATGGCCGTCAGTGTCAACGCGGCAAACAATGCGGTTGGTAAAATGTTTGCTCTCATGCGAGAATTCCTCCTATTTGAATTTTCAAAATAATTTTACCATAAACAGGCGCAGACCGCTATAGTCCATTCGGACCATTGGACTTATGCGCCACGGCTCGCAGGGCGAGACGGTCGAGAACAACGCCAGGATCGACCGCTGCAATCCGAATGCGGTTTACGCCAGGGCGAAGGTGCTCGCTTTTGACGAATGCGCGCACAAAGCCGTCCTGCACAGCCGCAGACCTGCCCGGGCCGTTCTCGTCGCTTGAACCGTCGGAGTGCGGAACCTCCACGAGAATCGCCTCGCTAGGCGAATTCACCGCAACGGACACCCTAAGCTTCAGCCCGGGATAAAGCCTGTAGTCCGGCAGGAACTGCAGCACAAGTTCGCCAGGCGCACCCTCGCCCTTCCATTCCAGCTCATACTCCAGCCACGCGCCTTCGCCGACGCCATCGACCACTGGCAGGAGCGCCATCGCACGCGATGATATTCCAAGTCCTGCGACAGCCTTCCACGCGCCGCCGCGACAGGAAACGCCGCTAGCCTTCGCATCCGCCGCATCGACCCAATCCACGGACGCGATACCATCGCCGCCAACCGTAGCGTTGAACCAATGACGTTTATCGCCCGGTTCCTTCCACGGCCACTGCATCTGCGACGCCCAGTTGTTTCCGCCCGGACACCACCATTCCTTCGCATCGAGCGTATCAAACCAGAACCTGCGCCACTTGCCGCCGAAAACCTCGTCGTATCGCGCCGTCAACGCTGCGAGACGCGGCCTCAGGCGTTCGCAAGCACTTTCTTCAAGTGCGTCGCTGGCCATGAAAGCAAGGCCCGCCTCCGACATGAACCTCGCCTGGTAGCCGACCGCCTCATACCATGGATCGCGCCAGCCCGGCGCAAGAAGCGCCTCTATCGCGGCGTCTTCGCGCGCAAGCGCCGCATAGTCCGCAGCAAGCGCCGCCTTCTCCGCATCCGTCAGCTTCGCAATCCACTGCCGGCACATCAGCTCGGGCTTGCGGATTGTGCCCAGCCGGTAGTATTCGGACAGATGCGCGGCGACACGTTGCGCGAGCGACACCTGCGACGCGCCGAGAAAACGTCGCGCCCATCCTTCAAGGAAGCGCGTCTGCGCGTCGGCGCCCCACGCCTCCGGCGCCCACGCAAACCGCGCATATGCGTCTATAGCGATGTCCGCGGGCTTGAAGTCGCCGACATTTATGACCCAGACCTCTCGCGCATTGTTCGCCGCGCACTTCGCTGCCAGCTCATACCAGATGAATCCAGGCGCGGTCGTGCAAACATGAGTGTAGGAGTGCGGTCCGCCGAAATACGAAACGTGCCAGTAGATGCCGCCCGGATGCGAAGCGGCACAAGGTCCGCCCAGCCGACGGACATAGCCGAAATTGTCGTCCACCCACACGATCGACGTGCTTTCAGGAACGTTCAAGCCGCTGTCATAAATCGGCAACACTTCCTTGTAAGGTATGAATATCGTCGAAGGCGGCGCGTCATGGCGCGGCGCGACATATTTTGCGAGCATGTTCGTCTGGACGGCGAACACGGACTCCATAAGAGCCACCTTGGACGACGCGTCTCCCGCGCCCTTCATGGGCTCGTCGTGGGTGCCGCGGATGCCTAGCGTCCACTGCGCCTCGCAACCGCCGTAATGCTCCGCCGCCCATCGCCAATATTCATCGATGTTTGCCTTGTTGGTCGCATAGTTCCACTCTCCTTTCGCTCCCCTGTCCCAATACACGTTGTTTCGCAACATTGGTTCGCAGTGGGAAGTGCCGATGACAATACCCATGTCGGCGGCGAGTGCCATGTTCTCATCGCGTGCGACGAACTCGTATCCGCCGGGGTGCATGGCCGGCCAAAGCAGATTGAGGCGCAGACGCAGCATCGCCTCGAAAAGCTTTTCATATGTCTTCGCGCCGATGGACTTTGAACCGTCGGCCTCGAAATTCTCCTTCGCCCACGGCATAAGACCCCAGTCTTCGTCGTTTATGAAAAGCCCGCGGTATTTAACACCTGGAGGGGCGATTTCAAAACATTCTTCAGGAAGCGCGAACTCTCGCGGTTCGACGGGCACGTCATCAAGCCAGTGGAAAGCATTGACGCCGAGCTCTTCCGAAATCGCATAGAGCCCGAAGACCGTGCCGCGCGCGTCACTGCCCGTAACCGTCCAGACACCATTGGAATAGGTGCGCACGCTCGCCTCCCAGCGTCCGTCGGGAACGGTTCGCGCGACGATCCGGCGCGTATCCGCTCCGTGGCCGGGACACGCACGGTCCAGATCTGCCCTGAGACCTGCGGCGGCACGGCGGACGCACTCAGGCTCGCCCGCCGCGACCTCCACTGTTATTGCGCATGCTTGCGACGACAGCAACGCCGCAGCTGCTGCAGCGATATGCACTGTTCTTATGTTCATGGTTTCTCCACCTTCCACTGGCGTTCGCCTTCGCCCGCGAACGGCGCTTTGCCCTGCTGGAGCTTTGCGCCTGACTCAGGCTTCTCAGGCATCACGTCATAGCCGGTTGCGATGGGTGCGATGCGGAAGAATCCCTTCTCGCTCCCAGGGCGCAGCAGCCAACGCTGGTCGCGCGAGGGACTGTCCCAGCCATACCACACGACGTTCACCTTGTCGCTTCCGAAGAATATCCTGTTGAGAACGCCGCCTCCCTCTTTCGTGACGATACGGTACTGCCCTGCGCCAAGATGCTTGAATTCCCAGTGGTGCGCGTTGTCGTCAGTGTATTCATCCTGATATACGCTGCCGTTCGATGCAAGCGCGAGCCCAGTTGCCTTGTTGACGATCTTGAATATGCCGTCGGTAAGAGGGCCTTTGTCCCGCGGCACGACGTCGAGCGATACCGCCTTGGCGCGCCCCGAAATCCGTTTCAGTCCAAGAACGCCGCGTCCGAAATCCATCAGTACGGTCCTTGAGACATTCGTCTCGCCATGAGGAACCGACAACCGGCAAAGCTTCTTGTCACGGAAAGTCACGGCAAATTCGCCTCCACCACCGGTGCAGGCGAGATTGAGCCTGTAGTAGCCAGGCTCGCGCACAACAAGCACGAATTCATCCTTCTCCGCTCCGGATGCCTTGAGGAGCGCCGACCCTGCGATGCGCTTGTCCTTCCACGTACCTGTTTCAAACGCCCTTCCATCCTTATCTTTTATGAGCTTGCGCGGCTTCGGCCAGGTGCCGTAATCGGGTTCCCATGTTATGCCCGCGAGCTCCGTAGGTATCTTGAAGCGACGATCGTCGCAGACGTTCAGCCCCCACATTCCTGGGGGCGCGTAGAGGAATGAAAGCCAGGAGACTCGTTCCTCCTCAAGGAAGCCCGTCAATTCGCAGTCGTTGCGTCCGAGATTGCGGTCCCCGCCCCAGGGCGATGAATAATACTCCGTCATGACCATCGGATACCCAGCCTTGAGAACGTCCTTTACTGGCGATTCAGTATCCTGGCTACCGGCGTAGGCGTGGAACGATATCGCTGTATTTTCCCATATTTTCTTCGCGCCATATCCAATGCACCTGTCGAAGAGCGCGATATCGTCAAGGATGTGTTTCGCGCTATCCCATGGCGTCTGCGAATAGCTGAAGACGAGAATGGGAGTGTCTGGAGCTAAGGAGCGAATGAGCTTCCAGCATTCCGCGTTCATCTCGACCGCGCCCGGGGGATTCGCCTTGGGCGAGTTGTACGGCGGAGCCCACTTCACCGGCTCGTTGTGGATTTCGTAGATGACATGCGGCTCGTCCTTGTAGCGCGGAGCGTAGAACTTCCAGAAATCGAGCGCCCACTCCTTGTTGAACTTCCCTGGATCGTTGCCGATCGTCATGATAAAGTAAAGCCCAAGTTCCTTCGTGAGCTTCACAGCTTTGTCGATCGCCTCCACGCGATAGCCGGGCGCGCGCGAGCCTTCTGCCGGATATTTGAGGTCGCAGCCTTCTGCATAGTCGTGAACGGCGTTCAATCCGACGAGCTTTAGCTGCTCAAGGCTCTCGCGCTCGTGGGACGCAACGCAACCGCGCAGCAATGCGCCGTTGTCGGCAACAAGGGTCGTTCGCTCCGTGTTGATGCGCGGCCTTCCGCGCGGGATGGGAATCTCCGCCCCCTCCGCAAAGGAAACACACGATGCAACGATCGCCGCCGCGACGAAAACTACCGAAGTATGACTGATTATCATGCCCGACATTATACGCAATTGCCCATTGCAAACTCAATAGTCCATTTGGGTAGGACGATTTCGCCAACCCCGACTCGCCCTTTTGTGCCGTCGCGGAGCAACGGCACCCCCTGCCACACCACCGCAGACACCATACAGGGGGTCCGTCACTACAGGGGGTCCGTCGCTCCGCGACGGACATTCCGCACCACCGCGCTACAGGGGGTCCGTCGCTCCGCGACGGACATTCACAACTCTCGCCCAAAATAGAAAATCCTTGAGCATGCGAGAATAGCGAATGTACAGCGACTATTCAGCGACCTGCCATCTTTGTTGCGTCGCGGAGCGACGCAACCCCCTGCAACACCACTGCCGACACCATACAGGGTGGGGGCCGTCGCTACAGGGGGTCCGTCGCTCCGCGACGGACATAAGCGTCATACGCAATAGCCGGATTATTCCCCCTAATATAAGCAAGCACTCGCGCAAAATGCTGTTCGTCCCTTATGGAAGTATCCCAATATTCACTTTGCCAGAAATCTCCTGCCCAGGATTTAGCAGAGGCGAGCCTTCCGCTGACATAGTGTTTCAAATCCCTGACAACCCTTCTTATCGTCTCATTCCCAAGCGGCATGAAAAGTATGTGTACATGATTTGGCATTACAACATATCCATACAGTGCAATGCGCTTTCCGTCATAATAATGAAGAGCTTCTTCAACCAGCCGTCTATTTACTTCCACCTCAAGAACACAAGACCCCAGACCCTCGTCTAGCAACGACTCAAGACTCTCACGACGCTTGACGGCTACAGTTCTCTCCATAGCATCGCCTTCAAGATCTGAATGGGCATTTTTCCAAATTTCAAGCTCTTCATGCAACGCGGCAATCCTTTCAGCCGGAATCGAGTCCCCAAGTCTGAATGTTACGAAAACAGCGATCCCTGGATGCTCCCAGTGAGGAAGATGCCGTCTAGTAACCTCAATTTCGGCAAAGCGCGTTAAATAACCAGGAGGCGGAAGAGATGCATTATCAGATGTCGCAAGTTGTTTGAATGTTTCCATGCAGGGATTATAGCATATTCCGTTGCGTCGCGGACAGGGAGCCCGTCGCTACAGGGGGCCGTCGCTACAGGGGGTCCGTCGCTCCGCGACGGACTTCGCAGAATCACACAACTCCGCTACAGGGGGTCCGTCGCTCCGCGACGGACATTCACAACTCTCGCGAGAAAAAAATCGGGAGCGCGCGAGAGTAGCGAATGTACAGTGAATCCTTTGTCAACCCCGACTCGCCCTTTTTGTTGCGTCGCGGAGCGACGCAACCCCCTACTATTTCCAAGGTCAGCGGCCGCGCGTGGCGTACATGCCGACTGTCGCGCCGATGAAGCCGCCGGCCGTGCCGGTCGTGAGCACGTCCGGCTTCAGTGCGGTCTTCTCGCCCTTCCATTCGCGCCCGAGCTTCTCGACCGCCTCCGCGCACGGCTTTGCCTTGAGGTCCTTGTCGAAGAAGAGTGGATAGTCCGTGCGACCCGGAACGGGGTAGTCGTTGAACCACGTCGTCGCGTCGTTGACGCCCCAGAGCGTGACGCGGTCGATTATGTCGGAGTTCCGAAGGTACATTTCAAAGAGCTCGCAGTAGCGCTTCGCCTGCGCCTCAAGGACATCCGCAGGGCATCCCTTCGTGTAGGGGTTGTACTTCTCCTCGTAGTCGTGAAGCTTCGTCGGATCGGCCGTGAGACCCCACGCGTTAGGCAGCACACTCACATCGAGTTCCGTGACCATCGCCTTTACGCCTTCTGCACCGATGCGCTGAATACTGCGCTCGTAGTCAGCTACGGCGGGCCCGCCGAGTCCGTTGTGGCTCTGAAGCCCCACGCCGTCGATCCTCACGCCCTTCGCGCGGAACTCGCGCACCATCCTGAGGACGCCGGCGATCTTGCTCTGGTTGAACATGTTGAAGTCGTTGTAGTAGAGCTCCGCGTTCGGGTCTGCCTCGTGAGCGAACCGGAACGCAAGCTCGATGAAGTCGTCACCGATTCCGTCGCGCCAGGGCGAGGGATGGAGAGCGCCCGCGTCGTCGAAAGCCTCGTTCACGACGTCCCATCCGTGGACGCGTCCCTTGTAGCGTCCGACGACCGCGTGGATGTGCGTGCGCATCCGCGCGATCAGCGTCTCTCGATCGGCCTTGGAACCATCGGCGTTTTTGAAGAACCAGTCTGGCGTCTGATAGTGCCACACGAGGCAGTGTCCGATGATCTTCATCCCGTGCCTCTCGCCGAAGGCGACGAACTTGTCGGCGGAATCCCAGTGGAATTCGCCTTCGCGCGGCTGCACGCGTTCGGGCTTCATCTCGTTCTCGGCTGTGATGGAACTGAAGTTCGCGGCGACGAGGTCGGACTCCGCGTTCGGAGTCTGTTCGTAAACCCACTTGCCGAGCGCCGCGCCGACGTGGAAGCGTCCCGTGTAGGCGTCCTTGATGCCGCCAAAGGCGGAAGCTGCCGCAAGGCAGATGACAGACAATGCAATATTCGTTTTCATGCCTGATATTATATTAATCCAATGAGTCGAGCGCCATAGTCCATTTGGGTCATAACAGAAGGAGCAATTCGCCCTTCCCGGACACGCGCTCTCGATTACGCCTCGCGCCGCTGTCGCCGAAAATACTCATTTCTTCGCCCGAATGATCGTGAGCGAGGAGGCGGGAAGATTCGTCTTGAACTCGCGTCCACCGGCGAAGACAACAGACTTAGCCTCGGGCCTGCAGCGCTCGGTGTTCGCCATGTCGTTCACGACCTTGGGATCGCCCGTCAGCGTCTCGATCTTGATCTTACCTGCGGGAAGCTCCGCGCCGAAGTCAACTATGAGGTCGATCGAACGGTCCGCCGCGAGGTTGACGCACTTCACGACGTACTCGCCAGTCGCCTTGTCGAATCCGCAGACCTGATGGAAGTCGGCAACTTCGCCGGACTGCGCGGACGGGATGTATATGCTCGGAAGGTTGTTGCCGAACATCTTCTGCACGTGGTAGTTGGGCGTCGTGAACGCGCGGAGGTTGTCGAACCAGATGAGGTCGGGCTTCCACTGCTCGCAGCCGATCTTGCCGAAGAGCGGCGCGTAGCTGGACATCTCGACGACGTCGCAGTTGCGCTCGAAGCCCATCATGCACGCCGCCTCGCAGAGCGCGGAGAAGAGGTTGTTCGCCTTGTCCTCGACGTGGCACGCGTATTCGCCGGCATACACCTTCGGCTTGGAGCGGTCATATCCGTCGAACTGGTGCGCAAGCCCCATCATCCATCCGGGGTTCGCGTAGAAATGCTCGTCAACCATGTCGGCCGTCTGGCAGGTGAGAGTCTTCCACGCGAGGTCGTGGTCTCCGCCGGTCGGCGACGCGCCGGCCGTGGAGACGAGCTTTATCTCTGGATGCCTCTCGCGCACGATCTTGGCGATCGCGAGGTAGCGGTCGAGGAAGTCCTGACCCCAGTTCTCGTTTCCGACGCCGACCATCTTGAGGTTGAACGGCTTCGGGTGGCCCATCTCGGCGCGGAGCGCACCCCACTTGTTCTTCTTGGGGTCGGCGTTCGCGAAGTCGACAAGGTCGCAGATGCTTTGCGCGAAGTAGTCCATAGAATCGAGCGGCGCGAGCTTGGGTCCGCGGAACTGGCACGTGATGCCCGCGAGGCAGATGGGGAGCGGCTCTGCGCCGATGTCCTCGGCGAGGCAGAAGTATTCGTAGTAGCCGAGACCGAACGACTGCCAGTAGCCCCATATGTTCCAGATCGTCTCGCGGCGCTCAAGCGCGCCGACCGTGCGCTTCCAGTCGAACCAGCGCTCGAAACAATCGCCTTCCGCGACGCATCCGCCCGGGAAGCGCAGCACGCCCGGCTTCAGGTCCTTGAGAAGCTGGACGAGGTCCTTGCGCAGTCCGTTCCTGCGTCCGTTGAACGTCTCCTGCGGAAAGAGCGACACCTGCTCGAGCTCGACTATTCCGGGAGCGTCCATAAGGACAGAGAATGTTCCGTTCCTGACGGTCTTCTGCGGCGCGAACACGAAGGAGTGCCTACGCCACTCCGGCTCCGCGGGGTCGAGCGCACCGGACTTCGGCGCGACGGACATCTTGCCGTTCGCGAGCTTCGCCTCGCAGACGACCTCCTGTCCGTCCTCAAGCACGAAGCGGAGTCCACCGGCATACCCTTCGAGTCCGCGTGCGTAGAACGTGAGGTCATACTTCTTCCCGGCCTCGACGCTGACGCCGTGGAAGCCCTTGTTCCTGACGCCGCATCCCGTGCCGGGTCCGAAGCACTCCATGCGCAGGTGGCGCGCGGTGTTGGGGTGAAGCGGCGCATTCTCCTGCACCGTGATGCGCGCCATCGCACCGCCGCGGTAGTCGGCCTCCCATCCCTCGAGGTCCTTCGTCTTCCAGTCGAAGCCGCGGTTCGCCAGCAGCTCCGGGTATATGCCTCCGTCGGCGGCATAGTTGATGTCCTCGAAGAAGATGCCGTACATCGTCTTCGGCATATCCACGCCCTTTGCGTCGGGCGAGATGGAGATTCTCGCGCCGTCCGCGAGGGACGCACACGAGGCGGCGATCGCCATGGCGGAAACGACAAAAGTATTTTTGATTTTCATGCGCCCATTATACGCAATTCCCCGCCGCTTCATCAATAGTCCATTTGGGTGTTATGTTCCGTCGCGGAATCACACAACTCCACTACAGGGGGTCCGTCGCGCGGGGCCTTGCGGCTGCTTCGCAGTTCGCGCTACGCGCTCACCCAACCCGACGCCTTCATATCCCCCGGCCGACAGGCCGTCCGCGAAGCGGATGCCCTAGCAGGGGTGCGCGGGCGCATCCCGCGACGGACAAGGAGCAGAGCGTATATGCTATTTTGCCGTGAACAGGAAGTCCTCGACATCGCAAATCGAATGGCCCTTCTTCGCGGAATCGAAGACGAAGTAGAGAGCCTTCTTCCCGCCGACCTTCGAAAGAGATGACACATCGACCCTGAGCGTAGTGCGGACATCCGAGAGCTCTCCGGATATCAAAGATTCGCCGACCTTCGTCCCGCCTTCCGCCGCGTTCGGGCGTCCGACCCAGACCTCAACCTTGGCGTCGAATCCCTGCGGCACGACGTTGAGTTCTAGCACGAGTCCTTCACGTCCGGAAGTCTTGTCGAAGTTGAAGTACTTGTAGCCGACTACCGATCCGGCCGTCACGTGCGTCACGACGGCGCGGTTGACCTTCGCGTCGTACGGGTTCTTCTCGTCGTAGCAGTCGGCGTAGAACGGCTGGACGTATGCGCCGGAATGGATGAACTTGGGGAAGTCGCTCCATCCGCCGTTGGGGCCTGTATAGTGGCTTGCGATTCCCGCGGGGTGGCTCTCGAACGGATCAAGACCTCCAAGTTCGAATCCCTGGGACGTATACTCCGCCTCGGAGATTATTACTTTCCCGCCGGGACCTTCCTCGACCTCGACAGTGATCGGATCGACCATCGCCTGGCGCGAGTACTGGTCAAGTCCGCACTGGCGGTGGTAGAAGACGTACCACTGTCCGTTTATCTCGCAGATGGACCCGTGGGTGTTGCCGCCGGGAGTCGCAGTCGCGACAGTCTTTCCGCCCGGACCCTTCTCGCGCCCGCGTCCGTCTATGATCGTTCCGCCGTATGTCCACGGGCCGAGCGGCTTGTCGGAGTAGGCATACCCGAGCGTGTAGTTCGATCCGCCGAGGCCGAACTCGCCGTCCGCGGACCATCGGCTGTAGATGAAGACGTACTTGTCCTTGATCTTCCTTATGGACGACGCCTCGAAGAACCGGAAGTCGCCTTCCGACCTGCAGCTCGACACCATGTCCTCGACGATCTTCGCGCCGGGCTTTACCGTCGCCATAGTCTTTGGGTCTAGCTCTGCGGCGTACGAACGCCAGAAACCCCAGTATCCGTAGACACGTCCATCGTCGTCGACGAGAATCGCGGGGTCGAAGCCGAACGGCCCAACGGTCTTCTTAGGGTCCTTTTCGTCCCAGTTGCAGACCTCGAAGGGTCCGTCGGGCCTGTCGGACTTCGCGACCATGTTGTTCCGTCCGTGCGCCTGCGTATTCGGATAGAGGTAGTACGTCTTCTTCCCGTCCGGACCCTTGACCTCTGCGACATCGGGAGCGTACAGAACGTCGCCGAGTCCGTTCTTGTTTAGCGGCTTGCCGTCCGCGCCGTTCAGCGAGCGGAAAATCACTCCGTCGAAGCGCCACTTGTTGAGGTCCTCGACTGGCGCGGACCACACGACCTGGTCGCGTCCGCAGTACTTGTCGCGCAAATTGTCGTGCGATCCGTACACGTATACGCGCATCTTCCCGGGCGCATCCGGGTCCTCGAAGACGTACGGCTCCCCATCGGGGATGTACTCCCAGAGCGGAAGAAACGGATTTGCCGCGTTAGCAGAGATCGAAATGGCCGCAAACGCCATCAAGGCGAGTAGTGTTTGTGTTTTCATGCGACCATTATACGCAATTCCCCGCCGCTTCATCAATAGTCCATTCGGGTGACGGCGAAGTTCCGTCGCGGACGGAGCGCGCCGCTCACAGCAACTCGCGGGCAAGGCGCAGGCAGTTCGCGGGCGTGAAGCCAAACTCATCCGCCAGCCGGGCGTAGGGACCCGACGCGCCGAAATGCTCGAGCGACAGATACCGCGTCGTCGCAGGCGCGACGGCGAACTCCATGAGCCCCTTCGCGACGCCCGCCTCGGCGAGGACGCGGCGTGTCATCGCCGCCGGAACCACGGACGCGCGATAGGCCGCGTCCTGGCGCGCGAAGAGCTCGACGCACGGAAGCGACACGACGCGCACGCCGCGGCCCTCCGCG
>Ga0256405_10007602_pt1 | contig 16135 bp, 13 predicted proteins | sample RumenRJG_02DNA_FD_189096 | JGI IMG/M metagenome (GOLD analysis project Ga0256405, IMG submission 189096) | Bovine rumen microbial communities from Lethbridge, Alberta, Canada - RJG_02 | ecosystem: Host-associated > Mammals > Digestive system > Stomach > Rumen | place: Canada: Alberta... | reverse complement strand
TTATTCACTTTTGCTCCAGAACCCGGATTCCTTCATAACTCGATTTATTCGTGAGCGGCAAGTGGATAGTGGCGGTTCTTCAAGGAAAAGGACAGCTTGATGAACCTATGAACTTTTTACTGTCCAGGACATTACAACTTTAAGAAAAATGCTTCTGAAACTATTTCGGGGAAAGATATAAAAAATGTCACCGTCGAAGACAATAGTGTGTCATTTATGATCAAGAGCTTTTCCACGATTACACTTTCTTCGGAAAGCAGTTCTACAACCGGCGGCGGAACTACTGTGACAACCCAGGAAGGAAGTATTCTCGACGGAAAGTCATATTATAACGATGCGAATGAGTGGCAGATTGTAAGTCAAGGGTATACGAACAATGTAGCCACAAATAAGACAAATTATGGGAACGATTCATATCAGGCAGTAAGAGTACAAAAGAACATTATTCCGACAGGGGTTGAGAATGAATTTTTGGTGTATATGTCTGTAGATACGAAGTCTCTGATGAAAGAATATCTGACATATGCTCATTATCAGGCGACAACATCCAATAACTATCATTCTGGTCAGCTGGGTCAAGTAGTTGATCATATGACAGGAAATGAAAAGGTACAAGTTTCGGCCAGCGAACATTTAAAGAAGGGACCGGCATATTTTACGATATATGCCAGTGATAAAAAAACAATTCTTGCAAAAGATGTTCCTCTTTGGTGGAGCCAGGCTGAAAATGTAACTTTTGATATGAAGCTTTCAAATGGAAAATATATTTTAATGGGATTGGAAATCAAAAGTGGGCAACATGAAAAAGTAATGTTGTCTGCGGAGGCAGAAAAACTCATTAAAGAAGAAGTGATGAAAGTAATTGCCCTTAATCAAGTGAATGATACGATGGGCAAGAATATCGAATTTTTGGAGATTGTGGATGGGGATTATAATAGTGCTCCGACTTGTGAGGACGGTGTCTTAACATGGCAGCCTGTTATGAAGAACTCTCCTAAAACGGAAACAACCGGGAGCGGGGATGCTATTACAACCTGGAATCTGAATGTTGCTGAACTTGTTTATAAGGTTCGCCTCCGAGTGAAGGACAATGGGTTTAACAGTTGTGCCAACAATATGAACAGCAGCACCTCCGACAAAGAGTCATATCCTGTTAATGAAAATGCTTCGATTAAATATTCAGTATCAATAGGAGGGACAACACAGAGTAATAAAACAGCTATATTCCAGAAACCTTACGTCCGAGGTCTTCTGTATGATATGAAAATCAAAAAGGTTGATCAGGACGGGCAGCCGCTGGAAGGAGCTAAATTTTCCCTGACGGGCACAAGCGCTAATACCAATGCGGATATTGCCCAGCAGGCAGCGGCGGAAGTACCGCAGGCACAGCTTATTTCCGGAACTGACGGATGGATCACCATTCCCGGCCTGCCCTGGGGAACCTATACGCTGACAGAGACGGAGCCTCCTAAAGGATATCGGATTGATGACAATTATAAGAACGGCAGGCAGTACATGCTGTGCTGGACGCAAGCACCTTCGTTGCTGGCAGACAACAATACCCACAAAATCCTGAAAGAAGGCAATAACAGTTATCTGACCGTTACTAACAAAAAGAATAAGATCACTTTTACCAAACAGGTTGGGGTCGCCAACGATCTGACACTGCAGGAAGTTGACCATACGATTTATATCGCACTCTGGCATGGAGGAGAGAACGGCGACTACTTGCGGGACGATAATGGCGATATCATCTGTCAGGAGATCACAATTACGGACGGCACGCCGAGCCCGGCGACGGTTACATTCGAAGGCATCGACACGGATTTCTATGATGTTTACGAGCTGTCGACAGTAAACGGATCGACCTGTACAGAACTCGGAGTCGGCCATGATATTCTTGTGAACTCTGAAGGAAGAGAATTCCAGCTGATCAGAATTGAAGGGATCAACGATGCAGATCTGACCGCATCGAATGAAGCGGCAGTCACACAGAAAAATATCTATTCTGATCCAGTCAGAATACCTTTTGATGCCAATAAGAAATGGGGGTCGCCTGATGGAAATGAATTAACAGCTGCTCCGACGGGAACAACTGTGACGTTTGCCTTGTTCAGAAGACAGAAGGCTGCCTCAGGTCAGGCAGACAATCCATGGAGTCCGGTGATAAAGGACAATGAACAGCTAACGGTTACCCTGGATGGGACGGTGGATGAAAACGGGGAATCCAAATCCTGGAGAGCAACTTTTGAAGATCTTCCAGTAAAGGATGAAAATGACAGCAGTATTCTCTATGAATATGCAGTCAAAGAAATCACCTGCAGTTCAGAAGACTTTCAATTGTATGATAAATCCATCGGCAGTATAGTGACTGATCCTGATCAGTACTATATGAAGTCTAACGGCGGTTATATTTGGAATGTGCAGAAAGCCGTATCGATTACGATAAAGAAAGTGAACAATGCTGATACCTTCCTCCCCGGCGCAAAATTCAAACTATTCAGGATTGAAACGGACAGCCAGGGGGAGACGCACGACAATCAGGTTGGAGAGGAGTTTACCTTCTCTAATGCCGACAGTGCCGGTATTACGATCGACGGCCTGCCTTCCGGTCTCTATAAACTCACCGAGACAGCTGCTCCGGCTGGATATATCATCACAGACCGGGATATTACATTTACAGTCAACGCCAAAGGGTCGGGATCTGTAATCACATGGAGCAAAGGAGGAAAACCTGACAATGCTAAGGACTTGTCCCAGACAAACAATACAGATGACACGATTACGGTTATAAACACTCCGGGAGTTGAACTCCCCGAAACCGGAGGCACAGGCTTCCTTTCACCCCAGACATTATGCGGAATCATGGCCATGGCCTTTGTCCTGGCAACCGCTGTAATGTACGGTTTCAGCATGAGGCGTGGAGAAAGGAGGTATAAGTAACAGCTATTGCAATATAGTAGCAATACAGCCTCTGATCTCGACGAAATGACTAACGCCGAATCTGAAACTGGAAAATACAAATAATCTGAATGGCCATATTGCTTAAGTCGAGAACATAAACATTGGTCATCTCAGAATCTGGACACTATTAATCTTTCACAAAACCTTTAATATTTTTGCTATGTGCTGATCATAGATATCGGCATAGAAAGGAATAGAGAATGAAAAATGTGAAAAAGTTATTGGCGGTCGTCCTTGCGGCTGCAATGGTATTCGCATTCAGCGTTACCGCTTTCGCGCAGACAGAAGGAACTGCTGCAGAAGGCAAGGGCAGTATCTCCATCAGCAACCCTTCTAAGGGAGTCGAGTATAAGGTATATAAGATTTTTGATGCAACGGTAGGTGCCAAAGGAGAAATCAATTACACAACAGACAAGGATATAACAAGTATTGCTACCTACTTTACGAAAGACACCGCAGGAAATATCACTGCAACAGCTGCCGCGAAAGATTCAGAGGGGAAACTTACAGCAGAGGCTGTAACTGCACTTGCCGGTATTAAAGGTGATGCAGTTAAGACAGCAACCTCCGACGGCTCCACACCCCTTACATTTGCTGGCCTGGACTATGGCTATTACTATGTCGAAAGCGGCCTTGGGACTGCAGTCAGTGTTGACAGCACAAAGCCTAATGTGACGATTACTGACAAGAACTCCAAAGATCCTCATTGGGATGATGATCATTCTGAAAACGGTAAGCTGGTTTCCAAAGATGGGGGAGAAACCTGGGTTGATTCCACTTCAGTTAACGCAGGTGATACCGTAACCTTCAAGCTGGATATCACTTCCTCCAACTATGCAGAGGGAAAGCAGATTGCAAACTTCATCATTACTGATGATCTTCCGGATGGACTTACATTTGGTCAGATCTCCTCTGTAAAAGTTGGGGGAACCTCAGTTACCGATTATACTGCAAACACAAACACTGCAGCCACAGACGGCAAGTTCTCCATCACAATTCCCTGGGTAACTGTCGGCGGCACAGAAACTGAGCCCACCTATACCAGCAAATATGCAGCAAATGCAAAGATTGAAATTCTCTACACAGCAACTCTGGACGGGGACAAAGCAGTAATCGCTCAGACCGGCAACATCAACGAAGCAGACTTTACATGGAACTATGTTCCCACAACCCCCGGTGGAGAGAATCCTGAACCGGATATGGATATTGAGACCGAAAAAGCAACTGTTTTCACTTATGCTTTCGCACTGAAGAAGGTTGACCAGGACGGCAAGGACCTTAAGGGTGCAGTGTTCACGCTTCCCTTCTATGTCAATAGCACTGCTGACACCACTGACGGTGCCTACATTTATGCCGGAACAACAGCAGGTGAAGGTCTCACCAATGAAGTGACTTCTCCCGAGAATGGACTTATCGTGATCAAGGGCCTTGAAGAGGGAAAGAGCGTTACAGTTACTGAGAAAACTGCACCCGACGGATACAACAAGATTGACGGCGATATTACAGTTGCAGTGGTCAAGACAACGGAAACTACAACAACCACAACCTTCACAAAATACATTGATGCTGACGGAAATGTTACAGATACTCAGAGTGATACAAATAAAGCGACTGTGACGATTACGGATAATAATATCGTGATCGGTTCTGCGCAGGTTGTTGTCAACAAGGCAGGCCAGGAGCTTCCTGAAACCGGCGGCATGGGCACAACGATCTTCTACATTATTGGTGCGATCCTCGTTTTTGGCGCAGGCGTAGTTCTCATTACCCGCCGCCGCATGTCAGCGCAGTAATAAATATTCGGGTTAGTTGACCTGAATTATTGACCTGAATTCGCTTAAACAGAATCCAGAGCAGGGCATCCGCCTTGCTCTGGAGAGCGGCAGGTAGAGAAGACGGATTATCGTTTGTTGAGAGACAGGATAGTAACGTTGATAACGCGATCAGAAAAAATGAACATTGACGGTAATTCGGAATGAATGTATAATGACGGCAAAGAGGAACACTGCGACAAGCGGTTGACCTCTGGAAGATTAAAGGCTATCTAAAGCATAGACAACCGTCACTTGCCCGAGTGGCGGTTGTTGCTTTTTACGCGAATCGTGATGGTAAAACCAAGCACATGAATCGTGATCGTAATAGGCATGCACATCACCTCCTTTCGGAAAATGATGGCCGACCGCCTGCGCTTTTAGCAGTGCTCCTCTTTACTCGTTCTGAGCAGTACTATTATAGCATTCCATATATAATATTCAATCCGAAATGTAGAATATTATGTGTGCATTATCTTTCCCTCAAATTGTTCATTACAGTTTTGTTTATTCTCTTTTTCGCGTTTCCAAAAGGCTAAACCATTTTCCCTGACATAATGCGACATTTTTCGATTTGGCTCAAAAAGAATATTGTTAATGTGATCCTGCTCGGCATCTTGTTTACCGGTGTGGGCTTAATTGCATACCCTTCGGTCAGCAACTGGTACAATTCCTACCATCATTCTCTTGCTGTACTCGGATATGCGGAAAATGTAGCTGAGTTGGATCCGGAATTATTGAAACAAGTCTGGGAAAGTGCAGAGACATACAACAAAGAAGTTGCAAAGAACGGAAACGACTGGATGCCCAGCGAAGAGAAGATCGAGGCATACAAAAAAGAACTTGATATTGATGGAACGGGAGTCATGGGATATATCCAGATTCAGAAGATCGATGTGAAACTTCCTCTCTATCACACAACGGATGCGAAGGTTCTTCAGTATGGAGTGGGCCATCTTTCCGGCACAAGTCTGCCTGTCGGATGCGAGAGCAGTCATTGCGTGCTGTCCGGCCACCGCGGGCTGCCGGAGGCAAGGCTCTTTACAGATCTTGATAAGCTGGTCGTTGGGGACACATTCCAACTGAATATCCTGAACCGAACTCTGACCTATGAAGTAGACCAGATCCGCATCGTAGAGCCGACGGATTTTTCTGATTTGACTATTGAGGAAGGGCAGGACTATTGTACATTGCTTACCTGCACGCCTTACGGTATTAACACGCACCGGATGCTCGTACGCGGGCACCGGACTGCAACAAAGGGAAGCGGCGCCGCGGTACCTTCCGACGCCATGCAGTATGAACCGGTCCTGATCGCGCCCTTCTTTGCGGCCCCCGTTCTGCTGATTGCACTGGTCTGGATGCTGGTCACGACTTCCGGAAAAGGAAAGCGCCGCCGCAGCAGGGAGAAGGCATTGAGCGAAATGCTGGACAGGACCGAGGATAACAGGATCGACCATATCGAATCGGACCATAGCGAATAATTCTTTGACGCTGGATATGCTTCTATACAGTTGGTATAATAAAGTGTTACAGGTGTTTTGTGCCGGAAGTACAACAGCTGACAGAGCATATTACAGGAATAAGATGAGAAAAAAAATCACCGATATCATACTGGTAGTCATCCTTCTTGCCGGGGTGGGACTGATCGCGTACCCGGGCTTCAGTGACTGGTGGAACTCCTTTCACCAGACGCGGGCGATTGCGGAGTATACAGCGACAGTCGCCAACATGGATAAAGAAGAATTTGACCGCATGTGGGCGGAAGCGGAGGAATTCAATAAAAGTCTGATCGGAAATCCGGGACGCTATACACCCTCGGATGAAGAAAAAGAGGTTTATAAGAGTATTCTTGATGTCACGGGAACAGGGATCATGGGATATATCGATATCCCAAGTATCAAAGTTTCGCTCCCTGTTTATCACGGAACGGATGAATCGATCCTGCAGATTGCGATCGGTCACATCGAGGGAACATCTTTTCCGGTCGGCGGGATCGGAACACATGCGGCGGTCTCCGGACACAGGGGCCTGCCGTCCGCAAAGCTGTTTACGGACATCGACCAGCTGAAAGAAGGCGACAGATTCCTGCTGCAGGTACTGGACCGAACGCTCACCTATGAGGTTGATCAGATCCGCATCGTACTTCCGGAGGAGCTGCAGTATCTGGAAATCTTCCCTGATCAGGACTACTGCACACTGATCACCTGTACACCCTATGGAGTAAATACTCACCGGCTGCTGGTGCGCGGGCACCGCGTGGAGAATGATGATACGGATGTGACTCGTATCACAGCGGATGCGATCCGGTTTGAGCCCATCATCGTGGCACCGCTTGTTGCGGCACCGATCCTGCTGGTTCTTCTGATCATCCTGCTGATTTCCACCAGCAAATGGAACCGGAGGCGCAGGGTGCACAAATCAAAAGATGAATGGAAAGATCTGATTGAAACAATGGCTGACGAAAGCCGGGCGGATGCTTCGTCAGATTCGATTGAAACAATAGTTGATGAAAGTCAGGCGGATGATTTGACAGATCCGATTGAAACAAAAGTTAACAAAAAACAGGCGGATGATCCGACAGATTCGGAATGACGTCAAAAATGACTTGTATTTCCAGGACCGGGTACGAATGACAGAGGAGGAACAGCATCCATGAAAGACAAAAGAAGCGTCCGGAGCAGACGGACGGCAGGCGGCAGATGGAGGTCTGCTGCAGCAATACTGGCAGCAGTGCTCATGGTGCTTTCCATGCCGCTTGGCTTGAAAACAGTCCATGCGGTTGATCTGGACCAGGACTGCAGCCTCAATATCGATCCGGGAAGTGTTGTTCCGGCAGAGAGCTTTGATCAGGAATTTGCGGATACGAGCCTGGTGATCGATCTGTATCGTGTCGCGGATGCGGTTCCGGTCGAGGGCTATGACACCTATGACTGGACCATGAACCAGCCTTTTTCCTCTCTGACCATCGACAAGGAGATCGACAGCGCCGGCTGGAAAGCTCTCGCGCAGCAGGCTGCAGATATAGTACTGGGCAAGGCTCCGGAAGGGGAGACCGAATGGGACCCGTCCGCAGCGGCATCGGCCATCGATGCCTCCCTCAAGTCGACAGGCAATAAAGTGACGAACCAGGGCGGTCAGCTGCGCGCGGAGATCTCCGGACTGAAGGCGGGCCTGTATCTTTTGATCGCGCACAGTGTTGATCAGGAAGGCGCCGGCGATCCTGCCAAATATGCGGTTGCGGCAACAGATGAAACAGGCGCATCTGCTGGTACCGCTACCATTGCGAATTCACACACCTATAAGTACACCTTCGCGCCGGAGCTTGTATCCCTTCCGACTAAAGAAGCAAACGAAACGGGTGTGATCAGCACCGGAAATCCGGGCGACTGGATCTATGATGCTTACGTGATGCTGAAGCCTTCACAAGATGTGCGGCTGGGAAATCTGGAGATCACCAAGACGCTGGAGACCTATGCGCAGAGGGAGAAGACAAGCGGCGAGAACCCCCGTACCATCAAGGATCCTGCGACCTTCATCTTTGAAGTGACTGCTTATGAAAAGAAAGAGGCAGACACAGTTGTATTCCATGATTACGTTTCTCTCGTTTTCGACGCATACGGAAGCAGGACCGCAGTGGTCAAAGATCTCCCTGTAGACAGCTATGTGGTTGTAAAGGAAGCCTATTCCGGCAGAGTTTATACGACGGATACAGAAAAGAGTACAACGATTCGGGCGGACCAGAGTGTCGGCGTCGAATTCGTGAACACCTTTGATGACAAAGAGCCCGGCGGCGGTTCTGTCACCAACCATTTCTCTTATACGGAGAAAGAAGGCTGGAACCTGAAGCAGGTAACGGACGATACCGACGATTCGATCGCGAATCCGCACAATACATTTGGCAATAAGTAACGGGAGGGCAAGTGCATATGGATAAACATATGGAAGATGCGGGAAAGCTGCATGCCCTCCGCAAAGGGCAGGAGCAGGTGCCGGAAACAGTTTCCGGCAGTCAGAACAGCAGCAGAAACCGGAAAGCAATGCTCCGGACCGGCCTTCTTACCGCCATCGCAGTCATGCTGGTCATGAGTGCCGCGATGGGGAGTGCCTGGGCATATTTCACCACTTATGCAACGGCAAAGGGCGGCATGGTCCTCAGCTTCGGACATCAGGAGACGGTTACCGAGGATTTCAGCAGCTGGGAGAAGGTCATCGACCTTGGCAGCGAAGCGGATTCAAAACCGGTGTATATTCGAGCACGTGCATTCAGCGCGGAATACCCGGTCACCTACAGCGGACAGAACTGGCAGCAGTCGGAAGACTGGATGTATTATCAGCAGATCTTTGAACCCGGGAAAAAGCTTTCTGAAAGCGGTGATGAGCTGAAGGTCAGGATCGACGGTGTCCCTGTCAGCAAAGAAGAAGGGCTGAAGGACGGAAAGACCTTCAACGTCATTGTTGTCTATGAGTCCACGGAAATCCAGTACGATGAGAACGGCCAACCGCTTTCTGCGGAAAATGCTGACTGGGAACGTGCTCTTGAGACGACCAGGACCATTACGCAGGGAGGTGAGTGACGATGAAGAAGCTGAAAAAATGGATCACTTCACCGGCTGCGACGATCGCTCTGTTTGCTGTGGCCGCAGGTCTGCTGCTTTTTACGACCATCGGCAGCGTAAGAGCGGCTCTGACGATTTTTTCCGATACATATAAAGGACGGATGGAACTGCAGGACATCGGTGTGACCCTGCTGGAAAAGAGCGGAAAGCCGGATTCTGAAGCCAGACCTGTTGCCTCCCGGGATTATAAGAGCGGTTCCCAGGATGAATGGGAAGGAAATGTAGAAGGCGTCCTGCTGGAAAATCTCCTTGCCGAGGGAGAAGTTTTTGTTCCCGGCAAGGCCTATACAGAGGAGATCAGCTGCGCAAACACCGGTACGATCGATGAGTATGTGCGCATCACTATTTACAAGTACTGGACAGATCCCGAAGGGAACAAGGTCCTTACAAAGGATAAGGAGAGCGGCCTGACAACGCAGGAGCTCACGCCCGAACTGATCAGGTTCACATTCCCCAATGAGGACTGCTGGATCCTGGACAGGGAGAACAGCGCGGAGACAGAAGAGCGCCAGATTTATTATTACAATAAACTGCTGAAAGCAGGAACGGACACGAAAGATACGCCTCTTACCGGTACTCTCACAATAGATGAATCCGTTACAAGGAGTGTCAGCAAAGTCATATCCGACGGCGGAAAGACGATCACGACAAGTTACGATTATGACGGCTGGAAGTTCTGTGTGGAAGCAACAGTGGATGCTGTGCAGGACCATAACGCGGAGGATGCCATCAGAAGCGCATGGGGACGCAATGTCACAGTCTCAGACGGCACGCTGTCACTCAATTGAGGGAAAGGAGGAATTTTTTACATATGCTGAAAAGTAAAAAACTGTTAAAAATACTCCTGACAACGGTGACTGCGCTGACCCTCTCCCTTGCCATGGCAATGGCTGCGGCGGCGGAAGTCATACCGGCCCTCAATGAATATAATGTAAAATATGCCGGCGGGGACAAGCTGGAGAGCAATTTCAGGGATTCCGCCATCTATATGCAGGCATCGAGCATGCAGCCCGGCGACTCGACAGATATCGTGCTGAATGTCCGCAATGAATACAGTGATACGACGGACTGGTATATGACCAATGACGTCATCAAAACACTTGAGGATACGCGACAGGCGGATGCCCTGTCCGGCGGTGCCTACACATATCAGCTCAGTTATAAAAACAAGGTGACCGGCAAAGAGAAAACGATCTTTTCCAGTGACATGGTCGGCGGCGACAGTGTCAGCCAGGCGGGCGAAGGTCTGCATGAAGCGACAGATGCCCTGAAGGACTGGTTTTACCTGGATACACTGGAAAGCGGCCAGAACGGAGTGCTGACACTTCACATCATGCTGGACGGCGAGACGCAGGGCAATGATTATCAGGACACACTTGCGGAACTGAAAATGCGCTTTGCGATCGAGCTTCGGGAGCCCGGCGAAGAAGTTCCGGACAAGGAACCGGAAAAGGAACCGGATCAGCCCGGAAAAAAGAAGGCAAAGAAAAGCAGCGGTTCTTCTTCATCGAAGAAAAAGGTTGTAAAGACCGGAGATGACACGATCATCACGCCCTATCTGATCGCGGCAGGTGTCAGCGGTCTGGCTCTTCTGCTCCTTGCGATCTACAGCCTGCGCCAGAGACGCAGACAGAGAGGAGGCAGAGCATGAAAGGAATGAAAAAGAAGGAACGCAGAGATCTGCTGATGCGGATCGGCGCGGTTCTGATCGTGTTCTGCATGATCGCGGCGCTTGCCCTGCCTGCCTTCGCGGCAGATGCGGCGGCGGAAGACAAGCCTTATTCATATACCGTTCGTATTTTCCCCGGTGATAAGGGGACGATAAACGGAAGCAAGGCCCCGATCGTCAGGGAAGTGGAGCCCGGCAGCAAATGGGGACGGGCGGATTTTGACATCTCTCAGGCGGCTCCCGATGATCCGGACCGCTATTATGTGATGGGCCTGCGCGAAGCCGGCAGAGACAACAATACCACAGATGCCATGTTCAGGAGCGGGTCCTTTACGGTCGACCGGGACATTGACCTGGTGGTTTCCTACGGGATCAGAGGGAGCGACGTGGAATATACCATTCACTATGTGGAATACGGTACCAACAAAGTCCTGCACAACCCCGAGACCTACCACGGCAATGACGGTGACCAGCCGGCTGTCGCCTATCTCTATGTCGAGGACTATGTTCCCCGGGAAGAGGTGATAAGCGATACGATCAAGGCAGGCTCCGCCAATGACTGGACATTCTACTATGTCAAAAAAGATGGATAATAAAAAGAACGTCAACGACAATAATTTCATACCTGCAGCAAACGGCAGCCGGGGCTCTGAAAAGGGTCCCGGCCTGTTGGCGTATGTACCTGCTTTCTGCAGCCTGCTGGGAACATTGATACTTCTGACCGTCATCGCGGCAGCACTTCCGCTTACTGTGCCGGGATTTATGGGATATAAGATCTACAATGTTGTCAGCGGTTCTATGGAGCCGGCGATTCCGGTGGGGAGCATCGTCTATGTTAAGGACATCGACCCGTCAGAGGTCAATACCGGTGATATTATCGCCTTTGAGGGGGGCGACAGCGTCATCATGCACCGGGTACAGGAGAACAAGGTTGTCGAAGGCTCCTTTGTGACCAGGGGAGACGCCAATGACAGTGAGGATCTGGCTGAAGTTCCATACGACAGGCTCATCGGGATCGTGGTGCGCCATATCCCGATCTTGGGACAGATCCTGACCCTGTTCGGGACGTCCTTCGGCAGGATCTGCATGGTCTGCTTTGCCGCCTGCGGCGCACTGCTCAACATACTGGGCGCCCGCCTGCGCGATGCACTGAAGTACGCGTGCGAAGAAGAAGCGGCAGGGTCCTGATTATTTATGATCAAACATCTGGAGCGAAAAAAATTGCATCGGCAATATTTTTCACTCTTGCCCCGCCGCAGGCCCCTGCAGCGGGGTATTTTTTATAACACGGCCCGCGCAATGTATTTTCTGCCTGAGGCGGACGCAATGATCCATGCTGACAGGCTCGCTTCGGGTGGGACGCAATGAGCCATGCCGACAGGCTCGCAAACGCTTCGCTTTTTGCACAGCTCCGCAGGAGATGTTGCTGTCGCGGCATTCGCCGTATACAGCCAGCCCGTCAAATGCTCTTTCGTGAGCAAGCTCCCGACGAGCATTCGACGATCTGTCTGTGCATGGCTTCGGGTGGGACGCAATGATCCATGCCGACAGGCTCGCAAACGCAGGGCGTTTGCTCGCTGTCGCGGCATTCGCCGTATACAGCCAGCCCGTCAAATGCTCTTTCGTGAGCAAGCTCCCGACGAGCATTCGACGATCTGTCTGTGCATGGCTCATTGCTAACGCGCAAATCTTAGGTAGACGGTTTGACATGAAAATGGTATTCTATAAGTTGCTGTAAGAGATAGATAAAAATAATGCCGTAACCTGGAATAGTAAACGGCATATCGACCGGTAATTACTTCAGAAGAGAGGAAACTTTTGCAATGATTCATTTCGGAAAGCATAAGATGGAACGCAATGATCCCTGCTGGTGCGGAAGCGGGCGCAAATACAAGGCCTGCCATATGCACTTTGATGAGAAGCTCAGACAGTTCCAGCTTGCAGGCGCGATCGTTCCGGACCACAGCCTGCTCAAGACACAGGAGCATGTGGACGGGATCAAAAAGAGCGCGGTGATCAATATGGCGTGCCTTGACGCGGTCGCAAAGGAGATCGGAGCCGGAATGCCCACTGAGGACATCGACAGGATCGTTTACGAGACCACCGTCAACATGGGCGGAATTCCCGCCCCGCTCCATTATGAAGGCTTTCCCAAGAGTGTCTGCACATCGATCAACGAAGAGGTGTGCCACGGCATTCCGGATGAAAAACACATCCTCAAGGACGGCGACATTGTCAATGTCGACTGCTCCACGATTCTGAACGGCTATTTTTCCGATTCATCCAGAATGTTCTGTATCGGTGATGTTTCCCCCGAGAAGAAGCGTCTGGTGGATGTCACAAAAGAGTGCGTGCAGATCGGGCTTGAAAACGTCATTCCCTGGACATATCTGGGTGACATGGGCAGCAAAGTCCATGAGCATGCCGTGAAAAACGGATACTCGGTCGTTCGCGAGATCGGCGGGCACGGAATCGGCCTGGAGTTTCATGAGGATCCCTTCGTCAGTTATGTGTCCGAGCCCGGGACAGAGATGCTCATGGTGCCGGGAATGGTCTTCACCATCGAGCCTATGGTCAATATGGGCACTGACAGGATCTTCCAGGATTCCGAGAACGGCTGGACCATCTACACACAGGACGGCAAACCCTCCGCCCAGTGGGAGATTCAGGTATTAGTCACCGAGAAGGGCGCCGAAGTCCTGTGCTGGTAAGTCCTTACATAGATGATGTTGAGGTCAAAAGGTATGCAATGGCTCTGAGTCCCTTTTACCAACTATAGACCTTTACATTATAGATAATGATTCATATTTTTTCGGAAAGCGCCGGATCGATGATTTGACGATTCAATGATTGGCGGACTGCCGAAGAGGGAGGAATAGAGTTATGCAAAACAAAGGCAAATATTACATTACAACAGCGATCGCGTATACGTCAGGAAAGCCCCATATCGGCAATACCTACGAGGTCATCCTTGCGGACTGCATCGCCCGTTATAAGAGAGCGGACGGCTTTGATGTCCGTTTCATGACAGGTTCTGACGAGCACGGCCAGAAGATCGAGTCCAGAGCGGCCCGCGCGGGCAAGAGCCCCAAAGAGTTTGTCGATGAGGTCGCAGGCGAGATCAAGCGTCTCTGGGACCTTGTCGGAACTTCCTATGACCGTTTCATCCGCACGACGGATCCGGATCACGAGCGCCAGATCCAGAAGATCTTCAAGAAGCTCTATGATCAGGGCGACATTTATCTCGGACACTACAGCGGCATGTACTGCCAGGAGTGCGAGGCATTCTATACCCCTTCCCAGATCGAGGAAGAGGGCAAGTGTCCTGTATGCGGCAGTCAGGTCCACGAGGCTCAGGAGGATGCCTATTTCTTCCGTATGAAAAAATATGCGGACAGACTGATCGAGCATATCAATACCCATCCCGAGTTTATCCAGCCCGTCTCCCGCAAGAATGAGATGATGAACAACTTCCTGCTTCCCGGACTGCAGGATCTGTGTGTCTCCCGCTCTTCCTTCACATGGGGAATTCCGGTGGATTTCGCTCCCGGTCACGTAGTCTATGTATGGCTGGATGCGCTTAGCAACTACATCACCGGCCTTGGCTACGACGCAGACGGCAACAGCGATCCGCTTTTCGACAAGTACTGGCCCGCCGATCTGCACCTGATCGGCAAGGATATCGTCCGTTTCCATACCATTTACTGGCCCATCTTCCTGATGGCTCTTGGCGTGGAGCTTCCCAAGCAGGTATTCGGTCATCCCTGGCTTCTGCAGGGCGGCGAGAAGATGTCCAAGACCAAGGGCAACGTCATCTATGCCGATGACCTGGTAGATATCTTCGGCGTGGACGCAGTCCGCTACTTTGTCGTGCATGAGATGCCTTATGAGAATGACGGCGTGATCACCTGGGAACTTGTTGCGGAGCGCATCAACTCCGATCTGGCCAACACCCTCGGCAACCTGGTCAACAGAACCATCGCCATGAGCAACAAATACCTTGGCGGCACTGTGAAAGACACAGGCTCATTTGCAGGCCTGAGTGACGAGGAAGCAGAAAAGGCGAAGGCGTTTGATGAAGATCTCAAAGCTCTCGTCACTGCAGCCTACGGCAAGGTGGAGAAGAAGATGGATGAGCTCCGTGCAGCGGATGCCCTGACCGAGATCTTCGCTGTTTTCAAACGCCTCAACAAATATATCGATGAGACCGAGCCCTGGATCCTGGGCCGCGATGAGGCAAAGAAAGAGCGCCTTTCCACAGTGCTTTACAACCTGGTGGAGGGCATCACCATGGGTGTATCCCTGCTGGCTCCCTTTATGCCTGAGACAGCGGAGAAGACCGTGAACATGCTGGGCACAAAGATCCGCGATTTCGATACACTTGGCACTTTCGGCGCAGAAGGCGGCGAGTTCCATGTCACTGACAAGCCAGAGATCCTCTTTGCTCGTCTTGATACCAAGGAAGTGATGAAGAAGGTCGAAGTCATCATGGAGAAGCAGCGCGCAGCGGCAGCAGCAGAAGCGGCGGCAGATGCAGCCGAGGCGGCAGCAAAGGACGGCGGCGCTGAAGAGAAGGCGGAAGAGGTCATTCCCGAAGTGGAGAAAAAGCCCGAAGTCACCATCGATGATTTCGCAAAGTGCCAGTTCCAGGTCGGCGAGATCGTAGCCTGTGAGGCTGTCAAGAAGTCCAAAAAGCTGCTCTGCTCTCAGGTAAAGATCGGATCCGAAGTGCGCCAGATCGTCTCCGGTATCCGCAAGTACTACAGCCCTGAAGAAATGGTCGGCAAGAAGGTCATGGTCATCACCAACCTTAAACCCGCCAAGCTTGCAGGTTTGATGTCGGAAGGCATGATCCTCTGCGCGGAGGCTCCCGACGGAAGCCTCGCCCTCATGACCCCCGAGACCGGCAAAGATATCCCTGCCGGCAGTGAGATCGGGTGATCACAGCACAACAGAATACCAGTACACCCTTCTGGAAATTCCCGTGAATAAGGTGCGGAATGCACAGGGAGTTTAAAAAAGGGGATACCAGGCACAATACTATGGGACACGGGGAACACCACGTGTCCCAC